>Ga0190313_1000621_pt1 | contig 20602 bp, 30 predicted proteins | sample 4870071011_MG_FD_169989 | JGI IMG/M metagenome (GOLD analysis project Ga0190313, IMG submission 169989) | Hydrothermal vent sediment bacterial communities from Southern Trench, Guaymas Basin, Mexico - 4870-07-10-11_MG | ecosystem: Environmental > Aquatic > Marine > Hydrothermal vents > Sediment ...
AACAAGTGAAGGACGGAGATCCAATGACATGCCCATATTGCGGCTTCCCATTTTGCATTGAAACGACAATAGGAGCAGTAATACACACAGAACATGGCTGGATCCCAGAGTGCGTTAATGACATGGTTATGCCACTCTTAATCCAGTTCCTACGTAAGAGCGGTCTGTGGAAAAAAGAATGGGATAATTACCTAGGAAGGTAGAGAAAAGAATAGAATTGAAATATCACTCCCTCTTTTTCAATGCTTGTTTATACATCGAAGTAGTGTGTAGAAGATTAATGCTTTGATGCTTAGAGGAACATCCTCACCGAGTACCTCATCGATTGTGAGGTACAGTAGTGCGAGCCAAAGTGGATCCTCCTTCATGCCCTCACCTCGATCCTAATCGGCTTTTTACTTAGCTTCGCCAAGCACCTAGGGCACCTGTAACCGTACTTCGCAGCTGCTACGTACACAATATCGTACATGTTGCTCTTGACCTCCTTGATCTCGGCTAGGACAAAACCGCAGCTACTACACACGACCTTGATCGGCATGCTAAGCCACCTCTGGCTTAGGCCATTCCTCAAGACGTAGGTTCTTCCTAATTTGCTCACGCCAAAGCAACATAGCTATAGCGAACCTAATTGCCTCAGACCTATTCCTAAACCTCCCTTCCTCCACTAGGCGATCCAGCTCCCTAAGCATCTGCTCTGGCAAATGCAGCGAGATCACAACAGTCTTTTGCCTAGGCATACCACCCCCGAGATACGTACACAATACATAACTAATATATGTGTAGTACACAGACAAAATAAACGATGAGGACAGGAAACTACATCACAAACTCTACACTCCAAGAAGCGAAGGAACTACTGATCAAGTACCTTTCCTACAGGTTTCAAACAGACCGAGGAAATACAGTCAACCTGTACCCCCTCAAGATCATTAAGTTCTACGGCAGAGAAGACCTAAAGAAAGCAGTTATCCTATCATACATCAACTACTTCTTGAAGAAACTAGCTGAACTAGGGCTAGCTGAAAGTGAGGCAAGAACAAAAAACGGCAGAAGAAGGCTAGTCATCATTCTTCACAAAGACAACATACCTAAGGCAATCGAGGTGATCAAGAAGCTGTAGGTGAGATCAATGACGCTTCAGGACTTCGTTAAGTTCTGCATCGAGAACAACATGAGAAAGGACCCAGAGTGGGCATTGCTGTACTTGAAAGCCTTCTGGAGCGAGCTACCGCCTTCAGTACGCAAGCGGTACCTGAGAAAGCTAGTGAAGTCAAAGAACAAAGGACCTTCAATGCTGAATCTGGCGCTTTTGAACGAGTTCTTGCAGCTGTGGGAGCATGGATGTTAATACAAAAATAAGTAAAGCGATAAAGCTGCTTCAAAGATTTCGCGATAGGCCAGTTACGATTCTCTTCAGTGGCGGTAAAGATAGTTTAGCTGCTCTCTTGCTTGCTCTCGATGCAGGGCTAAAGCGATTTAACATAGTGTACGCTGAGGTGACAGGTAACACACACCCAGCATGTACACTCTACGTCTACAATGTCTGCAAGAAGCTCGGTGTCCTAGACAGGCTTGTAGTAGGTTCAGCAAAGGCAAAGGGAAGATGGGACTTCTACACATGTTTAGTGAAGTGGGGAATACCATGGTATAGAACGAGATGGTGTCTTAACAATTTCAAAGTTCCCATTTGGCAAAAGCACGGATACCGCATACACGTATGCGGTATCCGTGCTAGTGAAAGTCACGAAAAAAGTAAGCTTAACATGGTTAGATTCACATTGCAAAATGCATACATGGTGAATCCATTGTACACATGGACAGATGCAGATGTACTAGACTACATTAAGTCACGTGGGGTAGAAATCAATCCGCTCTACGACATTTACTTAGATAGCGGAAACTGCATGTTCTGCCCATTTAAACCGCTGCCCGCAGTAGCTAGAGTCATGCAAGACCAAGACTGGGGACCTAAGATAGCTAGAGCACTCATGACTTGGCTAGAGACCGTGAAGGACTACAGAGGAGCAGAGATAGGCAAACGAGTAGCAACGAAGTGGCTTAGATTCTACAAGCAAAACAACATCCTAACTTACCTCTAGATCACGTATTCTAATTCCCTGGTTTTTTCCATTTCCTGCAGTTCCTGGTACTCTAGTGCAGCCTCTATGTAGTCCCTGAACTTCTCAAATAGCAACAACCCTATGCAGATGTCGGCAGCAATGTAGGCGTTGATGACTCTATCGAACTCGCTGTACTTCCTAGCAAATGGCAACCTCATGAACGTCTTCGCTAATATGCTCCTAGCTACCTTGGTAGCCAGGGTAGCTGGTGCAGTACTGATGTGTAGTGCGATCCTCACTAGCTGACATATGATCTTAGCTACTGCTTCGTGCATAGGCTCTACGGATCAGACGTCAGAACACAATTTAAGCACATCAACAGCAGACAAGACACACCTTATAAGCACGACAGCACAAAAGACCAAGCACCTTAAATCTGAGACTGAGAGAAAGAGATCAGAGCGTCCAGCTGTCATCAAGGGGTGTCAGCTTAATGAACAGTCATCACCGTGTTAAGCGAGGACTGGTCAGAAATAAGGTCTTCTACGTAGCGGAGATATTGATCGATAAGTTACATGATCGAGATCGAGAGGCAGTCATTGTGGCGGGGATGAAGACGGGCGTCTGTAGACGTGGTGTTCTGTACATACTGTACGAGTACCCTTGCCTACGGTACGCAAGGGAACACGCTGAGGCAATCATTACGAGGTCGAGGACTTGGGATCGCGTGCAGTCATTCCTAAGATCCTTCAAGCGGGGGGTAGATCGATGAGGGGGAAGCCAGAGGACGAGTTCGATGAGTTCATGAACACCATACTCGCACGCTTCAGAAGACTCTTCGCACAAGGCCTAGCAGAGCAGTTTGCACAGAGCGCATTCTACAGGGCAACGATAATTAAGATCGAGGACAAGGTCACTAAGCTAACGCACACAATAGTGCTGAAGCTCAGCCTACGAAAATGGCCGATCCCCCCAAGCCTAGCCGATCAGTACCTAGAGCGCACCTGGCAGTGGGTCACTAGAGTGTATCCGAGCGAGTTAATGCAGAGAAGCGACTTCACAGTGTTCCTAATCGGCAACTTAACCCATGGCGTAGCAGGGAAGAGCTACGTCACGAAGAGACTGAGCGGAAAGTCGACACTAGTGTACTACGTGCAGAAGCGGAGGAAAGCACTACGAGAGATCATACGCAAGATCTTCGAGATCATAAACAGGTACTACACAGCGAGACTACGCAGAATACACGAAGTCAAGCGGCAACTAGAGGAAAGGGGCTTAGACACAAGCTTCCTCGACCTAAACCGCATAGAGGCATTCCTCACATTACTGAGCCTGTGGCTAGACAACATACTGCAGGAGGTCTAATGGATGTTCGTAAAGAGAAAATTTGACACAAGTATACTAGACGCCATTGATGTCTTGATCAGGTATCTGAGCGAGGCGAAGGAGAAGAACCGAGGCAACACACTGTACCTCAGACCACGTAAAATAGCCAGGTACTACAGGGTTAGGAAGAACTATCAAAAGCTCTGCTACTGCATCGGCCTAATTTTAGAAGAGATGATGTTTCACAAACTTGAGCTAGATATGTACCGCATACACGGGAGCAGGGTCTTCGTACTGCCTAAGCAAAACATCGACAGAGCGATCGAGGTGCTGAAGCAAATGCGTGACTTCTACATCCGACACGGCACACTACCGAGCAGGATAATAGACACGAGCGAGGTAAGGAACGTATGTGGTGGGTCAGAGTCATAGCAGTCACGGTATTTGCTGTTCTGCTCATCGTCGTTACTCACCTACTCATCAACTTCATTACTTCTGTACCCCCCATACCCTGGGTCGATGAACCTACGTACAGGCAGCTGCTTGATCGATACCTGTACTCAATACAGCCGAATCCCATCGTCATTCTCTTAGCAACTGTCTACATGCTCGCTATCGTGCTCATTGCGGTAGAGCTTATATCCGCAGTAGCTGAGATCAGCAGAGAGGGAGGTAAGGCATGTTGACTAGTAGAGACATCGTGGTGCTGTCAATAATGGCTATGCTGCTTGTAGGGTACGTCTACTGCGCAACAATGGGGCTCAGCGACGCTGCTCACCGACTAGGCGAGCTCCTGACAATCATTGTCGTAGCAGCCGCATCCTACTACCTAGGCTACAGCAAGCAGCAGCACAACAGCGCATCGAAGAACCCCGCAACGATACAGCACTTCGTACCGAAGCAAGTTAGCAGACTCGGGTACTGGTTCGTGGGCTTCGGAATGGCACTAATCCTACAGCACATCATATGCCACGGCATTGACTTAATACCTTCAGAACTGCTCCTAGGCCACGAGTGGATAGGATTGTACTGCATCGTTGCGGGAATGATCATGATAGGGTACGCAAAAAAGATTGGGGTCTTGATAGCTCACAAGTAATCAGCTTCTTTCCAGGCCCGCCTAATAACCTCGATCTTTTTCTTTGTCAGCTTCCTAGTTCGCTTCTTCACAGACGATAGCAGCAACAGAAGCGGGGGCTCTAGTTGAGAAACCTGCACCTTAAACTTATTGAACCTCAACAGTGCTTCGTACTTCAGCTTACCGACATGGTGAACGGTTGCATTTTCACTCACCTCTGGGAACCTCTTTGGTACTTTATCTAGCGTAGTCTCCACCAGGTACCACCTACCGCTCTCATTCTTGCTAATGACCCAGGCATGCCCACCAAGCAACCTATATTGCTTGTTCTCCCTCACATACACAAGCCCGAACTCGATCCAGAAAGCAAACCCCTTCAAGTAGAGACCAGCTCCCAGCAATATGCTACTGTCTTCGCAATCCCCCATCTTCATGAACGCTGTTTCTGAGGCCTTCTGCCAGAAGTCGAACTCGATTTTGTAGCTTCTATGGCACCTACCTGGGTACTTGCGGAAAGCCTGCATGTAGTGCAGGTCAGTAGGCCTACCAAAGCAATCGAATGGATACTGAATTTCTTTGATTACCTTAGCAACGACGTCTAGCCATGTGTTACAGTCCTTGAACCACTGCCTAAGGAACCAGCTCTCGACATCAATGAGTTCCCTAATCTCACAGCTAATGAACCTACGAGCTAGTTCGCTTGGAGCACGATCGAGACCAGGCACAATCAGCTCCTTGACGTCGACCCAACCCAAGCCCCATCACCCATCACTTTTCTTGCTTGGGTAGAAATAAGTTCACCATCAACCATTCCCCACGGGGATTCATTCCCCACGGGGAACAGTCCCCCATGGGGAAAGTTTAAATAGAAGCAACACGAAAAACAGCACAGGTGAGGGAAATGAACTGGGAAGAACTAAGGAAATGGATTGAAACAATTGTCAAGATCAAGCTCAAGCCAATAAAGACAGTGAAACCGAGAAAGAGGAATCGATCATCAGGTAAGTACACATGGGAAGAGGTCTACATTAGTTGTAATGTACCAAAGGAATATGAATGGCACGAAATCCATCTTGTGCCAGACTACGAGATCGAACTCCTTCAAGAAGACATTGAGCACATAAGGGAATTCGTTTACCAGCTATGTCAGCTATTCATCGAGGACATGGTTAGACGTGGTTCCAGTCTGGAAGACACAATAAGCTATGTGATATCGCTTGTGGTTATTGCTAACGAGAGAGCACACGAAAAAAGAAAGCAAAGACAAAAGGTGATGTAAATGAGCAGCCAGAGACCAAAATACAAGTGGATCAGAGTGCACTTTGAGACTTGGGAGCGTATCAATGAGATCGCTACTCGCTATGGCTTGACAATGGAGCAGGCCATCCTCAAAATGGCTGAGCTAGCTGCCGAAGCTGCTAGGCAAGAAACAGTTGCTGCAGGTGTAACAGCTGTAGCTGCAGAGATCAAGGTTGATGAACTGAAGCTCAAGGAAATTCGAAGGCGACTATGGTACGTGTTCAAACTCGTTCTAAGCTACGGCCAGTGGCGTTACTGTGTACAGAACGGTAGGGATCCAGGATGGCTCACCAGGTACCTGCAGGAGCGTATCAGCGAGATTAAGAAGCGCTTCAATGTTGACACTACCAAGCTAGAGCAAGCTGTTCAAATGATTGAAGCTGCTGCAAGGGAAGGGAAGCTGACGAATAAAGTCATTGGTGAGGCGAATGATTTGATTCATGAGTGGTGTTTTGAGTTCGTTTCTTCCGTTCTCGCTCGTAATCTTCCTTCCTCACAATGATTTCCGCTTCTTTGAATAGAGCCTTTCTTGTTTCCTCATCTACACCCTCTATCCTCTTCATCTCTTTCTCAAGCACATCATAGAACTCTTCCGTTGGGATCAGCTCGATGTGGAGCGTGAGTCGTTTCGGATCTAAATGCGATAGGCAGTAGAATGGCAGTGCCTCATCGAGGAGCTTCCCCTCTAAGTAGCTCCTAGTCTGCTTTAGAAGCATAACTGCCTTGTACACGTACTCAGCTGCCTTACCAACTACCTTAAACTGTATTGTCTTTGCCATTGGCTGTTCAATCTCAAGAGTGGGAGAGGTCATACTTAGGTTAACCTCCCTATGACCTTAGTATTGCCTCTCTGGCTTAAATACTCATTGCTCTGTGATTTAGCTCGGTGAGGCTGCATGCCATATAGAGTCTATGAGATTAGAGTCAAGAAGTACGAGCTAAACGTCATACCTGACGTAGTTAGAACGAAGTTTGAGGCATTGAAGCCACTAATGTTAGACGAGCAGAAGAAGAGGCAAGCTGAGATCACTGATATTGAAACCAAGATCAGGGAGCTACTTGATGACAAGGGTATCTTTGGCATATTCAGAGTACCCTACCTAAACGTGGGTAGGATGCTGTACAGAGCCAAGACCAGGGTATCAGGTACAGCGCTTCAGAAGTACGCCACAGCAGTGAAGGCATACGCCGTAGCACAAGGCCTAGACCCAAGCATCGTCGACGAAATAATCAAGATCGTCATAGGAGCACCAGCCTACTAAAGCCAGCAACCCCCACAATCTTACTCCCTTTATTTTTTGTTAGGTGTTAGGGGGAAAAGAGAAACAAGACAGGACCAAACCCCCTAACACTCGAACATGCGAAGGGGTAAAAACCAGCCACAGCGGATCAGAACGGGGGTAGTACAGCCTATGTTCCTCACCAAGCTCTTTAGGAGGGAGCAGGAAGTGAAGGAAAAGGAACAGGTACAAGAACAGCAAGGTCATGAACACGTCTGGGAGCATAAGGTGGAGGAAGAGAAGTGTGCTATCTGCGGTGGGGCTGTGCATGCTATAGAGTACGATAGGTGCGTTATCTGTGGCGAGATCAGGAACAGGAAGGAATTGCAGTTTTGCGATTACCACAAGGTAGTTGTCAGTGAACAAGTTTACGAGTCAAGGCACACAGGCCCCGTACATCACTACGACTACATTACGATATGTAGGGGCTGTGCCAAGAAGATTGTGTCTGAGATAGAGAAGTTCAGTGACCTAGACTTCGAGCTGCGTTACGTAGATACGACAATTGAGTGCGTATCATTCAGCGACTTAATGACTGTGCTTCAGAAGCTCAAGGAAGCAGGCTACGTACTATCAAAGCCAAAGGAAGTACACGAACCTGATACACAAGGACGATGGAAGATCTACGTAACTATCTACGCACTGTCACCATTACAAGCAACAGGTAGGGTAGCACTACGTGTAGTGATACCACTTCACCAACTACTCAAGACATTCGTAAGGCCGAGGTAGAGACAGTAATCAAGGTCAAGCTCAAAAAGGAAGAAGGTGAAGAACATAATGAAGCAGACACACCATTCAAACAAACATTGAAAACAACCAGCAAAAAAAGAAATTAGAGAGAACTGGCTAGTCAGCTCTAGCTTCACGTTGCCTTAGCTGCTCTAGTAGTTCTACTTGACGGCGCTTAAGGTCTAGGTATTCTCTGTACATCTCTGTTTGTTGTCTCAACAACTCTTTGATAGCTCTCAGCAACTCGGTGAAATCCTTGTGCAGTGCTTCGGCAACAACTCTCTCATTTATTAAGCGTACAGTGCGTGGTGTATATACCTGCCTCTCTAGCTCCTCTGCTAACTCCCTAGCTATCTCTGGGATCATCTGTAGCTCATTTTGTGAGAACAAGGCAACACTACGAGCCCCTGGGTGACCTACTATTTGCCTTCCTGCGAAGCGCCTTTGTACATAGTTCTCAATAACTTGCGCAATTTCTTCACTTGTTCTCCAGTACCGTGCAATGATAACGGTGTACTGATTCAGTCTCGGATTGAACGCTGGAACAACAGCGGCTTTACACCCAGTCACGAGACATAGTTTCCATGCTGTTTTCCATGCAAGACCTGGTGGCGGTAACTGAGTTGTGTAAACTACATCACCTATAGTGCCGTACTGAGGTAGCTGAAGTGGTTGCGATAGCTGTTTTGCTGCTTCAATTACTTTTTCTGGCTCAATTCTCCTGAGCGCAATATCCCATGTTATTTGACCAATGTTTCCCAGATGTGGTGCTGAGCTTATGCCCAATAACCTCATTAGCTGCTCTCTTTTTACTTTCCACGTTTGATCAAGTATATCACATACGTCCTCCTCTAGGTCGGTGGGCACCTTTGGAGCAATTGTTGGATCAAAGTCAGCTATTGCTCCAATAATGCTCCATCCCTCTACAAAGCTATCAACAACATCATACATCCTCGGGAATAGCATTGAAAGGTCATAGCTCGATCCTACGACTACAGCTGTTACGCCGCACTTATTCAAAGCAGACACCCACTCACTATGCCCGTGGTGATCAGCCCAGAAGACTTTCCCCCTGTATTGTGCATGAGTTATTAACGCTTCAACGTAGGCTCTGGGATTTCTGATATCGACTGGAATATCGAGAACAATCAAATCTGTTCGCCCAAGGCTCTGAAGTACTTGCACTAAGCCTGATGGCGTTGTGGTGGGCTCCGATGGTGTTGTGCTGAAGTGGGAATACACTGTGATCTGACTTGGCGCGTACTTTGACTGCACCAGCGCGTATATTGCATTAATTCCGCAGGTCGCGCCGTGAATATCAGTATCGTGGATCACTGTTATAGGCCTAGTTTCCCAACTCAATTCATACCCCTCCTCTTGCCCCCTACCCCCTGGCCTCCTATGATTGTGTTGTCGTTGGCCCTCCCCTCTGCCCGCCAGGGGGTGGGGGCTTCTTCCCCCGTGGTCTCCAAGGGGGGCCGTACCCCCCTTGGCTTTACCACGGGGTGCACTCGTCTGATCCGTTGTGGCTCCGATATATAAAGATTTATCCATGGTCTACGGATCAGAACTCGGTGAAACCATGTCAGTTCAAATCATAGAAATCGACGAGATGGGGGCAGTCATCAGCGAGGAGTATAGGCAGTACAACCTGAGGTTGCCTTGGTCTTGGCGACATCACTTGGGATACTCAAGGCGATTCAAGCTGTTCCTAGTTAAGTTCAATGAACACGTAGCAGTCGTAGCCGTACCTGTGGAAGCTACGGCTAGCGAGGACATTGCTAAGCGAGTTGCTGAGGAAGTCAAGCAGTGGGTTCTTCGAGAAATCCTAGGGAGGTGAGTGAAAGTGAGGATCTGCATCATACCGCTGTTGGCAGTAAGCATCCTCAATCAAGCGAACTTGATTAAGCGTCTTGCTGAGGAGCAGGGGCATGAGGTCGCTGTTAGGAACTACGTCGGCATACCTGAGCTAACTAGCCACTTCGCTGATGCCTACCTGTGGTTCACGGTTGCTGCAGGTTACTTCTTGTCAGACCACATAACATCATATCTCATGTGTAGGGATAGGAAGGCATGGTACGTCACGATCGAGGGCATACCCAGCAAGGACTACATACGGCATTCAAACATCCCTAGAGCCGAGTTCATAGCAAACTCAAGGTTCACAGCGACCTGCCTAGCTAGGGCGGGGTTGAAGATCATTGATGTAGTGTACCACGCAATTGACCTAGGTGAAGTCAAGAGAGCTATTGAGCTAGGTAAGGCAATTCGCAGAAAGCTCGATCAAGAAGCAGGTGACAGGGTTAAGCTGTTGTTTGTAGGACGTGTTGACCCTCGTAAAGGTCTCGATAGGTTAGCACAGGCTGTCGAGATTCTGAATCAGAAGCGTCCTAACGACTTCGTGCTGTACATGATCACGGAGAATGCTACGGACGAGAACCTACAGAAGCTACTAGCTCAGCCAAACGTCAAAATGGCATTTGAGTTCGGCAGCAGATCACACACCTACGTCCTTGCTTGGATGCATGCCTGCGACTACCTGATCTTCCCAAGCAAGTGCGAAGGTTTTGGGCTGCCAGTCTTGGAGGCTAATGCAGTGGGTAGGCCTGTTGTTCACGTGTGGATGCCTCCATTAGACGAGTTTAGCAGCAAGGAATTCAACTTCGTGTTCCCGTACGCCGATCAAGTGTACGCCAAGATCAAAGCTGGGCAATATTGGATCTTGCACGAGTACGAGCCCGATTGGCTTGCGGACATGATTGAGTACGCTATCGATGTCTACAAGAACAGTAGGTCAGAGTACGAGGAGTACTGCATGAAGGCTATGGAGCATGCAGCACAGTTCGACTACCACAACATCTACCCCAAATTACTCAAGCACCTGCTACCGAGGGAAGAGATGTGACACTTTCGGGCGAAGTTTACATTTGTAAACAACGGGGGGTATACTCCCTCTCGTAATCACGATGGTGTAGTGGGGTGAAAGTGTGAGCCATTACGAACCTACCAAATCCGAATTCCTTAGGCAGCTACTGTACGAGCTGAAGTTCGCTGATGTATTTGCTCAGCCAACAATGTGGCGCATTTGGTCCTCAATGTGGGAGTTGATTAGGTTCTGGATAGCGTACAACATTCTCTACCGCTACTTGCTCAATCTCTGGGAGGTGCTGTATCTTCACTGGAACTGGCAAGCCTTCGAGTGGCCTAGGCTCAACTTCCCTGAGTATGCTGTACCTCCGCTCCTAGCGATTGAGAAGGGTAGGTACGGCTACACAAGGTACGGTTACTGTGTCTACGACCCAGAAGCACTAGAGTACAGGAACGCTGAGCGAGCTGTCTGGGATATGCGTTACAAGGTCACGAAGGCTCAGGCCGCCGAGTACAACTACACATCGCAGACACTCAAGCAGCACTTTACCTGGTTAACCAAGGTCTTCGAGGATCATGGTTGGGCATGGCACGTACCTGCAGCAATTGAGGACATGTTCGCTGAGGTAGAGGGCAAGCTACTGAATGCGGCATATGTAGGATTCACGCTTGTAGGCCTAGGCAAGGTCTGTGCACCGAAGCACAGCCTCAGCAAGCACAGAATGCGTGATCCGAAAGACTGGAAGAGCGAGGTAGAGGTAGAGACGACGTTCATCTACGAGAATCACGTAGGGTACTGCAGGGTAGGTTACGCCAGGGTCATCACACCGACAATATACTTCAAGAAGGACGTATCGGATCTACTTGTCAAGCTCATTGATGACTTCTGTGCTAGAGCAGAGCCACTTGCGAGAGCAGTGTTCTACATACAGAAGTCAGACGACATGAAGCGAGAGGGGTCTAGGCATCAGGGGCTGATGCAGATAGTGATTAACCGTGTCAAGGACCTACTCAACAAGCGCGGTGTCTTCGGCATACTGCGTAGAGGCTACATCGGATTCGCAATGGAGTACATGTACTACCTCTACAAGGGCCATAGACGCTACAAGCGGTACAAAGCTGTCTTAACTGAGGACGAGATAATGGAAAAGTATATCAGGATGGGGCTAGATGCTGATCTGTTGAGGGAAATAGCATGGATAGTCAAGTCACTCCAGCAGAAAAGCCCATAGAGAAGCCCACAGCACCTGCAGCCGCTCCGGCACCTGCAGCAGCACCTACGCCAGCTGACAAACTAACTCAGTTAATGCAGCAATTAGTCGTGAAGTGCACGATGCTAGTCATCAAGGTAGCGACGTGCCGCTGTGAGAAGAGAGAAGCATGCCCCGTCTATCGATTAGCAAAAGAGATTGCCGAGATCATCGATGAGATTAACGAGATGAGGCCAAAGGCGTAGCTGCTCTAATTCATTCTATTTATTTTTTGTCGAGTGTTAGGGGGTTAGGTCCTTACTTCCTCTCTTTTCCCCCCTAACACCTAACAAGAGTTAGGACCTCTTGCACCAGAACACGAAGCCGCATTTTTTGCATTGAACTAGGAGATTGTTGCCGTAGTACTTGATCACTATGAAGAACATGGTGTTTCCGCAGCGAGGACACCTAATCATGGAGACTCACTATGAAAAAATTAGAGGAGTTGCCTAATAACCTGCGCTACTTTCAAGTGAGCATTGATTCCGTGAGCATGCTGACCGTTCAATATCGGTCTGTACTTCTGTATCAGAAGCCTTTCGAGCAGTCTTGCCGAGCGAAGATCCCTACAGGTCATGATAGTGAACTCCGTGTATTTCCATAGGAACTCCCTTGCCTTTCTACGTGAACCGAAGATAGTCGTTAACTTCTGTAACAGAATGTCATCCTCAGGACGCACATTGTACACGTAGTGCTTCTTCAAGCGATACCGCAGTTCCTTACTCGATCCAATGTACAGCGGTACTCGGCTACCTGTGATGAAGATCATGTAGACCCCTGGTACTCTAGGCAGCTTATTTAGCAGACAACTCAAATTGCACCCTAGCAATTCTTTTAAAGGCTTCATCGAAGTTGACCCTCGCCATTTCAGCAGCTTTCTGCGGTGTGAATATCAGTACATTACCTTCGCGATGTGGTAGAGGTACATTAGCTTTCTCAAGCACCTCTATCATGCGTACCTGCTGTTCATTCAAGTACACAACAGTAGGAGCACCAAGATCCACAACAGCTCTAGCAAATCCACGCAACCTATTGTAGAGCTTAGCTAGGTCTCTGAGCGATGGTACTGGTGCTCTAGCCCTCTCTTCCCTTTCAACACGTTCAAAAGCTTCAGCAATTAGCTCTCTGAGCCTTGTCTCTGGTTTGGTCTCGATCTTGATTTGTGGTGCTTCGCTAGGTGGCTGCTCAGTGCATACAGCCTCGATGAACTCATCGTATGTGATGTCTATGCCTCGTGTCCTCAAGAACTCAATGTATGCCTTGATAGCGCTCCTCCTCGGAGCATAGTTAAGCTGCTCCCTACTGTACAGATTCGCTATGCAGCGAACGTAGAGCTGAATCGTGCTTGGCGATAGCTCTCGCTTAGCCTCCAACCAAACAGCGAAGTGATACAGTAACTGCCCATTGATCAAGTCCTCACGCCTGTACTTCATCATTCCCCCTCAACCTCTTCAAAGTACTCTTCATCTGAGTCATACTCAAAGTCGATGTCTGGAGCAAGCATCTCAACGTAGTCATCCTCCATCTCTTCAATTGCCTCACTTAGATTCCACTCCTCAACGTCTGGCCCCATGTTCTCGAACTTGATGAGTTTGCCGTACTGTAGACACTCCATGACTCTGATCTTCCCAAGGTAGTGATCACTGATCTTGCCTACTAGCTGCATTGAAACATAGCTATGTACGTCGTCACTTGCGTAAGCCGCTATAGCATAGCGCTCTTGAGCACTGAAAGGCAGCTCAAAGAGCAGTACAGGACATGAGTTCATGCGATAGATTGAGTAGGCTTTGTTTGCAGAGTCTAGATCGGGGAAGGTTAGGACTGCCCAGTACGGCACGCCTCCTCTCCCCCCTCTATTTCTCTCTCTAAATAATATAATAGGTTCTCTTACTTCAACGGATCAGACAACTGGTCCGTTTACTGCTAGTTTAAATGCTAGTTCTGCGGAATGTAGCACCGAGGTGAGAGTGCTTGGCAGCAGCTGAGAGAATCAAGCCACAGCAAGGACAGTCATTCATCATGAAGGGCATCACGATAAGGATCGTAGAAGTCGCAGAGTGGAGAATGCCGTGGGGTGAACGCTACTACCTCGTAGGCTACCGCATTGTCGACGGCGATAGGATCAGCCCAGTTGCTCACATACTTGTTCGCGATGACGAGGATCTAAGGCCATGGCTTGAGAAAATTGCTGATTACTACAACCAGGTCAAGCAATTGCTCACAGTGAGGTGATCACGGACGTGAGCAGCAACTACGAGGGCATTGAGCAGGTTGTAGTGTATGTTGACCTGGGTCAGGTAGTTGCTAAGCTCGACGAGCTTCAGCAATCAATCCAAGTTCAAGACATTGCCGATGTTCTAAAGGCTTGGGAGCTTGGTGGTGTCACTGATCCACTTGGTCAGCTCATTAGCTGGCTCTGGAGCAAGATTAGCGAGAGCTTTGAGTGGCTCAATAGACAGATCTGGAACTACTTGATGACGTTCCGTGACTGGATACTTTCGGGTGTGTCTAGCTTCATCGATAGCCTGCGAAGCTGGCTCTCTGGTGTACTGTCGGCTATTCAGGACAGTGTTAGCTCGTTGTTCAGTAGCTTTCAGAGCTTCGTTAGCTACGTCTACGATGCATTTGCTAACGTAGCTGCTACTGTATCGAGCATAGCTACGCAGATTGCTACTGGCATACAGAGCATCATCAACAGCTTGATGACAGCGATAACGCAGCTCGGTACAGTCATGCAGTCAGCACTAACTGCTGTGCAGAGCTTCATAGCGAACCTAATCAATGCGATCTCGGCAACTATGATGCAGATATGGAGCGTGGTCAGCAACATACCTAACATTTTGTGGCAAGGCATACAGACACTGTGGTCCTGGATACAGAGCGGACTGCAGACAATAGCGACAGCAGTAGCACAGATACCTCAGCTAGTCACGTCAGCTATTCAGTCACTAGCATCGATGATACAGCAAGGCTTCGAGTACGTGACAGGCCAGATACAAGGTGCCATTGCTGGCTTTGTCGAGGGCTTTAGACAAGCATTCACGCAGCTCAGTCAAACAATTACAGACGTGTTCAATAGGCTCGCTCAAGGACTGAACTTCGTCTACACAACGATACAAGGCTTCATCAATGCAATATTGAAATTCCCCGAGTGGTTCCCGAAGTGGTTCTATGATAACATCGCAAAGCCGATAGCTGACGCAATTCAAGGACTTGCAGCTGCGATCTGGGAAGCAATGCCCGAGGACATCAAGTCAATTGTGCAGAACATCAGTGACTTCATATCGAATCCACTCGCATGGGCGCAGCGGGCTATCGAGCAGTTCCGTGAAACCGTGGCCAATGCAGTGAAGACAGTTAGCTCAGCAGTTTGGAACACAATCAAGGCTCTAGGTGATGCACTGAAGAGCACAATTCAAGCGATCGCTGAATGGGGTAGGGCGTTAGCCGACTGGATCTACAGCACCTACATCAAACCGATTGAGGACGCATTCAAGTCAGCTGTGACAAATGCGAGCTCCTACATAGCTAAGGTCATCAAGGGTGAGGAGAAGATCGTTGGTGAGCTACAGGCGATAACGCCGATTGTCTACAACATAGCTGTCAAGACCTTCCCAGCCATCGTGCCAGCCTACACCTTGCAGGCAGTTGCGGAGGCTGCTGGTGATCAGGAGGTGTCGCTTGAGCCGGTGGGCCTCGGTGCTAGGGTTAGGCTGAGGCTCAGCAAGCTCTTCAGCACGCTATCTAGGGCGTACACGAGGCTGTGGAGAGACGTTACACGTGACGTAGCACTCGGCATCACCGTAGCCAGCTCATTCTGGTTGACTGAGGGCATTAGGTATAGGGTGCGTGAAGCCTTCAGGAACTTCGTACCGTTCGAACTACCGACCTTGACAGAGGGCCGCCACATCGTGCAGAGGCACATGCCTCATCCCAAGTTCGATGAGCTGTATGAGAAGTACAGGAAGTGGCTTGAGCTACGTGGCTACCCCGATGACATCATCAAGCTCTTCATGGCTAAGGCAGATGAGGCGTTCGTGACGATTAAGGACAGATTCGATAAAGAGCGCAAGGTACCGACATCACTACTGTACGACATACCCACCGCATCAGAGCTCTGTCGCATGATGGTTAGAGACATGTTCAAGGGCTTAGACGACTTCGCCAAGGCAATGCAGATGCGTGGCTACGTAAAAGACCTAGCGTACATGTTCTACCTACTGCACTTCCGCTACCCATCGCCTGAAAAGCTGTGGGAGTTCACTGTACGTGGCATAGCTGGTTTGCTCTGGTTCAACCCGACAAACGACATGAGGCAAGATGCACAGGCTGAGGCGCAGAAGATCGGTGCGTTCGTACCGAAGGCACCTATTGAGCTCAACTTCAACTACAGCAAGCTACTGTCGGCATTTACTACGTACATGAAGTGGCACGACATGGCTAGATTCGCCTGGATCAGTGAGTACACCTGTGATAACTGGCTCTACATCGATGTACTAGCTGACATACCGACGAAGATCGACGTCAGGTGGATGACTAAGTGGGGTATCTTCGAGCTTATGAGCCAGAAGAACATAGGCTTGAAGACACCTGTGAGCGAGTTCACTAAGGTACTTGAGCCAAGTGCAGCTAACCCGAAAGTGACTATGGACCTAGTCCTGATGTGTAGGTTGCTACAGGCGACGGGTCTGCATCCGTACTACGTGCCGATTACAGCTGTTGCAGAGGCAATCAACGCACTAGCTGACGAGCGTACTCTATTGCGTACTGGATTCATCAACCTCTTCAAGGAAGGCTTCTTCAACTTGAAGACTGTAGAAGAGCTTCTGAGCGGATTGGTTAAGGCAAGCTTCAAGGTTGCTTACTTTGACCTAGCTCGCATGGATTGGGATACGAAGTGGATCAACATACCCGTCATGTTCCTACCTGCCGAGCGTAAGCTCTTGGAGCTCAGAGCGTTGATGGATCGTGCACTAGACCTACTACGTGACTACGTGTATGAGCTTAGGAGAGCAGCTGCAGAGAACGTGATCAATCCGAAGGAGTTCGCTAAGTACCTAAATGACTTCGTGTTGAAGCTCAACAATGATTGGTTCGTACCCGAGATCAAGGAGATATCGGGCGTCGAGAAGGGGCTCGTAGTCGATGAAGCATACTACAAGTTCTATCAAGAGATCGTGGAGCAGTACTACAGAATCTACACGGTGCGCAGGATACGTAGTTGGCTGGGCTGGCTCCTACGCAACCTAATGTACAGAATTGAGAGAGGTTACGTCACTAAGCAAGAAGTCAAGAAGCTGATTGATGAGCTGAAGAAGACGGCTAGGTTGACGGACGAGGAGGTAGAGGTCATGACTGATGTTGCTGAGTTCATGTCGTCGTTCTTCATACGTGAGACAAGGGCTAGAGCAATCTTGCGTAGAGTAGCTAGGGGTGTGCTTGAGCCTGAGAAGGCTGTTGAGGAGCTAACTAAGCTTGGGCTAGGGAAGGAAGAGGCTGAGGCTCTTGTCGAGGCTTACGGCAAGATCTATACCTTGAGCATTGAGCGCATGATCAGCATGATGGAGTACATACCTGTGCCCGAGGACATGTTCAATCGTAAAATCAAGATGATGGGCGTCCCAGAGGACGAGGCAAAGCTACTCAAGCCGTATGCACTAGCTAGAGTTCTCAGCTCTGAGGTAGGTAGGTACATCACTGAGCTGATCACGGACTACGCGAGGGGCGTCATATCGAGGGATGAGTTCCTTCGTGAGCTAGATGACGTGCAGAAGCTGTGGGGTGTAGCCGAGAAGTTCAGGCTACCGTGGATGATACTGTCGCCCGAGGAGAAGGAGGTGCTCATTAAGTTAGCTGATGCGAGACGTAGAAGGTATGAGGCTAGGTACCGTAGGAGGTGAGGGTGAGTGATGTCGTGTAGGGTAGCCTTCAAGCAGAGGTACGTGCTGTGCCCAATCTGCGGGAGCGTGATGACTGTGCGGAATAGGTTCATCGTGCGCTCTAGGTCAGCTACCAGGATCACAGTTCTTTTCTGTCCTGTCTGTGGCTACACTCAGGAGGTGAGGGTATGCCTACCCTAGAGGATAGGATCAATCAGCTGTATCTAAGGACAGGGCAAGTCATCACAGAGGACTTCTTCGCTAACCTAGTTGATGTGCTGAAGGACATGGCGAAGAGGGGGGCGGTCACTTACGAGGGCTATGTGACTAGGGACTTGAGACCGATTACTGACCTTGAGATTGACCTAGGTGAGCCAGAGCTGAGGTTCAACAACATATACGCAGGCTACGGCGTATTCACATACGACGTCTTCGTTGCCGACAGGAAAGTACTGAAGGACGGTGACCCAATCTACATCAGCGACATCTACCCAGAGGCGAAGGCAAAGATTACGCAGGCTATTGACGATAGCTATGTCCGTGACATCTACAGCAAGCTCATTGAAGTCGAGGAGCTGATTGCGTCGAGAGGTAAGCCGAAGCTACTTGCCTACGTGATCAACTACTCAGCACCAGAACTAGCCGACATATTTGCCGAGGACGTGCTAGTGAATGAGGACGGTAGGGTGAGAGTGAAGCTAGTCATGGAGCAGGGCGGGTTAGCGTACTTAAAGCACTACTTTGCTGTTGCTGGAGCAGAAGTTATTGCTCTTTTAAATGCTGGGGTTGAGATACCTGCGAACACATGGCAAGAATTCGATGTAGTAGCAACAAAGAACGATAGAGTGAACATAAGAGTGACACCAAGTCAAAAAGTAACAGTACTACTCTACAACATAGACGAGGTGTAGAAGCATGAGTAGTCAGCACATACTTGCGGTTAGACCAGTTAGAATAACGAAGGACAGGAGAGTAGAGTACCTAAGCACGGAGGAGATGATAGACCTATTCAAGCGATTAACTACTGTCCCTGCTGAGTACAGTGGTTTACTGTTCCTAATCGACTTCACTAGACCGTACGACAGCGAGTACTTCAAACAGTTTGTAAGTCCTGCTGAAGCGTATCAAGGATTAATTGATTGGTCTGCTGAGGGATTACCTGACCCCGGTACTGGTTCTTTGAAGGTAGCTAAAATTGGTGTTGAAGCAGGGCAAACGATATACATTACAGTTCCTGTTACCATTCCGGTTGGTAAAACTGCTGTTTGTATAGCTGTATTATATACTAAGTCTGACTATATTAAGTATCGTATCTACGCTAAGGTAGGTGCTAGAGTACTAAATGCTATACCGTTTGTTGGTAAACCTGAAGTAACAAGTGCTTGGTCTTCAATATTCACAATAGGTTTCATTCCAGTGCATAGACCATCGAAGTGCAACTACGTTATCGAGATAAAGAATGAAGGTACAACAACTGATTACTGCTACATAGCATTGATACTTGTGTCAGTGCTCGAAAAAACAATGGATGAAACTGTGGCGTGGATTGGCTGGGGTAATGCGATATATGAAGTAACGAACACAACAGAAACACTTGTATTCGATGTGTTCAAGCCTGCAGAAGAAATAGTCTGTAAGTTTGTAGTGAGAATGGAGAGTGATGGTACAAATGAATTAACTGTTGATTTTCAACTAGTTTCGAGGAAGTATGGTACAAGTACGGTTGTGTCATTTAGTAGAACAGCTACGGGATACACCACGTATACATTTACCTTTGGTCATGTAGGAATACTGATCGAAGATAAGCACATGGAGTACAAAGTAGCGATATCAACTGCGGGTGTTGGTAGAATCAGTTACTGCTATGTCAGATTTACAGTAGCTAAACCTGCTGTAGAGAACAAGTCAGTAAGGGGCTCATACACGACTGCAGGTACTGGTGAAGTAGAAACCGTCACAGTACTTGACTACACTACTGCTGTGAAGTATGCACGTGTGAAGCGGGTAAAAGTTACAGTGACTTCAGGAACTGCTGTGTTGCTGAAAGCAATCGTAGATGGTAATGATTATTGGGATTTCAAGAATGATGGAAGTGAGTTAACTATTGAACTTAACGATGTTAGAAAGTTAGAAATACAGGTGCAGGATGATGGTACAGCCTCAGTAACTATAAGCTATAGTGTGCAGATAGAAGAAATTGGAGCTTTCTTAGCTAGGTGAGGTGATGTAGTGTGAAGCTCAGAATCTACCTAAAGGACGGGTCAGTAATCACGGTACACCCAAGCTCTGTAGATTCAGTTTATGTAGACGGCAGACCACTGACTGAGCTACTCGGCACTGATGCGATTGAGAGGATTGAGGTGGAGGTTGAGTAGTATGCCGAGGAAACTACATGAATTAATTGAGGAGTGTCTGAGAGAAACTAATCCAGTTAGGAAGAAGCACCTTGCTAGTAGAGTAATTGTGATTGATACTGTACTCAGAACCTACCTAGGTGCACACTACGAGAAGGCGAAACACAAGTACAGAGCACTACAACTAATCGACAAAGTACGTGAGGTACTAAAGACTTGAACCACACACTCTTTTTACCACTAATCATAGTTTGGCTCGTACCTTGGGGCTTCTTGAACCTAAGCTACACCGTACCGCATTACTTTGCAGTCGGTGTTGTTGTTCCGTACTGCGTAGATGATGGCTATGTTCCTGAGCATTGGGCTCAGTGGTGTATCGATGTCACGAACCACTACTATGAGCGTGGTTACATTGTCTTTGTGCAGTTGTTCCCGTACTACAGGGGGTGGTCATGGAGAGGGAACTACTACAGCAT
>Ga0190313_1000623_pt1 | contig 20580 bp, 18 predicted proteins | sample 4870071011_MG_FD_169989 | JGI IMG/M metagenome (GOLD analysis project Ga0190313, IMG submission 169989) | Hydrothermal vent sediment bacterial communities from Southern Trench, Guaymas Basin, Mexico - 4870-07-10-11_MG | ecosystem: Environmental > Aquatic > Marine > Hydrothermal vents > Sediment ...
GGGGGGTAGGTTAATACTACCCCCCGTGGGATTAGCGGAAAAATATTTACCAAGTTTAACAGCATTACTGGAGAGATCGATGAACTTAAACGAAGGGGATTTGATATTAGTTAGCCTAGCTAAGGATCTAGTTAGAGCTTTCAAAGGAGCTTTGAGGGCAGCGGTTAGAATTTCCAGTGTGAGTACTTCCACATAATTACATCCCCCTCCTTGATAACGTACTTATCGCAAGCTACTGGACCTAGTACGAAACGGCCTGTAGTCCTATCTAAGATGTACCATAACCATGAATAACCTTCCTTACTTGATAATATCCTCTCCTTTACTCCATTAATGGATGTAATGTAAATTCCGTAAACCCCCTTCCTGTAGGTAACCTTAGCCATAGCTAAGGTAGCGTTAAATAAAGTTACGCCTAAGGGTGCCGTTAAGTTAAAGCTAACTTGCCTAACTTTAACGTATTTACAGTAAGGAGCGCTTATGCCGTTACCGTAATTTATTATTAATATGAAGTGTACATAACTGCCTGAAGGAAGGGCATTGACTATCGCTAGGATCAATAGGGTAATTACCGGGAATACGCATGTTTTTCTCATATTTTTAAGTAGGAATTTTTTCCTATTTAAAAATTTATCCTTTTAATTGCCCTTATGAGTCCTAGGGTCACTACCGTAGTAGATAACTCGGTAATAGGCCCTACTCCTATTAGCCCTCCTCCGTAAACCGGTATGAAGAGGCCTATTAACCCTGTTAGAAGCGCGCTCCTTAAGTTTAAGCCGAAGATTAAGTAAAAGGCCGTAGAGGAAATTATATCGTAACTTAATGCGGAGAGATATATGCAAGCAGCTAGGACTAAAGGAGTGATTTTCTTCCCCTTAAGTAATCCCCATACGGATCCTATTACTCCATTAACCGAAGCGTTTACTAAACTCCAAGGCCCGAAGCCCAGAAATAAATCCGTAAGTAGGAAACCCGTTGCCCCTACGATACCTCCCCCCAGGGCACCAATTAACCTACCAGCCAATATAGCGAAAATGAGTGGGATATTTATGAACTGTAATGGCCCTAGCGTTAAGTTCTTAAGTAGCCTTAAGGTAGTAGCTAACGAGGATAATATAGCTACTAGAGCTATCTCCCTAGTGGACATCCCCGCTAAAATTACATCCTCTCAGGGGCCTCTATGCCCAATATATTTAACGCATTACCTAGTACCGTCTTAACGCACTTTACTAACTTAAGCCTAGTTAGTTTAACATCCCCCTTAGCGCTCAGTACCGGTAACCTTTCGTAGAAGGTATTAAAGAGCTTAGCTAAATTGTAAGCGTAATTAGCTATCATATCCACCCTTAACTCGTCAGCCGCCTTAGCTACTAGACCCGGCCATTCCCCTACCTCTATCAACAATTCCCTCTCTAAGTCCTCTTGTAAATGAGGCTCGATATCGATGGTTAAATCTACGTCGGCTTTCCTAAGGATACTACTAGCCCTTACATAAGCGTACTGTACAAAGGGACCGCTATTACGGTTAAAATCCAAAGCCCTATCCCAATCGAAGTTAATTACCTTGTTAGGCGCTACGCTCAGTATAGCATACTTAATAGCACCTAAACCTACCGCCTTAGCTATCTTTCCTACGTTCTCCGTAGTATAGCTAAGTCCTCTTCGTTCGATTTCCATTAAGGCCCTATTCTTAGCCTCCCTTATTAATTCATCTACGCTTATGAAACGTCCCTTCCTAGCTGACATCCTGTATCCCGGTACCTTTACAGCTTCATAAGAGTAATGGATTAAATTCCTTGCCTCCTCTTTATAGCCTAGTAACCATAGAGCTATTTTAACATATAGTTGAGGTAACGTTTGTTCTACACCTATTACGTTTATAACTATATCAGCTTTACACCTCTCGAACTTCCAGATCGAATAAGCTACATCCCTAATCGGATAAAGGGTAGTACCGTCCGACCTAGTTAAAGTTAAGGGTGGTAAGGGTCCCTTCCTAGTTAAGCCTAGCTCTTCTTTAATAGTAGTATCCCTTATCGCGGAATCTCCATCTAATACTAGAGATCCACCTTCGGAGCGTAGGTACTTACACCTTCTTAACCTATTTATTACCTCTTCAGTTAGTCCGTTCCATAAGGTTACCTCGCTTTCCCAATCCCAACTATCAAAACTTATACCTAATTCCCTTAAGGTGAGGTTGAAACCTTTAATTACTAACTTACACATATCCCTAACCAACCTAACGGCTTCCAAATCGCCTTTTTCGAACCTCCTATTCAGCTCCGCTATCTTGGACTTAGGATCGTCCTCTTTATTTAGTTCATCCGCTAATTTATCGAATAGTACCGGATCCCTCTCTCTTAACTTAGCAGCTATCGCGGTCCATTCATCTAGTTCGGAAGTTACCTCGGCTACACCTTCACCTTCCCTAAGATATTCCAATCTCCTCTTTAACTCCCTAATAGTAAGTAAGGCGTTTACACATGAATATATTAGCCCTATGTATTCATCGGGCTTGACCTTTAAGGAACTCGGAAATCCTACTTTAGAAAAACCATAAGCAGCTATTGAAATCTGTAGGCCTGCATCGTTAACGTAAAAGTGCTTCTCGACGCTATGTCCCCTCAACCTAAGTAGTTTACTTAAGGCCTCCCCTAATAGTGCGTTCCTTAAATGTCCTATGTGGAGCGGATGTATAGGGTTAGCGCTTAAGAACTCTATTAATATTCGCTTAGGTTCCGCTACGGGATTATAACCGTATCTTTCCCCTAGTTCGTCTACGGACTTAAATACCGCTTTAGCTACCTCCCGATAATTTAACGAGATGTTAAGGAAGCCCCTAACTAACTCGATCCTGGAGATCCCACTTACTCGCGAAAGCTTATCTGAAACCTCGCTTAGAAGCTTTTCGAGTTCCCCCTGACCCTTAATAGCCCTTACCAACGGTACGGCGTAATCTCCTAAACCCTTAGGAGCTCTCCTTAATTCTATTTCCTTACCTATTACTTCTTTAATAGTACTCTTCACTTCCTCCTTCAGGTACCCGAGGGGATCGTAAACTTCCTTCTTTAAATCCATCAACCCTCACTCTTCAACCTATAGCGATCCTAGTGTAATAGTACGTTACCTCGTTAAAAAACTCCCTCATAGGAGGTAGTTAAGCCGGGGTTAAGGTAAATATAGTCCGTTTAAGAAGATAATTAGGGGCTAACTTTAGAGGAGGGACTATAAGTGGGAAGTATTTCATCCGCTGAGGAGGAATTCCTAAAGGAACTTAGGGCCATAGAAGCTAAATGGCAGAGGAAGTGGGAAGAAGCTAAAATATTCGAAGCTGATCCCGATCCCTCTAGGCCTAAGTTCTTCATTACGGTACCTTATCCGTATACCTCCGGTGCCCTTCATATAGGGCATGGGAGAACTTACACGATAGGGGATATCGTAGCTAGATATATGAGGATGAAGGGTTATAACGTCCTATGGCCCATGGCTTTCCATATTACCGGGACCCCTATAGCTTCCATTTCCACTAGGATAGCCAGAGGGGATGGAGAAGCCATAAAGCTGTACGAGTCGTACGTGAGGTTGTACGTTAAGGATGATACGGAGGTAAAGCGGATATTAACTTCCTTTAAAAAACCCGAGAACGTCGCTAACTTCTTCGCTAAAGTCATAAGTAACGATTTCAAAAGCTTAGGTTACTCGATAGATTGGAGGAGGAAATTTTCTACGGGCGATCCAGAATATAACGCCTTCGTAACTTGGCAATTCCTAAAGCTTCGCGAGAAAGGATACCTCACGAGAGGTAAGCACGCGGTACTATATTGCCCTAACGATAAAAGTGCTGTAGGAGAGGACGATATATCCGGAGGAGATCAATTCAGGCCTGAAGTTAAGGAGTATACAGCTGTTAAATTTAAGTGGGGTAATTCCTATTTAGTAGCTTCAACGCTTAGGCCGGAAACTATATTCGGTGTAACTAACTTATGGGTAAACCCTAAGGCTAAGTACGTAAAGGCGTTAATCGATGGGGAGAAGTGGATAATCTCTAAGAGGGCTTTAAGTAAGTTAATTTACCAATTCAAGGAAGTAAAGGAATTAGAGGAGATTAACGTTAAGGAACTTCTAGGTTCTACTTGCTTAGAACCGGTAAACGGTAGGGAGATACCTATATTACCGGCAGATTTCGTGAACGATGAGGAAGCTACAGGGATAGTTTATAGCGTACCCGCCCATGCCCCTTATGATTACATAGCCTTAATGGAGTTAAGGAATAGCGAGTTTAGGGCTATAGCTGAGGGTTTATCGCCTATAAACGTAATAAGGATAGAAGGTTACGGGGAGTGGCCTGCAGCTGAAGTTGTAAAGAAATTAGGGATAAGGAGCCAGAGGGAAAGAGATAAGTTAGAGGAAGCTACCAGGCTACTTTACAAAGCTGAGTACTATAAAGGGGTAATGGGAGGTAATTGCGGTCCCTTCGCCGGCTTAAGGGTGAGCGAGGCTAAGCTAAAGGTAAGGGAGTGGTTAGAGGATAAGGGGATTGCCTCTACGGTCTACGAAACTTCACCTTTGATTATGCATTGTAGATGTGGAGCTAGGATAGTAGTAGCCGTCCTAGAAGATCAATGGTTCATAAATTACGGAGATCCGGAATGGAAGGAGAGAGCGTTCCGCGCCTTAAATAGGATAACTATCTACCCTGTTAAGTATAGGAAGTTATTCGTGGATACCTTCAATTGGTTATCCTTAAGACCGGCAGCTAGGAAAAGGGGTCTAGGTACTAGGTTACCTTTCGATAGGGAGTGGATAATAGAATCCTTAAGCGATTCCACCATCTACATGGCGTTCTATACTATAATACATAAGATAAGGAAGTACGGTATCAAGCCGGAAGCCCTTAAGCCTGAATTTTTCGATTATGTATTCCTAGGCATCGGGAGCTTAGGAGAGGTCTCTAAGTCCACGGGGATAACACCTGAGGTACTTAAAGACCTTAGGGACGAATTTACGTACTGGTACCCTGTAGACTTAAGGCATACTTCGGTAGGTCACGTAACTAACCACTTAAGCTTCTTTATATTCCATCATGTAGCTATATTTCCTGAAGAGCTATGGCCTAAAATGATAACCATAAATGAATACGTAACTAGGGAAGGCGTTAAGATGAGCAAAAGCAAAGGTAATATACTGCCCTTAGTGGAGATACCTAGGAAGTACAGCGCGGATCTCTACAGGCTTTACATAGTTTATGCCGCAGACCTTTCGAGTACGGTAGATTGGAGGGAAAGGGAAGTACTAAGTGTCTTATATAAATTAAGGCAGTTCTGGGCTTTAGCCAATTCCATAATATCTACAGGACTAGTAAGGAAGCCTACTTCGTTAAGCTTACAAAGTAGGTGGTTATTATCTAAGTTCAATAGGGCCATCCTTAGCTCGGAGGAATGTCTTAAGGGGATGAAATTAAGAGAGTACGTCCAAGAGGCTTTCTTTAACGTACTTAACTACCTTAACGAGTACGAGAGGATGGCTTGTAACGTAGGGGAGGAGGAGAAAGCCTGGGTTAAGAGGAGGATACTAGAGGACTGGATTAAGATCCTTAGCCCGGTAATACCCCACATATGTGAGGAGCTTTGGAGTAAGTTAGGTAAAGTAGGCTTCGTAGCTAAGGTAAGTTGGCCTAAAGCTAAGGAGGAAGAAGTAGATTTAAAGTTAGAGGAAGCGGTAGGAGCGGTTAAGAGGACTATAGAAGATATAAGAGAGTTAACCAAGCTAGTAAGGATAGGGAGTACTGGTAGGGTTTACATTTACGTGGGAAGCGAGGATTGGAAATACAAAGCCCTAGGAGAGATAATGAAGGCTAAGGAGAGGGACCTTAAGGAGTTAGTACGTAAAGTACTCCTACTTCCCTTTATAAAGGATAAGAGGGAGGCGGTAGAACTAGTTAAAAAAGCGCTTAAGGGGAGGGTGGCGTTAAACATACCTAATAGGGAGTATGAATTAAGGGCTTTTAGGACGTTAAGCAAGTATATTGAGCGGGAGGTGGGGTTAAACATAGTCGTAGAGGATGCTTTAGCCCCTTCATATGATCCCTTAGGAAGAGCTAAGCTTTCTGAGCCGGGCAGGCCGGCCATCTACTTAGAAGGAGCTAGACCTAAGGAGTAACCGTTTCTACTCTTACCATAACTTAAAATTACCCTTTAGATAAAGAATAAAATTGGGTGTTTACTTTGCCTTCTGTATCGGATAGATTAGAGCTAATTAGGTACTCGCCTATAAGGCAAATAGCTGCACTACTAGATAGAAGTAGATCTAAAAGAAGTATTATTTCCTTCGGCGGAGGGGCTCCTAGCCTCCCCCCTCCTAAAGAAATATTAGAGGAGATAAGTAGGTTATTGAACGATGAAACCGTAAGGGCGGTCGGTTATTGCGGTACTAAGGGGTTACCGGAGTTAAGGGAGCTAATTTCGGAGGACGTAGAGCGCTACTTCGGTACCTATTACGATCCGAATAGCGAAATAATAATAACTGAAGGAGCTACTGAAGGTATACTATTGGCATTGTTTTCTATACTAAATAAAAACGACGAGGTAATATTGATAGATCCTACCTACGTAGGTTTTAGCGAGCCCATTAAATTAGCTGGGGGTAGAGTTAAACACATACCGGCTTTAGTGAAGAGGGGGTATCAACCTAGGGTGGAGGACTTAGAGGCTAGCTTAACTAGTAGGACTAAAGCCTTCATTTTGCTATCCCCAGATAACCCGACGGGAAGGATTATATCTAGGGAATTTGTAAAGGCATTAGTAGATCTCGCTGTTGATAGGGATTTCTGGATAATTTACGACGCTACTTATAAGCATATAGTTTATGAGGGGGAGAACGTATGGGTACCCGGATTTCCCGGGGCTATGGAGAGAACTATAGTAGTAAATACGTTCTCTAAGGAGGCTTCCATACCTGGATTGAGGTTAGGTTACACCTTAGCGCCTAAGGAGATTATTGAAGCTATGGAGAAGTTAAAGCAGTATACTAGCTTAGCCCCTAATACTTTAGGTCAATATGCGTTAATGAAATTTTACCAAGACGGGGTTAAGGATAGATACTTGAAGGAAGTAGTGTTGCCTACCTATAAACGTAGGAGGGATCTCATGGGTGAGCTATTAAGGAAGTACCTACCGGAAGCCGAAACGGTAAAACCGCAAGGCGCTTTCTATTACTTCGTAGATATAAGGCCCTATTTAGAAAGGATGGGTAGGGATGATAAGGAGTTCGCTAATAGGCTCTTCTATAGGAAGGAGGTCGTAGTAATACCTGGGGCCTTCTTCGGGGAAATGGGTATAGGTCATGTAAGGATGACTTTCGTTAGCGAGCCGGAGGAGAGGATTAAGGAAGGTATAGAGAGGATTGGAGAGTTCATATTTAGCTACGCCATATAAGGGCTTAAGGCTTAAAGAGTACTTACCTCAAGCTTTAAGGGCTTAACTACTTCGTGAGGGAACTCTATACTTAATTTAAGGGCTTTAGCATATACTTTACCGAAATCTGTTAACATAATTTTTCTCTCCCTACCTTTGTGTACTTTATAAACGAGGCCCTTCCTAGCTAAGCTATCTACAGCCCTACTAAACCTGTTCTTAGTAGCGGGATCGGTAGGCCTGGCCCCGCACCACTTAATTAAATCTTTAATCGAAGAAGCTATGCCACCCTTATCATATAACGTGGAGAGTATCCTTACGGATAGCCCCTCATCCCCATCCTCAAATAACTTAAATCTAACCCTAGGGCGGTATATCTCTAAGGGCTCTAATCCCCTCTTACTATCCTTCTCCTCTAGCCATTCCTCGAACTTAGGAGATTCCGGCGGAGGTATGAAATCCCCCCTTTCACGCGATGGTACTACATATAGGTGTACGTCCTTAAATAGCATAGCTAATAAGGTAGTAGTAGCTACCGCTTCTGGAGGCATATCAGTTATATCTAAGTATACTTCCCTACTCTTTTCAACTACTTCTAGCCTTAATATCGCGTAGAGTTTCGAGAAAACGCTTAATTGAGATTGGGGATTTATCCCTATCCTAATAGGATTAAAGAATTCTAATTTATGTACTAATTTATCCGCGTTCCTCCTAGATGCAGCACCGTACCTATCCCTTTTATTGTCATAAAGAATGTAAACTCCTTCTATCGGCTTCCTCATCCTTATGTAATTAAAACCTTCTAAAGCTAAAGTAGGATGAAATCCTACATATTCTATGACTGTTACCATGAATTGGCCTCGGTATCCTTTCGATATTTACAGTAATAATATTACTCGTACCCGTATATATTCATTTCTTACTGTTACATCTTTTATTTAACAGTATCTATTTTAAGTTACTATTGTTGAAGAGCGCAATATTCAATTAGTAACTTAAAATAGGTACTATAACTTACCTTAGTTACTTTAAGTTTTACTCCCTTATCCCGGCTATTTTATCTTACCATCATAACTATTATATCCCTATGAAGCACTTTTACCTTAGCCTCTGAGAGGGAAAGCTGATGTTAACTTACCTAGGAGGGTTCAAGGTAGATGAGGGGGATTTAAGACAAGCTATACAGGATCTTAAGGAGCTTTACAAAAGGAGAGTAACGGAGTACTCCATTACCGGAGAGCCCATCATAGACCCTTATCCGGTAATTAAGGTAGGGAGGAAGGTTATCAGGGGTTATCCGCTAAGGAGGAGTAAGCTTAGGGCGTTGATACCTTACTCACACTCTAAGAGAGTATTGGCTATCGATGCTTCCGCTAAATTACTTTTCGATTGCGGCCCCATTAAGGTAGTAGTATCCAAAGTAGCATGGGCTCTTTGGAGGGGGGTTAAGACGCTAATAGTAGAGGAGCCCATAATAAGAATAAAGGTAGTTAAGAGTAGGGAGGAAGCAGCTGAATGGTTACTTAAGTTAGAACTAAGTAAGGCCTTAGAAAAGCGTCACTTACTGGGAAGGGGTGATTATTTGCTATTGGATAGGGGACTTATGGCGGTTCCTGCGCTTAGGAAGGGGACTAAAGGGCTCTTTAAGGAGTTAGATAGAACTTTGGATAGGAGGGGCGCTATTTTAGTGGGCATCTCTAAGGTAAGTAGGCTTAAACTAAGTACTGGGTCTAGCTTGGTAGGGTACCTTTCCTACATGGCTAAGAGGGCTTTAGGGGATTTAGCTTGGTATTATTACCCGTTATTTAGGGAGGGCCAATTACCTCCATGGTATATAGGGGATATAACTGTAGCTAAGCTAAGCGAATACTCCAAGTACGTCTTCAGAGTGGATATATCCAGGAGAGCTCTTAAGAGGTGGAACCTAGAGGAACTGTTAGGAGAGGTAGCTTACCTCCAAGATCCCGCTACTCCGGGATACCCCTACCCCCTTAAGAGCGTTCATGAACTTTCTAAGATAGGGGGAGACGAACTGGAACTACTTAGGTACTTCTTCATTGAGTTAGCGGAAGATGAAGGTATAGGTGAGCAATTTAGGGCCGATAGCGAAGCCTACGAATTCAAAGAGGAAGTCCTTTGGGGGTCGCTAATTTGAAGGTAGGGGTAGTAATTTGGGCTGAAGGTACTAATGTGAAATTTAGGATTAGCGAGGGCGTTAAGGTTGAGAGAGGTCAATTGCTTAAGGTAACGGAGGAGGTGAAATACATCCTTAGGGTTTATGATTTCAAACCGGAATCGCTTTTAACCCCAGCGGAGGTAGCGAGGTTAAGCCATAGGAGGGAGAGGGGGGAGGAGGTAATACTTTACGATAGGAGTCTAAGGCTTTACGATACCGCTTTAGCTACTATATTATGTGAGATAGATGAAGAAGGGAGAGTGCATGGCCCAACTTCGGTACCTAAACTCTTCAGCGACGTAGAGACCTTGGATAGTTTAGACTTAAGATTACTCAACTTGGGTAGGGGGGACATAAGGATAGGAGTAATCAGGATAGGGCATAAGGAAACTAACGTTAGTGTAGCGCTCGAGGGAAGCAGAGTTATACCGCATCATATACTAGTGAGCGGCGTAACTGGGGCGGGTAAAAGTAACTTAAGTAAGGTAATAGCTTTCTCCATTATGAAGATTAAGGAACCCAAATATAGTTTAGTATTGTTCGATACCGAGAGTGAGTACTTTAAGGGGGTTTCCCTTAAGGGTTTAGGGTTAGCGCACCTAAAGGAAGCTGAGGAAAAATTATTTTACTTTACCAACCTCATAGAGGAACCTATGAGGATTAAAATAACATTTCGCTTAAGGGGTATTACGTTAGAAAGGAACATAACCTCCCACCCTCTTAAAGTCTCTTACTCCCAACTCCACCCCTTGGACTTCATACTTACCGGGGAGTTCTCCCCTCCTCAAGAGGAATTACTATGGTTGCTATGGAGGGAGAAGGGAGAGAACTGGGTTAGGTTCTTGATATATAATGCTTCCAATTTAATATATAGGTTAATGAAGAAAACAGTCCATGTAAATACCATTAATACGGTTAAAAGGAAGGTGAGATATCTTCTAGGTAAAGGGGATATATTCGTTAAGGAGAATTTAGATGTTAACTTCTTCCAAGCCCTCCTAGGGGCTGTAGGCGAAGGTAAGGTAATACTGATAGATATGCCTTACGCTAGTGAGGGGGAGGAAAAGCTATTGGTGACCTCCGTAGCGAGGAGGATATTTTACTCTTATGAAGAAGTAAGGAAGACGGCCCCCTCCAGATGGGAAAAGCTACCCTACGTCTTAATAGTAGTAGAGGAGGCCCATAAGTACCTTTCTAAAAGTTCTTTAATGAATAATGGAGAAATTAAGGAGAACATCTTCTCTATCATAAGTAAGAGGGGTAGGAAGTATAAAGTAGGTGGGCTTTACATAACTCAAATGCCGGGAGAACTCATAGAACCTGTCATTAGGCAAGCATTAACTAAGGTAATACTTCCTTTACCTACTAAGCCAGATTACATGAAGGTAATTCAGTACAGCCCTTACCTAGATGAGGCAGAGGAGGAGATTAAGACGTTAGATAAGGGTGAGGCCTTACTAGTATCCCCTCCTTCCGGGATGAGATTTGCGGTACCGATAAAGGTTTTCTCCTTCGAGGAGTTAGTAGAAAGGGAGCTGGAAGAGGAGTGTAGCCTAATAAGGGGTAAGGTTCTCAGGAGTGAGCTTAGGCGTAACCTCCCTCCTCGTAAGGAATATTATTAATAGAGCCAATAGGATTGCTACAGCGAGTAGGGAGCATATTAGAAGGACAAGTAAGGAATGGGGGCCCCAGGAAAAAGCTAAAGGAAAAGGCCCTATAAATATTATTACCCCGCCACTACTTTTAACGCTAGGTAGGTGTAGCGCCCTTAAAGTAGGTAGTAATGAACCTAAGATTATTAATGCTATTCCTATAAATATCATCAGGTACCCTAGCTTTAATAAGTGATTCAAAGCGTATCACCCATTCTCGAATTTCCGATTAAGCAACCTGACACTTAAAGATAACGCCTTTATTAAAGTAAAAGGTTAAAACGTTCACATAAGAATAAAGAATATTTAACCCCTTTACTAAACTTAGCTTAGGGTCGGCCGCCTAACCCTTGATGTCGCTTTCGCGAGCCCCAGCCTGAGCGGCGGCCGACCTACCTCTATGAAGGCACGGAGGGGGATGAGGTACCATTACCTTACTTCTACTCCTAATTTCGTGGTTAATAATATTGGCCATATACTTCTTTTACGAGCATCCCTGGTCCTTAAGCTTAAAGTTACCGATAGTCGAAGAAACGTTAAAAGGTGATAGGGCCTTAGTAATATCCGATGTTCATATAAGATCCTGGCCACCTAGGTTGCCACGTGAGGTAATTAGAGCATTAGAGGACCTAGGAGTTAGTAATTTAATCATAGCCGGAGATCTCTTCGATAACTGCCACTTCAAATATAGTGAAGAGGAACTTAAGAAATTATTAAGTTTAACATTTAAGGAAATATGTGATAAAGGTATTGACGTTTATTACGTAGTTAGTTCTTCATCGCATGACCCAATACTTCCTAAGGTGAGCATATCCTTTAGGTGCCTTAATGCTAACATTAAGGTGGTAAGGGGGGCTTTCAAGTTAAAGTTAGGTAACTTAATCGTTTACGTAACTCACGGAGATTACGGATCTAGGAACGGGGCTTTAGCTAGGCTACTTAGCGAGATAGCTAAAGCTATGGGGTTCAACTTATTATTGGAAAGGAAGTTAAAGGCTACCTTAAGGATTAAACCAGGGGAATGGTTAATAATGGGCCATACCCACTTACCAGGCTACAGTTATTCCGCTAAGGTAGCTAATTGCGGCTCATGGAGTCCCCATTTGTTAGTTAAAGCTAGTAAGACTTTCGTTTTCCTAGAAAGAGGAGGACTTATGTTACTTAAGGCTTAGGAACTATCCTTAACTCGTTTTAGAGGAAGTTAAGCTATATCGAGGGATAGGAATATATTTCTGGCTACTATTCCACTCTCGAGAGCCGATACGAGGTACCCATTATGATTAGGGTAAATAGGCTTAAGGGAAAAAATGTTTTCCTCGCATTATTCTTAACCTTAATAGTAGTTTCATCAATATGGGTAAGCTATTCACAAGCGACCCCTAGGAAGAAGGTACTCATAGGGGTACTTTTCGATATAGGTGGAAGGGGGGATCTAAGCTTTAACGATATGGCTTGGTACGGCTCTCAATTAGCTAAGGAGGAACTAGAGAGGGAGGGTTATGAGGTAAAAGTGAAGTATTATACTCCTAGGTCGACCGCGGAGTACGTACCAGTACTGGAGCAGTTCGCTAGTAGCGGAAGGTACGCGGTATTGGTATGTGTAGGCTTCCTATGGACCGACGCCCTTAAGACGGTAGCTAAAAAGTATAAGGAGCAGAAGTTCGGTATAATAGATGCGGTAGTGGACTTACCTAATGTACTTTCCGTAGTGTATAGGGAGAACGAGGGTAGCGCTATAGTAGGAGCCGTAGCTGCAGCGGTAAGCAAGACGGGTAAGATAGGGATCGTATTAGGGATGGAGATACCTGTACTCTGGAAGTTCGAGATAGGGTATGGTTTCGGGGCTAAATGGATGGCTAAGAAATTAGGTAAGAAGGTAACCGTTTACTACTATTATACCGGTAGTTTCAGCGACCCGGCTAGAGGTAGGGAGGCTGCTTCCGCTATGCTAGCTCAAGGCGTAGACGTAATCTATGCAGCCGCCGGCGCAACGGGCTTAGGCGTTCTCGATGAAGTTTACAATAGGGCTAAATCTACCGGTAAGCGCTTATTCGCTATAGGGGTAGATGCGGACCAAGATTGGATACACCCCGGTTATATATTAACTTCGATGAGGAAGAAAGTAGACTTAGGGGTTAAGCTAATCATACTTAGGGCGGTTAAGGGGCCCTGGAAGGGGGGAATACTATCCTTAGGGGTTAAGGAGGGAGGTGTTGGCATGACTACCCCTAAGGACCTAGATATATGGTTGGACTTCTTGAGGATAGCTAAGGGTTATGGGGAAAGTAAGTTAAAGGACATAAAAGCTAAGGTTTCGGTTATGTTCGAAAAATACGTAATGCCTTATATGAGTTTAATAAATGAATTAAGGGAGGGCATAATAAACGGCACTATTAAACCACCGGTACCTACTTCTGAAACCATAGAGAAGTTAAGAGCCGAGTATATGACTCCACTCGGGATATAAAGTAGCTCAACTTATTTTTCTTGGTGTAAGCTAGATGAGAGATGTTATTGTCTTAATGAAGGACATACATAAGGTATATCCTGATGGCGTTTACGCGTTAAGAGGAGTAGACTTCGAATTAAGGAATGGCGAGATCCACGGATTATTAGGAGAGAACGGAGCCGGTAAGACTACCTTAATGAGAATACTTTACGGGCAGATAAAACCTACTTCAGGGGAGATCTTCATAAAGGGGAATAAGGTAAGGTTCAATCGCCCTAGGGATGCAATAAAGTACGGCATAGGTATGGTATTTCAACACTTTGCCTTAGTACACGCTTTTAACGCCTTAGAGAATATAGCGTTAGGTATGGAGCCTTCTAAAGGGGGGTTATTGAATCTAAAGGAAGTAGAGGATAGGGTAAGGGAGCTAATGGAAAGAACGGGTCTTAAAGTAGACTTAAAGGTACCGATAAGTCGCTTAAGCGTAGGTATGAGACAGAGGGTTGAGATACTTAAGTTACTGTACCGTAAGGTAGATGTACTAATATTGGATGAACCTACTTCAGTACTATCCCCCATAGAGGTTAAGGAACTATTCCGTACTTTAAGTAAACTAAGGGAGAAGGGTAAAACTATCGTATTAGTAACCCATAAGCTGAGGGAGGCTCTATCCATTTGTGATAGGATAACTGTCCTAAGGAGGGGTAAGAAAGTCGCTACCGTAAAGGCTAGGGAAGTAGGTCCAGAAGACTTAGCTAAGATGATGGTAGGTAGGGAAGTGCTCTTTAGGGTAGGTAAGCTTAAGGGAAGGACTGGCAAGGAAGTACTTAAGGTAAGTAATCTGTGGGTAAAGGGCGATTTAGGTACATATGCCGTTAAAGGTCTCTCCTTCACCGTACGCGGAGGGGAAATATTCGGCATAGCCGGAGTTGAAGGTAATGGACAAAGCGAACTAGTAGAAGCGCTCTTCGGATTAAGGAAGGTGGAGAGGGGATCGATTACCTTTAAGGGGGAGGACATCACTAACCTAAGCGTTAAGGAGATAAGGGATAGAGGCATTTCCCTAATTCCGGAGGATAGGCTAGGTAGGGGGCTAATAGCCGATTTCACCTTAACCGAGAACGCCATCTTAGGTATGCATTATAAACCTCCCTTCTCTAAAGGGTTTAGGTTAAATTTAGAGGAATCTAAGAGCTTCGCTAGGGACTTAATAAGGAAATACGAAATAACTGCCTTAAGTGAGGATGTACCGGTAAAGTTCCTATCCGGCGGAAACCAACAAAGATTAATAGTAGCCAGGGAGCTCTCCAGGGGACCGACCTTATTAATAGCTTTCCAACCTACCATGGGTTTAGATGTTTCAGCTACGGAGTTCGTAAGGAATGGGTTACTAAGGATGAAATCGGAAGGTAGGGCCGTACTTCTAATTTCCTCGGACCTAGAGGAAGTAGTTCAGCTTAGCGATAGGATGGCCGTAATGTACGAGGGCAAATTCATGGGGTTAGGGAGGCCTGAGGAGTTTTCTACCGAGGAAATAGGGTTAATGATGGGAGGGTTAGAGTTACATGAGGTTAAGTCAGGCAATTCATAAACTTAGGTACTTAGCTAGCTTATCTAGAATAGCCCAATCGTTATTAGCTATAGTAATGGGCTTCCTAGCTGGCGGCATAATGCTTTGGGCTAGCGGGTATAACCCTTTAAAATCGTATGAAATTATGTTCATAGGGGATTCAGAGTCGGGAGTTCAAGGGGCTTTCGGAGGCTACTTAGCCTTAAGTAATACCTTAAGGGAGGCCGCTTTCCTTACCTTAACGGGTTTAGCCGTAGCGGTTTCCTTCTTAGCGGGTATGTTTAATATAGGGGTAGAAGGTGCTATGTACATAGGAGCCTTCGCGGCCTTCCTAGTAGGTTATTTCATCTCCTTGCCCCTTAACCCCTTTACTAACCTATTCCACGTATGCTTAGCGCTTTTAGGTAGTATAGTAGCAGGAGCCTTCTGGTCTTACATACCTGCCGTAATGAAGGTAAAGAGGGGAGCTCATGAAGTAGTAACCACTATCATGTTAAATTACGTAGCTATATTAACTACTAAAATGATAGTACTAAGGGCGTTCTTACCCAAGACGGGTATAGTACCTGGAGGTATTTTAACCCCACCCATAAGTTTAAGCGCTAGAGTAGCGCCTATACCGTTACCTAGTAGAGCCGAGTTAACGCTAGGCTTTCCCTTAGCCATAGTTGTTACCTTAATTACTTATTTCTTGCTTAAGGCTACTACCCTAGGCTACGAAATAAGGGCGGTAGGATTAAACCCTAGGGCTGCTGAGTACGGAGGTGTAAATGTAGGTAAAGCCTTGATATACTCGATGGTATTAAGCGGAGCTATTAGCGGTATAGCAGGAGCTTGTGACGTACTTTTCGTAGAGTATAGGTTTAATAGTTTATTCAGCCCTGGTTACGGTTTCGACGGTATAGCAGTAGCCTTAATAGGTAGGTTAGACCCTATAGGGACCGCCTTAGCGGCCCTTTTCATAGCGGCTATCCACATGGGGGCTAGGAGTCTCCAGCCAGCTCTAGGAATGCCTAAGGAGCTAGCTATGGCTATAGAGGGACTAATAATAATATTCACAGCCTTACCGGAGGCCCTCAATATGCTGATAAGTAAGTTCAAAGGGGTTAAGGTGAGAAAGTGAATTACCTAATATTGGCTAGCTTACTAATAGGTACGCTTAGGACTTCGATACCGCTTATAATAGGGGCTATAGGTGAGATATTCAATGAAAGAGCAGGTATAACCAACATAGGCATAGAAGGCGTTATGCTATTTGGGGCATTCATCGCCGTGTACGGTACCTGGTTAGCCCAAAACCCCTTCATAGGCTTACTGTGGGCTTTACTTAGCGGAATAGCTTGGGGATTAATATTTGGTGCTATCAGTACCCACCTAAGGGGGGATCAAATAGTAGCTGGGATTGGGATAAACGTATTCGCTATGGGCTTTACGGAAATGATGATACCCTTAATATGGGGTACCTATGGGTATAGCGAGAGCGTAAATAGGTTACCTCCCTTATTCCAGTTATATGGGGAAAGAATATCCTATTTCCTACCGCTTACAGTCCTTCTAGCCGTCCTCTCCAGCATCGTACTGTATAGGACTAAGTGGGGCTTAAGGCTTAGGAGTTGCGGTGAAAATCCCTTAGCGGCGGATGCGGCGGGCATAAGCGTATACAAGGTAAGGTACTTAACCTCCGTTTTCTCCTCAATCCTTTTCTCGCTAGCGGGAGCTTATATGGGTATAGACTGGAATGATTCCTTCGTGAAGGAAATGACGGGAGGAAGGGGGTTTATAGCGTTAGCACTAGTTATATTCGCTAATTGGAAACCCTTACTAGCCTTAGCTGGAGGCTTGCTCTTCGGTTTCTTTGATGCCCTTCAATTTAGGATAGGAGCGGCGCTAGGGGTAGGCGTACCTCCCCAAGTACCTCAAATGATACCTTACATAGCTACCATCTTGTTCCTTTTAGCTATAGGCAGGGTAAGAGGGCCTAGTGCCGCTGGTAAGCCCTTCGTTAAGGAATGAGGTAAGAATTAATCCTCAGCGCGCTTAAACCCCTCCTTAAACTTCCTTAAAACCCTTACCTCCTCTATCTTAGTATAAGGGTACTGGCCCTTTTCATCCTTTTCGTACTTCTTTACCATATCCCATATGGTTAAGAGGGTTACTGAAAGGGATGTAAGGGCTTCCATCTCTACGCCTGTCCTGGAGATCGCCTCTACTTTAACCCATACCTCTATATAATTCTCCCCTAACTTAAAGGAAATATCCACGTGGGTTAACGGTATTTGATGGCATAAAGGTATTATATATGGAGTATATTTAGCGGCCAATATACCAGCTAATTTAGCTATCGTTAATACGTCACCTTTCTCCACTTTACCCTCCTTGATGGCCTTAATGGTCTCCGGTCTAAGTATTATTCTACCTACGGCTACCGCTAACCTATGTACTTCCCCCTTGTTACTCACGTTCACCATATCTACCTTACCGTTACCTATCTTACTTAACATCTAACCCTCCCCCTTTACCTTAAGGTCTGTAAAATAAGGTCTCCTTAAGTAATTAGCCTTAATTATAGCTTCCTTAACGCCCTTAATATCCCCCTTACTTAGCGCCTCCTTAATGGGCACTAAGTTATCGTTCCTCATGATACAAGGTTTAAGATACCCCATAGCGGTAACCCTCAGCCTAGTACAGTACATACAGAATTCCCCGCTATGTATCGGCCTTACGAATTCGATTATTCCCCCTCCCTTAAGTAAATATTGAGGCCTGTTATTCATGTGCCGCCTCCTGTGTACCCCTACTGCTTTGGCTTTAACTTCTTCCTCTAGTAAAGTTAGATCTAAGTGAAGGCGTTTGAAGAGCTCAGTAGCTTTACCTAATGGTTCCAGTTCTATTAACTGTACTATGAAGCCCATGCTTTTAGCGTAATTTACTATATCCCATACTTCGTCTTGATTAAGACCTTTAAGTAATACCACGTTTAATTTTATGGGCCTTAAATCAACCCTACTAGCTTCCTCCAGGCCCTCAAGTACCTTATCTAATCCATTAACATTGGTAATTCTCTTGTAGACCTCCTCGCGTAGGGAAGGTAAACTTACGTTAACTCTCATTAAACCAGCTTTCCGTAAGTCCTTAGCTAATTCGGCTAGGAAGTAACCGTTGGTAGTTAATGAAAGGTCTAGCGGTTTAACTGATGCTATAGCCGATATTACCTCTATTATATCCGTTCTAATTAGAGGTTCTCCTCCAGTTAACTTAAACTTTTTAATACCCAATTCGCTAGCTGCCTTCGCTAAGACCTTAATTTCGTCTACCGTAAGTTCCCCTCCCCCCTCTTCACCTTCGCGATGGCAATAGATGCAATCGTAATTACATCTATGGGTTAAAGTAATCCTTAAACCCAGTAAAGGCCTCCCGTAGTTATCCTTTAGCACCAACTTTAACCACCTATACGTACTTCCCTAACTTCGCCATCTATTAACGTTATTAGGAATGATCCTCTATTTCCCCTAATTGAGATCCCTACCCTTAACACCTTCAAACCCCTAACCTCCTTGATTACTTCAGTTAAACTAGGTAACTTAACTTTCAATACCTTAGGGTAAAGCTTTAAAGCACGACGTAACGCGACTTCGGAGTCAAAGGCCCCCTTATTTACTAGTTCCCAGCATAACTCGTTCAATTCAGGTTCAATACCTTGAAGCGATACTACTTCAATTATCTCGGCTTTAGAGAATGGTATATCCAACCCTTTCTTTAAAGCTACCCATTTGATTAAATAATCAAACGATCTCAATAGATGGTAACGTACATCCTGAATCCTTTTGGATAAGTAGTCCTCAAGGCTTAGACTCAAACAGGATAAGGAGGCCCTCCTTAAGAACTCTAAGGTATGCTTAGTAACCATAGGTGGTTCCTCCTCGATTAATTTCTCTAAAGCTTCCTTACCGTGAATTACCTTAGAGTACTTAGCTAAGCAATGCGCTAATAATGCCCCTCCCTTAGCTAATTCACGGAAATCCCTCGGGGTTAAAAATAAAGGTATAAGTGATGGCCCCCCTCTTTTCAATATATAGATCTTATCTTCCAGGCTTGGCCTACGAGAACAAATTATGGCTAAATTCACTTCCTCATTATCTAGTACTTCTGCTTCGAAAGTTTGACGGTAGAGAACTAAACTGATTAAATCTTCTCCCAAGCGTTCTTTTATTGCTTCAACTAAGGAGTTCAAGACGGCTTTAAGGCCCTCTTCAATTCGTAAGTTTAACCTCATACTACTACTAACCCTTCGCCCGAGAACCTAATTACAATAGGTTTCTTAATTAAGCTACCTAGCGGTAGGTAATCCAACCTTAATATAGCTCCTCTACCGGTTACTTCACTACCGCCTATTACCCCGCCTAAGTATAGCTTCATCAACTTAATGGAAGTTAACCTCTCGAATAACTCCAGTTCTAACGGATCCCTTACTTCCAACCCTTTAATCTTCCATTCCTCTACTTTCAATACTAACGATCCTCCAGTAGAGGCTAGTACCTTAGCTCTGAAATCACCCCTTAGGGTTACGGACTTGGGCTTAACCTCTATTAGCTTGCCCCCGCCTTTAGACGGTAAGCCCATTAATTTAAGGTACTCCTCGAACTCTTTAGGAGATGGTAGGTAATCGAGTACTGAATAGGCATAAGACGAAACTATCCTATCGTAATTCCTATGGGTGTAAATTATGAATAGCGAGGAACCAGTTAATTGGGTTACGGCGAAAGCTATGGCTACTGGGTACCTTTCGACCTCCAATGAAAGAGCTCTCAAAAAAGCATTATAAGACGATCCTACGTAGTACCTAGCTTCCCTATCGGAAAACGCATACATAGAGAAATCTAAATCGTCTAGGCCAATACTTTCCCTTAATTCGCTTAAGACGTTACTGTAATCATTAAGGCTTAATGTAGATAAGGGTTTAATTAAGCTCCTAGTTAAGATAAAGCATATCCCCCCTCCTTCCTCCTCGAAGGGTAATCTAACATTAGCGAAGATAAGGAAGGGCTCCTCGTACGGTATCTCAAGGGGTACTTCTGAATGGATAAAGTAACCCATGTAAGCACCTAAGTTAATACTTCCCATCCTCACTTATTTAACGGTTTTACTAAGGCTTCGTTAAAACGGCCTTACAATTCCTTTCCGAAAGTTTTATTTATGTGCATATGCACATGGAAATAAGTGGTGAGGAAGTTATGTATTGGTGGTTCGGCAGAAGGTGGGGGAGATATCAAGCCCCTCCTCAACAATCCCCCCAACCTCAACAGACTCCTCAACCTCAATAC
>Ga0190313_1000624_pt1 | contig 20567 bp, 21 predicted proteins | sample 4870071011_MG_FD_169989 | JGI IMG/M metagenome (GOLD analysis project Ga0190313, IMG submission 169989) | Hydrothermal vent sediment bacterial communities from Southern Trench, Guaymas Basin, Mexico - 4870-07-10-11_MG | ecosystem: Environmental > Aquatic > Marine > Hydrothermal vents > Sediment ...
TCTTATTCGATATGTGCAGTGTGAAGCATGTTCTATTTCCATGGCTATAGAACATGCCAAAGTATATTGTTATCTGCCTATGCTGTCCCAGCCGCAGCAAGCTGCGGGGTATATTAATTAAATAAAAATATATAGACTCAAAGCCGCAGAGCCTCTTTCGAAAACCACTTAAGGGCCGCAAGGCCCTGACCTCCTTTTCAAAGCACTAATAAACCCCTCCTCTATGCTGGACCGTGCTGCTTAAATATGATGAAATGAGATCCAACTTCGCGCTCTTCATAACCACCATCATCTGGGGAAACTCCTTCGTTGCGATAAAGATTCTGATAGAGTATCTCAGCCCGACCACCATAGCTGCTCTCCGATTCCTCATAGCTTCTCCGCTCTTTCTGGCGGTTCTGTTCATTAAAAGAAATGAGTGGCACATGGAGAGGCAGGATGTGGGAAAATTCCTTCTGTTCGGGTTCCTCAGCGTCCCGATATACCATGTGTTCCTGAACTACGGAACCCGGTACATATCTGCCGGAACAGTTACAATACTTGTCGCTCTGAATCCGATGATAACAGCCCTTCTGGCATCTCTAATGATAGGGGAAAGCATCGGAAAGTGGAAGGCCGGAGGAATAGCTCTCGGTTTCACAGGGGCGGCTGCCATAGCCCTCAGCGGAGGAGGATTGCACTGGGGGCATGCCATCGGTGTCGTACTCGTGATTCTCGCCACAACCAGTTGGGCAACCTATACCGTTATGAGCAAGCCCATGCTGAAAAGATACCATCCTCTCCAGCTTACCGCATACATAGCACTCATCGGGACAGCTATGATGATTCCCTCGTGGCCTCTCATGTTTAAGGAAGTGAGCGCACTTTCTCCAGACGGGTGGCTTGCCATGTTCTACATCGGCTTCGTCTGCATATCCATAGGATACTCTATCTGGTACTGGGCACTCTCCAGAAAGGAAGCATCCAGAACCGCCACGTTCGTCTATTTCATTCCTATCTCGGGCATGATAGGTGCCTATTTCATACTCAAAGAGGTTCCCGGACCTCTGGCTCTCCTCGGTGGAGTCCTTGTCCTTGCAGGGATATGGCTTGTGAACCGAAAAATAGATTAAAGCCGCATACTCTCAGGAATTGTGAGACTCCTTGCCATCTCTGCGGCACTGCTGCTTATTGCGCCTCTTTTCTTCGGGATAGGGAGCGCTGCCGATAATGAAACGCCGGAGGAAATAATCGGGGATATGGTGATAACGGAAGATACGGTGATGTACAACCGCACGATAATCCTCCAGGGCAATTTGAAGATAATGTCCGGCGGACTAAAGATGGTTAACTCATCGATAAGAATGCGCTGTTATGCCGATGGTCAGTTCAAAATCCTTGTTTCGCAGGGAACATATCTCGAAATGTACAATTCCTCACTCGACCATCTTCCGAGATACGAGAAATACCATATCATTGTAGAGAAAGGGGCATCTGTTTCCATGGAGAGGTCCAGTATTTTCCATTCGGGATACGGAGAGGGAGAACTTAGCGGACTGTATGTCGAAGGCTTCTTCTCCATAAGGAACAGCAGTTTTCTCGGAAACTATGCATCTCTATGGGCGGAAGGCGTGAGGGGTGGTGTGATATACAACAGTTCATTCAAAATGGAGAGACAAGGGCTATTCCTTGATTCCTGCTATGAAACAGTTGTAGAGAACTGTTTGTTTCAGAACCATTACAACGAGACCATCAGATTACAGAACGGAAGGGAAAATCTCGTGAGCGGATGTTTCATAAACCTTAGTTCAGGTGCTGATGGAAGAGGCATACATGTAGTGAACGAGAGTGGTGTTGTCATCTCAGAGAACACCATAAAAAGCATGTCAAAAGAGGGTGTGTTTATAGAGAGCAATGGAGCATATGTGAAAGATAATAAGATAGGCAGGTGCGGAAGCTCACAGTTATCTGTGATTTATTCCGCAAACTGTTTTCTGCTTGACAACATTCTAGAAGAATCGTATCAATCCATGCTCGTGAAGAACTCTTCGGAAATAACCATAAGAAGGATTTATATAAATGATGTGACCGTGGGTATCCGCTTGGACGGATCATACAACATTACAGTCCAGGGTGTTCATTTCCTGAATGTCTCCTCTTATGCTCTTCTCGCCTATGATTCCCATTTATATCTAATCTATGTATTCTGGGAAAATACTACATACGCCGGGAGATTTGCCGATTCCGTGGTGTTCTCCGACAGACATCTCGATTCCGATGCGTATCGTGTGTATGGGTTTTCTAGAGTGTATTTCTGCAACTATATTCATGGCCGAGTACTAGATACCGCTGGAAAGCCCATTGTCGGTGCGGAAATCTCCCTCAGTTTTGAAGACGAGGATCTTTTCGAGGGGCGGACGGGGCCGGCGGGCGGCTTTCGCTTCATGGCCCCGTACATGGTTCACACCAGATATGGAAAAAACTATTCCTACTGCGAGGTCCGTGTCTATGGTGATTATCACTTCGAAGAGAATCCGATCAGATTCTATTCGTGGGAAACCAACGAAATTTTGTTCAAGGAGGCGGATGGAGACATCGTGGTAGTACTGAAGACCGATCCTGTCGAGGTTAATCCGGGAGACACCGTTAATGTGACTGTAACGGTGCTCGGAGCATCCGGGCCGGTAGATGATGCGCAGGTGCACATACTCGTCAATGGCACCGAGATGTTTCCTCCTTCTCCGGTGGGCAATGGAAAATATGTAGGCTCCTTTTTGGCCCCGGAGTTCAACGGTTCGCTTAAGATAGAGGCAAAAGCGGAATATAACGGGAGCGCTGGTGTCGGATATACCACGATACTGCGAACAGACGAGAAGCCGGAGGATGTGACTCCCGAATCGCTGGCGGAGGACAACTCTTGGGAGTACTATGGCGGAGCCCTTCTTATCAGCTTATCCGTACTGATTGTTGCTCTTCTCATAAGAAAAAAAAAGAAAAAGGAGCCCTTCTTCAGATTGGCTCCCGTTCCCGAGGACATGCTGGACATAAAGGAGAGATAGGCATTTATACTCCACAAAGATGAGACGGTATGAAATTCAGATTCCTAGGAGGAGCCAGTGCCGTTGGAAGCCTCGGTCTTGTGGCAGAGGAGAACGGTATGAGGCTGCTCTTCGATTACGGGATGACTCCCACATCTCCCCCCAGATATCCCGCACCCGCACCCGAGGTGGATCTGCTCCTTCTCTCCCATGCACATGTCGACCACTCTGGAATGGTTCCGTGGGTTGTCTCGAGATACGAGGCCGATGTTCTGGCCACACCTGCAACATCGCTTGTTTCACAGATATTGATGGAAGATATACTGAAGATATCCGATTATGAAGGATATCCTCACCCGTATTACAAAAGAGATGTCAAGGAAACCAAATATGCCTTCAAAGATGTGGCCTTCGGAGAGTCGGTATATGCGGGAGGTATGGAAATAGTAGCGCATACTGCAGGACATATCCCCGGCGCCACCATGTGGGAGGTCATGAACGGAAAGAGCTATCTGTTCACCGGAGACATAAACACGATAAACACGAGGCTTGTCTGGAAGGCGAAGCCGGTTAAGACGGATGTGCTGATAATGGAATCCACATATGCGGGGAGGGAGCACCCCGACCGCAGGGAACATGAGATGGGCTTCCTCAACGATGTGGCCGAGGTCATCGATAACGGCGGAAAGGTGATACTGCCCAGCTTTGCGGTTGGAAGAACGCAGGAGATGATGATGACTCTTGCGGGAAGAGGATATGAAATATGGGTTGATGGGATGGGAAAAGGCATAAGCTTCATCTATCTCGACAACCCAGATTACATACGCTCCCAGTCAAAACTGAAGAAGGCGATAAAAGGAGTCAGCATGGTGAGGGGCAGAAGAGACCGTGAAAGGGCCGCCAGAGAGGCCGATGTGATAATCACGACGAGCGGCATGATGGACGGAGGGCCTGTGCTCACCTATGTGGAGAGGATAAAGGACGACCCGAAGAGCGCCATATTCATAACAGGCTATCAGGTCGAAGGAACCAACGGAAGGAAGCTACTGGATACCGGTATGCTCGATATCTCCGGAGTTGATGAGAAAATAGAGGCGCAGGTTAAACAATATGATTTCTCCGCACATGCGGGCCACTCGGAGCTGATAGAGTTTGCGAGAGCATGCGACCCTGAAACGATAGTCCTGATGCACGGAGACCGGAGGGATGTTCTGGCAAAGGACCTTTCAGGGGAATTCGATGTGATAACTCCGGTGGAAGGCGAGGAATTCGAAATATGAGGGCTCTCTTTAATTGAATGTGGAAAGGTTTTTAATAGCTGGCACGATGTACCTTCATGTACGGGGCGAGAATAGGATTTCGCTATAAGTCGGAAATAGGAGGATGTGTAAAATGAGTGTAATTCCAAAACAGCAAACTATAGATAGTGTATTTGGGAATGTTAAGTATTATATAGATTTTTATCAAAGAGAGTATAAATGGAAAAAATATCATGTGGAGAGTTTACTGGATGACATATTCTACAAATTTGATGGAGAATATAGCCCTAACATTGATGTGAATTCTGAAACCGTTAGTAAATTCGGTTGGTATTATTTGAATATATACGTTACAAATCGCTATAATGGAAAAATGTTTATTGTAGATGGTCAGCAAAGATTTACAACTTTAACGTTAGTTTTAATAAAATTATACCACATATCAAAAGATTTAGGTTTAGAAGAAAGATCTGAATGGATTAAAAGCAAAATTTACGGCACAGGTTCTGAAGGTAAATCATTTTGGATAGGAGAAAATGATAGAGCTGAAGCGTTAGAGGATCTCTTAACTAACGAGTATAAGGTCAAAAACTTAAGAGAAAATATTAGTATCGAGAATATTTATCAAAATTATAAATATATATCAGCGTATCTTGATGAAAAACTTAAAAAACAAAATGGAGGTTATAACAAACACAAATTTGAGGCATTTCTTTTATTTTTTATGAGTCAGATAATGCTTGTAGAAATACGGATTGACGATTCTAAAGACGTTTCTATGGTATTTGAGGTTATAAATGATAGAGGAGAGAAACTAAAGCCTTATGAAGTATTTAAGGGGGAACTTATTGGTCAATTAGACAAATCTGATATAGACCACTATTATTCTATATGGAAAAAACACATTGATGAATTGGTGGATGGAGATGAAAATGAGGCAGACAACTTTTTTAGATTTTACTTCCGATCAAAGTATGTTGATAAACGAGCAGATTATAGAGACTTCGACGGAGAATATAACAAAACCATATTCTCAAAAAAATGGAATTCTGTTATCGAACTTAAAAGAAACCCTCAAAAGGTTAAAAGTTTCATAAGCAATGATTTTCAATATTATAGTAAATTATATGCTGAATGCTTAAAACTTTCTAAGCAAGAAGGAAATTTATTGTTCTTTAATGCTTTAAATGAGCAAGACAGGCAGTTGCTTTTGATTCTATCAGCAATCAGATTAAATGATTCGCAGAGAGATGAGAAAATTAAAGTGGTAGCCTCTCTTTTTGATAGACATTTCACCCTCTTACAGCTCTTTGGATGTTACGATAGCAATAAATTTACTGAAACAATAGTTGCCTTGAATAAGAACATAAGAGGGAAAAGTGTTGAAGAAATTAAGGATATTTTCAGAGAACAATTGACTAAGGATATAAACGAGACTAAAAACATGTCTATCGATGATCCATTTCAATATTCTTTATTCAAAGATTCCAATAATTCATTGGGGATTAGATTTATAAGATACTTCTTCACAAGGGTAGATCATTTCATTGCTGAAAACATTAAACAGCCAACAGACAGCTATTATAATATGGTTAGGAATACGGGTAGTGTTAATGGTTACCACATAGAACACATTTTGGCAGACAACGAAGAAAATAAAGATTTGTTTGGTAACGACGAGGAGCTGTTTTACAAAGAAAGAAACAGGTTAGGTGCGCTATTAATATTAAAAGGAAGGGACAATCTTTCTTCAAATAATGAAACTTATGTGAAAAAATTAAAAACTTATTCTCATGGAACATTATGGGCTAGAACTCTTACGGAAGAATTTTATCACAAACACCCAGATTTTAGAGATTTTTGCAATAAATATCATTTAAACTTTAAACCTATTAAAAAGTATGACCAAGAGGCAATAGAAGAAAGACAAAAATTGTTATTCGATTTAGTAAAATTAATTTGGGGTAAAGAATATTCGAACGGCATATAACATGCATGCATCTATCTTCAGATTACACATTCGCCTAAATCCCAAATTTGTTTGGGCTTCTAATACTCGCCAGCCCTTCCCCTCAAATAAACTATATACCGAATGACATTCCCACCCGTGATATGCGGAGCAGATGAGGCTGGGAGAGGCCCTGTCATCGGGCCCATGGTTGTTGCTGCTGTTAAAGTGAATGACGATTCCTTTCTGAAAGAGATAGGTGTGAGGGACTCGAAGAAATGCACCCCGCAGAGGCGTGAGAGGCTTGCAAAGGAGATAATGGAGAACTGCGATTACGAGATAAGGGTTGTCAGCCCCGAGGAGATTGACGATATGCGGGAGCGGATGACGATGAACGAGCTTGAGGTGAAGGTATTTGGCGAGGTACTGAAAAGACTCTGCTCCGATGGCTGTGAGATATACCTGGATGCTGCGGACGTCGATGAGGAGCGCTTCGGCAGGGAGATAGGGGCTCTGCTCGACATGGATGTCAGTATAACCGCAAAGCACGGTGGAGATGACATATACCCTGTGGTCTCGGCGGCCTCCATAATCGCCAAGGTTCGGCGTGATGCCGAGATAGAGCGGATAAAGGAAGAACTGGGAGACATAGGGAGCGGATACCCTTCCGACCCCATAACGCAGGAATTCCTGAGAAAATGGGTGAAAGAACACGGAGACCTGCCGCCCCACACGAGGTGCTCATGGAAGACCGCGAAGAGGGCACTTGAAAGGGCAAAGGTTAAGAAACTTGACGACTTCTTCTGAAGAGGTGAAAGAATGAGCGAAGTACGGAAACTTCTGGAAGATGCGATAACGCAGTTCAATAGCAAGGTGGACGAGGACGAAAAGCTCGCAAAGGAACTCGAGGGTATAGAGCGCAGCATAGCGGTGAAGATAAGCGATGAAGGGGACTATCACTTCGTGCTGAAGGATAGGCATGCCACTCCGCTTGGGGATGGGGATATCGACGCGGACATAGAGGTTCTGACAGATAAGGATACATTCATGGCGCTCTTCAGGAAGGAAATGGGACCGATGAAGGCCATAGCCACCAAGAAACTGAAGATAAACGCCTCACTGCAGGACATGATACGAATAAGGAAGTTCTTCTGATATGATATATGAGTTCGAGGGAAAGGTGCCCTCCGTCGGAAAAGGCTCCTATGTGGCGGAGAGCGCGGTTGTGATTGGAGATGTGGTCATCGGAGAACGGTGCTTCATCGCTCCGGGAGCGGTTATAAGAGGAGATTATGGATCCGTACGGATAGGAGATGGGAGCGCTGTCGAGGACAATGTGGTGATACATGCGAGGCCGGGGGAAACAACGGTAATCGGAAAGCGGATCACGCTTGGACACGGCGCTATAATCCACACCCCTGTGATAGAGGACTGTGCGGTCATCGGTATGGGTGCCCTAGTCAGCGATTTTGCGCATATCGGAGAATGGGCTGCGATAGGAGAAGGTGCGGTTGTCCGGAACAGACAGGAAATACCGCCTGGGAGCATAGCTGTTGGTGTGCCTGCGAAGGTAATCGGAAAGGTGGATGATGCCTATAAGGAACAGTGGTCTCGCTTCAAGTCCATCTATGAGGAACTGGCTGAAAAAAGGTATCCAAATGGATTGAAAAAGGTTTAGAATCCCGGCTTTATCTTCTTTCTGCTTATCTTTATTCCACCGGGTGTGGCCGCAAGCATGTTCTTGGCTATGCCTGCCACATCCCCGCCCGTGTCCTTTGCAACGGACTTCAGCTCGCTGATGACCCTTTTCAGTTCAAGGTCATCATTGGCCATCATTGTGAAATCTATTATCAGGATATTGCCGTTATAGAGCTCGTCCGTGAGGTCCGCAAGGTCTTCATAACCGTTTATCTCAGCAACTTTTATTATGGACCTCGCCCCGCTGAGAGCCGCCCCCTCGTCCGGAAATTCCATCTCCGTGAGGTCAATATACTCTCCGGCAGAGCTTCTCTCGTGCTCTCTTCTTGTCGGGATGATGTGCTTCGTTTTCTTTAGGAATCCGCCTACCATTTAGTGGCCTCCTTGATTTCTTGCCTGCCCTATTGTTTTATAGAATAAAAAGCTATCGCCTGCACTTAACCTTTATATCTCTCCTATTCTTTCGGGTCCCATGGCCTATTCGTACATGCACAACCCGGAGATATGGGACATGGACCGTTCCCACGAGGTCAAGCGCAGGACATGGTGGTGGCACTGGTGGATATTCTTCTTCAAAAATCCGGATGACCCTCTGAGGACGAAGCAGCTGATGGTCCTCTGGGCCACAAGGAATGCGAAGAAGGTCTGGGTGAACGGAAAAGAGTGGAGAAGGGACGGCGATATAGTCAGAAAGCCCGGTGTGGCCGAATTCCCGGGGCTGAGCGCTGCATGGTATTTCGATGGTAAGAAGATGCACGACCCGCTCTTTCAAGAGCGCTCCGCCGTCAGGGCCAGATGGGACGAAGAGTACGGGGAAGTGAAGACCTTGGAGAACATATCCTCGATGTTCAGCTATAAGGACGACAGATACCACCTGAATGTGAAGGACAGAGGCATGGACATAGACCTCAGAATGGAGTACTGGACACCGGAGCTTTCGAGGGCCGTGCGCAGTGGGAGGCAGTACCTCGGAAATCTGGGATATAAGATGTACAAAATACGTGGAATGAAGGTGAACGGATCCATACGCATGGGGAAGAAAAAAGATACTGTTGAGGGCACCGCATACTTCCAGAAGGTGCGCATCAATTCCCCCACATCTCCGTGGTACTGGGGTGTCTATCACGGCCCGAACGGAGAGTTCATGGACTACTTCATGCCGCACTTAGGCATGCCCGTATTCCGCAGAAGCCTGAAGCATAAGAGCATATGGGGCCGGGGAGAGAAGCACCTTTCAAACAATCTGGAGTACTACGACCCACATAAGAAGAAATACCACCTGTTCGAGGGAGTCAAGTTGAAAAAGGAATACGAAAACGACCTCCCGATATTCATGATGACAGGCGATAACGGGGAAGAAACGATAAAGGCCAGAATACGCACATATTCGAGGGCATACTGGCGGATGAAACAGCCGTGGCTCGGTATTTCCAGCAATGTTCTGGTCTATAACGAGTACCCTGCCTTCATCGAGGAATTCGAGATAAAGGGAAGATGGGGCAAGATAACGCTTGACGACATAGGCCCATTCGTGGGTAATGCGGAGCATGCGTGGGGGATGATGTGATTTTCCATGTTCAGGCGACTTGCGGAAGCTTATTTTGTCTCATGTAAATAAATGCAATATTACGGCAATACAACCAAAAATAAATAGTGTGGTGGAGAAGTAGCTAATAGCGACATTGAGGGCTATGTCCTCATCATACATGTCGTATTTAATATGAGCGGTTTTTACCAATCGCTTTTCAAGATAATAATCTATATATACAGGTAAAATAGATACTACGAGCACCCACGGCTCGGAATATGAGAGATATAGAGCAACACCGATGGGGAGTGCTCCGAACACCAAACTTTTAACCTCCCCTCTAAAATACTGGAACATGAAGAACGCACCTAGGAGGAAAAGAGAAATCTGAACGATGCTGAATCCGGCCATTACTGGGCTTGAGATTATCGTGACCATCGGTTGTGACGAGAAATGCAAGAATGCAAATGTTGCGAGTATTCCACAGCTGAAAAACAGGAGTGGGACCTCGAGAGGGACATCTCCAAAGGAAATGTGTTGATACGGATAATTCCACTCATTCCGGGATATCCCTTTATATTCTATTATAAAATCAGCGACCATTGCGATAAAACCGACCAATAAGGAAGTTAGGAGGTATGACGGTGCTTGAATCATAAAAAAGAGTGCTACCGCTGCTAGAAAACCGGCGAATACTGTGAGATACAGTATTCGCTTTTTCAAAACGAATTCCAGTTTTTGTGAGATTCCCATATTGAAAATTTTATCTTTATAATAAAGAATTATATTGTTCCTCCGCCTTATTTCCTCGACGAGGGAAAACTTCATTTTCTTATAGTTTCCAATCATAAAAACACCTCATTATGCCGTTATGTTGCGATACACCGTGGTTCGTGATGTGTTTTCAGGCACCGAACACACTTGAGTTTTTGCACCTTCTGTTTGGGTGCACCGATCCTTCCTTTCTCTTGAAATGCGGCTAAGTTCACCGAAATTCATGTATCCTTCTGGTCCCGGATTATTGCGGGCTTCTGACACCAAATCAGCCATATCCCGCCATCCACATCAATAATAAAAGGCTTTCGCCCCCTGACTTTTCTGAGAATACCTGTTCACTCTCTTTTCACATACCTTCTTCTTCCCTCTGCCTTTTCAAGTATCCTGAGAATCTCCTTTCCGCCTTCCCATGAACTGGCGTATGAGTTGAATATGGTCTCTACAAGTTCTTCGTCCCGGTAGTGAGCGCTCCGCCAGCCCTCTTTGAGAACCCGGAGGTCCGATGCCATTCTTTCCTTTTCCTTCGTTATCTCGGCAAGCCCGAAGTCGATGAGCGCTATCCTTTCTCCGTCTATGAGCATATTGGATGTGGTGAGGTCACCATGGATTATTGAATTCGAATGAAGGCCGGCGACTACCTTTCCGATCTCCGCAGCGACCCTTTCCTTCTCTTTCACAGGCATATCGTCCAGAACATCCTTCACCCTCGGAAGTTCCAGCCTTTCCATGGTTATCTCCATCTCCACCAGGTCTATGTCGTAGATGTAAGGGGTTCGCACGCCTGCCTCTTTTGCCCTGTGGAGCGCTCTTGCCTCGGCCCTGGTCCTCTCGGCCCTTATCTTCCTGTCAAGTTCCTCTATGCGGTAGCCCTTGGGAACGCGCTTCTTGACAATCGCCTTCTTTCCGAAGAAATTCCTTTCAAATATCTCTGCCTCAGCGCCTCTCCTCATCAGAGGGCCTCCTCGATGGCCTTTCTGAGAATTGCGCTCGCTTTCTTTCCGTCCGGCTTCCCCCTGAACAGGTATTTCAGAGCGTTGTTCCTATGCTCATACATGGTGGTTTTCCTCCTCCGATCCGTATCTCTCCGCTATCTCCATCAATTCTTCCAGTTTTCCAGACACTCCCCGCTTTTCGGCCTCCTCTCTTAGGTAGTTCATATCCAGCTCAGCCTTCCTTCGGACATATATGCTGAGAGAATCCTTCAGGTCTCTCTCCCTGCTCCATGTCAGTTTGTTCAATATGGTGTCCTCGGCAGATGACATATAGAGTCGCACTCCGTTCAGGTCCGCCGGAATCCTGTTTTCAAGGGCTTTTCGGTCAGCATATTCATATACTCCTTTTATGTCCAGCCTGAAGAGAGTTTCGCTATCTTCTATTGTACAGTGCCCTTTCTCTTTAAAAGCCTGTTTTATATCATGTTCATCCACAAAAAAATTATTCTCTTTAAGAAATTCAACAAAGGACGGAATCGCATCCTCTTCCATCGAGATTATCAGGTCTATATCCGCCGTAGCTCTGGGTCTTCCATGATACATCACGGCGAATCCCCCCACTATGACATAGGGTACCTGCGAATCGTTAAGGTAATCACATACCAGTCTGATTATCTCCTCTACGCTTCTCATGGGATATTCTCCACTTTAATGCAAGGTCTATCATCTGTATCCCCATCTCCACTGTCCGGATGCCCTGAAATCTGCGAGCCTTTACAGCCTCTTTTATTATTTCCGACTCGTCCTCTTGCATGATCGTCCCTCTTATGATTCAGTATGTGTCCGTGATATTTAAGTTTGCCCGCAATCCCCCAAGATTTCCTGAAATTCCTTCACGACACTTCCTCGATGGCCTTTCTGAGAATTGCGCTCGCTTTCTTTCCATCCAGCTTTCCTCTTACCTGCGCCATGAACGGCCCCATCAGAGGGCCCATTGCGCCCTGTCCGCGCTCTTTCACGAAATCCAGCCTCTCTTTCACAAGTGAACGCGCTATCTCGAGTGCGTCCTCCTCGCTCATCATGCCGAGACCCGCTTTCTCTATTGCCTCATCGATTCCCATTCCCTTCGCCATGTTCCCGAGCACCTGCTCAAGGCCTTCCTTTGAAAAACGCCCGTCTCTGAGCGCTCCGAAGGCATCACGAAGTCCTTCGTCGCTGACATGGCCTGTTTCGGGAAGTATCTGAAGGAGCACGCGAACAGCTATCTTCGGCATCACGAAGTCCTTTGAAAGTGATTCAAAGATATCGTCCTGCTCAGTATCAACTATCTGCTCGGCATCCTGCCTGCTTATGCCGTATTCCTTCACGAACCGGCTCACCTTCTCCTCTCTTAGCTCGGGTATCTCAATCGAATCCATGATTGAATCATCTATGTATATGGGCGGAACATCGGTCTCAGGATACATTCTCGCCTTTCCCGGAAGCGGTCGGCTGTACTTCGTCCTTCCGTCTCCCTTTGCATCCCTCGTTTCCTCGGGAACCCCATCGAACGCCATCTCAGCCCTCATGAGCACCATATCAAGGGCGTTTCTCGCTATGTCCTCCCTTTCGGCCACCAGCACGAAAGCGTCCGTCTCTCCCACTTTCAGAGCATCCTTGACCTTTGCGACCTCTTCGTCCGTAACCCCATAGGCAGGCAGTTCGTCGGAGTGGAATATACCCTTCACACCCATGACGCCTGCATACTGCGCGAACTCGGGACCGAGCCTTCTCTCCTGCCCTCCTTCCTTAGCGCCCAGCAGGCCTGCAAATCCGGGAAGTCTTATGGCCAGAACCTTACCTTTCTTCTTCAGAGCAGAACGGATTATCTTGGATTCGGTCCCTTCGAAAAGAGATGTCAGGTCGTATATCTCGCGCTCTACTCTGGCATTCCTTTCTTTCAGTTCCTTCGTGACCTCTATCAGCCTCAGCTGGCGCCTCACCTCGTTCTCGACATAGAGCGGTATCAGGTCGAGCTCCTGCACACCCTTTATCTCTATCCTCGCTCCGCCTCTTATGGATATGTTGAGGTCCTGCCTTATGGTTCCAAGGCCTCTTTTGACCTTCTTCGTGGCCCTGAGTATGGAACCTATTGCCTTCGCTGCCAGCTTCGCTTCCTCAGGGCTTCGTATGTCCGGCGCGGTGGCTATCTCGATAAGCGGTATTCCGAGCCTGTCAAGGCGATATGTCCTTTCGCCTTTCTTCGCACTCGCACCCCCCACAGGGCGGGCGGAATCCTCCTCGAGGCAGAATGTCGGCACTCCTATCCTCTTTCCGTTGACGGTTATGTGGCCATCCAGTGCAATCAACCCTGTCCTCTGGAATCCGGTGGTGTTCGAGCCGTCTATCACCATCTTTCTCATGAAGTGTATCTCCCTCACAACGGAGGCATCGGTCATCTTCGCAACTGTCAGAACGGTGCGGAGAGCTTCATCGTTCACCTCGTGCGGCGGCTCCTCATCGGCCTCAACAAGGCAGGTGTTGGCACTCTGGTACCTGAAGACCATCTTCTTCCTCGCTTCCTGAAGCGCCGCCCTGTCCACCTCTCCGAGTTCGCTCTGCGTCGGCCTCAGCCTTCTGACGAACTCCACTCCAACATCGTCAGTGAGCTCCGAGGGGCATGAACAGAAGAGTTTATGCGTTCTCAACTGCTGATGTATCTCAAGACCGACCATAAGGCCAAGTTCCTCGTAGTCCATCAATCCACCTCCGTTGTTACAATGACACCGTCCTTCTTCACGATTAGCGTATTCTCTCTCTGGGACACCATTCCTTTCTTTGCATCAATGAGAACCTCGTATCCATGAACGTACCCTCTCCTACTCAATTGTTTCAGGAGTTTCGGGGCATTTTTGTCTATCTCGTGACACCAGCGCTCCGCAAACGGCAGGTTCCCGAAGTTCTCCGCTATGGCCTCGAAGAAGTCTCTCTGTTCGCCTTTCTTAGGCTTAACATTCTCATCCAGAACCATGTAGATGCCCGGGTTTCCCCCGTTCTTTATGTATCCTGCACCGTCCGTGGCGAAGGGCTCGACCGCTATGGCCATACCTTCCTTTATGATGCCGTTCTCAAGGCCTTTCACACTGGGTATGCTGAGTCCCGCATGCAGCCGGTACTTCTCAAGAAGATGGCCCGTCAGGTTCTCTATCGGCCTGTATCCGAATGACGATATCACGCTCTCCACCGCCGCTCCAATCTCATCCAGTTCCACGCCTGCCCTGATGACATCCATAGCCGTGTTAAGCCCTTCTTCGGATGCCTTTATCAGCCTGAAATACCGGTTGCTTCCGACCTCTATGGTCCTTGAAGTGTCCCCTATGTACCCGTCCACATTCGCTCCCACATCCACCTTAACGAGGTCTCCGGTCCTGAATCTCCTTTTGTCTCCGTATGTCGGCGTGTAATGCGCCGCTTCATGATTTATCGAAAGGTTGGCCGGAAACGCGGGCTTCGCTCCCTTCTCCCTGATGTAATCCTCTATCGCTTCGGCCACATCATAAGCGAGCGCTCCATCCTTTACCATGGAGATTCCGAGCTCTCTGGCCTCTGCGGCTATCCTTCCGGCCTTCATGTATTTCTCAAGGATTTCAGAATCCATCGGTCTGCCATGCCCGTGGGAGTATAAAGGTTTGCGGCATATCTTTTTATCCATGGCGGGTATGAAGCACCGTGAAAGTGGTATTCAGGGACATGAAGACCGGCGAGGTCAAACTGAGGGTGGAGACCGAGGACGACCTCTGGCACCTCTACAACATAGTCCGGCCGGGAGACCTTGTCTTCGCGCTCACCCAGCGGAGAGAGGAGAAGGCATCGGACAAGATAAGGGCCGAGAGGGGAGAGAAGAAGACCATGAGGCTCGGCATAAGGGTTGAGAAGGTAGAATTCCATGAATTCACGGACCGCCTCAGGATACTGGGCGTCATAGAGCAGGGGCCTCAGGACATAGGAAAGCACCACACCCTGAACATAACGGTGGGTTCCGAACTCTCAATCATAAAGGAGCGCTGGGGAAGGGGCGAGCTTTCACGCATAAATGATGCCGAAAAGAGCACCGAAAGGCCGCTCATGACCTTCCTCACCATGGAGGACAACGAGGCGGAGATATTCGTCCTCAGGGAATACGGCATGAAGAGGATTGCGACTGTCTCATTTTCAGGTCTGGGAAAGCAGTACGGCTCATCGAAAAAGGAGGAATACTTCAATGAGGTCCGGAAGGCTCTCCGGGATTCGTACAAGGACGGAGTGCTTATGATTGTCGGCCCGGGCTTCACGAAGGAGGACTTCGCGGCATGGCTCAGGGAAAAGGATCCGGAACTTCTGAGGAACGCGCATATCTATGCCGCATCGCACGGCGGCGGTGCAGGAATAAACGAGGTCATGAAAAAGGCCGGTTCCGAGGTGCTGGAAGGCTTCAGACTTACGAAGGAAACGCAGGATATCGAGCGCCTGTTCGCTGAGATATCGAAAAGCGGAGCAGCGGCCTACGGAAGAGATGATGTCATATCTTATCTGAAACAGGGCGCGGTTGAAAAACTCCTTATACTGAGTCGAATCATGCGGACCGCAGAAGGCGAGGAACTTATGAGGCTTGCCGAGGAAACCGGGGCCGAAGTCTCCGTTGTGAGCGAATACGGCGAGCCGGGCAAAAAACTGGAGTCCGTAGGGGGCGTAGCTGCAATCCTCAGGTATGTCCCTCGCTGATTATCCCGCAAGAAATTTCGGGGGAAACCTCTTAATAAGTGCAAAACGGATTAATGGGTGTGTTAATATGGACCAACCAAGCAGACTGCCTTCGGAACTGATGCGCTTCTTTGACTCGCCCGGGGGCCATTCCCTCATACTGAGAGGCGATGCCGGTGCCGGAAAGACGACACTGGCCCTTGAGATTATGGAGTATGCACGCTCCAAAGGTCTCGCTCCCTACTTTCTTTCGGTCCGTGTTTCCGACGATTCGCTTTATCGACATTTTCCGTGGCTTCGCGACCTTATGCATGAAAGAGAGGCGATAGTCTCCGGAAAGGCCCTGCTCAAATCCATGTACGGAGATGACAGAGGGCTTCTGATGGAGCAGACGAAGAAATTCCTTGAAACACTCAACAAAAACGATGAAAAAAGGCCCATAACGGCGGTCAGAAAAGGCCTTCACAGACTGGAAGGCATAGTGGAGGAAGGAGGCGTCGATGACGAAGGGAACTTTTCCCTTGAGATGAGAGGGCTGTTTCCCGAACTGGATGAGATGTACGATTTCGTGGACCGCAATCTTCCGGCAAAATCCTTCATAATCATCGACAGCATAGATGCTCTTGCCGAGAGATACGGAGTGGATACCTTGCGACTTATGTCCGTGGTTCAAAGTGACATCGTGGAATCCACAGGCATAGATGTCATCTTCATAATCGAGCGATTGGAGGATAATGCGGGGGACTACTTCGGCGACGGTGTCGTTGTCCTATCCGGCGGAGAATTCGATGACCGAAGGATAAGGCAGATGGACCTTAAGAAACTCAGAGGGCAGAGGATAGAGATTTTCAGATATCTTTATACTCTGGAAGGAGGGCGTTTCAGAGCATTTTCTCAAAACAACATGCCGTCCTCCTCGATAGAGGACTTCGTTGAGGGAAAAAGTATGGACATCACAGGAGATGGAAACACGGATATAATAAATGTTATCACAGGGACTGTATCCGAATCCACTCTTATCCTGCTCGAAATGGGGCCATCAGTGGAAAGATCTCTGGCCAAGCTCTTCAAATGGGAAACCATATTCTCATGGAGCAAAAAAGGAATGAAAACGGTGTGGTTCCCGGAAAGAGTGGAAGATGCCATGACATTCTTCCAGTATTTGAAGAAAAATACCGAGGGTTCCCGTCTTTTGAGGATACTTGTTTCCCAAAAGACCGCGGACAAGGTCAAAAAAGAGTTTGGCCGGAGCATGGATGTCCTGGATATACTGGACAAGGAAGATTCCCGAGGGGAGTGCGCTTTCGACAGATTGATGGGGCTCGGCATGCCCAAAGAGCCGACATTCTTTGCCATAAATGTTGAGGCGTTCTTCCGAGAGTGCCCGAGAACAGATATGCTTGAGTTCGAAAGCATGCTCGCATCATGGATGCAGGAAAAATCCGTGGTCACTCTGTCCGTCCATTCGTCCTTCCAGCATCTTCAAACGCTCAGGGACATGGCGGATATCCACATAAAAATGGAGACACTGTATGGAACCACCGTCCTTTATACGGAAAAACCATGGAGCAAGCTTTATGTATCCGTTGAGTGTGGGGGAAATACCAGTAAAAGCATCCACCTCATCCCGATACTGTAGAAGGCGATACGATGGACCTCCTCCTCGTCGGAAGCGGCTATATCGGCCGTGTTCTCCTTGAGAACATAAGAAGCGTGCCTGAAATAAAGAGAGTTTATGTGTTCGACATAATAGAGGAGATGGCCAGAGCCCTTGAAAAGGACTTTGAAAAGGCTGTTTTCACCGATGACCCCATCTCTGCAATGGAAAAAAGCGACCTTGTGATAGAGGCGGCATCTCATCAAGCCGTGAGAGACTATGCTCCGAAAGCCCTTGACATGGGCAAGGATGTACTTATCATGAGCGTGGGGGCTCTGGGTGATGATGAACTCAGGGAAACCCTCTTTTCAAAGGCATCCTACGGTGCGGGAAAGATATACATCCCGTCCGGTGCCGTGTTCGGAACATCGGGCATCTCGGCCGCTTCCATGGCCGGCATGGATGAAGTTGTCCTCGAGACGAGCAAACCGCCAAAGGGGCTTGACAATGTTCAATATCTGATGGATAAGGGGATAGATGTTCATTCGCTCAAGGAAAGGACGCTTGTGTTCGAGGGGAGCGCAAAGGATGCCGCAAAGGCGTTTCCGAAGAATGTGAATGTCTCCGCAACCCTCAGCCTCGCAGGAATAGGCTTCGAGAACACGAAGGTCAGGGTATTCGTTGACCCAAACATAAAGAGGAACACCCATGTTGTGCGCATAAAAGGAGATTTCGGCGAGGCGTTCTGCAAAGTGGAGAATTTGCCTTCCTCGAATCCGGGAACCAGCTATCTGGCAGCTCTCTCCGCCGTGGCCACTCTGAAGAAGATAGTGAGCGGCGTCTGGATAGGGGTCTAACGGGTAAATCTTTTATAATGCGAGGGTGTGCCTTCCAAAATAGCATATTGAAAACGATTAAGAACGCAAAGCCGAGGTAGTCTAGTCCGGTACGGCGCGAGCCTGGAAAGCTCGTGGGCTTATGCCCTCGGGAGTTCAAATCTCCCCCTCGGCGTTTCGCTTCGCTCAACGCCTCGGGGGGACTTTTTGCTGTGCAAAAAGTCTGGCCCTCGAAGCAAAGCTTCTTCGGTCTCCCCCTCGGCGCGGAATAACATAGTTGCTCGGTTTTCAAAAATGCGCTACAAGTTGCGGTAGCAACGAGCAGGACACATACTAAATCCTTAATATATCGTGTCGTTTCCGTCAACGTCGGAGTCGGAAACAATGGGTAAAGCACATAGGGTTCTGGGGATTTCATTTAGCATCTTTATCCTCTTTGTGTTCATTTTCTGTTTTGCTGTGAAGCAGGATGTTTTTAGCGATAATAACCTCTACTCCATTTTCTTTGAGCCTGTTTCCGAGTTTTTCCATCTGAGAGATGCATGTGTCTGGATACTTAAGGGGAGATGATATCTCTATTGCATCTCCGTATTTCGTTGTAAATGTACATTTCCATCCCGAATCTTTTTGATTTAACAAGGCCATCTTTGTTATTTCGGACCACAAAACGAAGTAGCCTTTTCTGTATATTTTTTTATATTTAGGTTTCATATTCTCTCTGGAGATGTAGATTCCATCTTCAGTTATGATTGTTGAGCACTGGTAAGACTGTGCCCAATTATAATATAATATCCAAAATAATAAATTTATAGTTATGCTGGCTATCAAAACAACACTGGCTTCAAATGAATACAGAGGCTTTTTTTTCACCGTTTGATAGGATAAATAAATTGACGAAGCTATCAAAAGAAATAATAATATAAAAATAGTTATTTTATTCGAATACTCTTCATAACTTTTATAGCGAGGTTTGCACAGTATATTTTTTGTCTTCATTATCATACCCCCATTATTTTATCTCCGAGAATAATATAAAATAAACTCGTTCCCCGAAAAATAAAGTTTACTGCCAGATATGCAGGGTTTACTACAGCAAAAATGATGTTCTTTGGCAAGCCTGTTACATCTTGTTTGGACAGCAAAATGGCCGGTGTTGCCCGCTCCCCCGGAAATTCCGAATTCATGTAGGGTCATGTCTTTTATTCTTAAAATGTTTTTGGTTTCCTTTTCCATGCAAACCTTAAATAGAGAAATGTGGGTTTTGTCGGAGATGCAGGGGTAGCCAAGTCTGGAAACGGCGCAGGACTTAAGATCCTGTCCTCAGTGGTTCGGGGGTTCAAATCCCTCCCCCTGCACTCACTCATTACATTCGCTCGTTTGGGTCGTGTGGACTTTTACGCTATAAAAGTCCCAGTCGCACAGGCGTGACCGTACTCCTCCCTCCTCTGCAGTCACAAGTCTGATGAGCACTAGATTTAAATAGAGAGCTTATGTGTAGCTATCTGGTGTAAAAATATGTCACAGTATGCTGAGAGACTTAAAAAAATAATCGATGAATTAGATTCTATTACATCCGAATTAAAAAATGAAGAATATAACTGGAGATTTGAGAATGCGAGACGCATATTAGAATATACTAGAAGCCGTATTTTTCTTGCAGAAGAGACACTTAATGGAAAAATAACCATGCCGTTCTCCCCCGGTGATACGCCAGATCATGTATTAGGTAGGGAACATCTACTGAGATATTTAGCCCCTGAAGATAGAATTCCTTGGGAAGTACCTCTGGGGGGACACTATAAACCAGATGCAATTATCAAGGTGGAAGATAGTTGGGGAATATTGGAGGTTGAAACAGACCCGAGAAAATGTGAGAAAGATTTTAAAGGCGTAAATAGTCTCCTCCAGAACCCAGAAAAACTTAGCCATAACACGAAAACAATTCAGGGCATGCTGGATGAAATCAAAAAGCAGATTCTAGACGGAATTCCTGTTATGTTATATCTTGGACTTATAAAGGGAACGATGAAAGAAGAATACATCCGGAAACGGATTGAGGTTCTTAAAAATAAGTATTCAAAAGTTAATGTTAAAGTCTACTTGATTGATGTAGAATTAGGTGAAATTTCAGAAATGAAGAACCCAACCGCAGCAAGCTGCGGGGTATCTTCATTGGAAGTCTGACAATTGCAATTGAGTGATGTTTCCACCCTGTTCTTCAACATACCTCCTAATCTTCTCGAGGCCACCATATTC
>Ga0190313_1000625_pt1 | contig 20560 bp, 21 predicted proteins | sample 4870071011_MG_FD_169989 | JGI IMG/M metagenome (GOLD analysis project Ga0190313, IMG submission 169989) | Hydrothermal vent sediment bacterial communities from Southern Trench, Guaymas Basin, Mexico - 4870-07-10-11_MG | ecosystem: Environmental > Aquatic > Marine > Hydrothermal vents > Sediment ...
ATGCAACAACATACAATGGATTAAGAGCAAAAGCGCTTATGGCTTCAAATGCAACGAAGAATAATACGAAAAGAACTATATTATTGCTAATGAATATCATGTATGTAAACAATGCAATCAATAGCGAGCCAAAAACAGCGCTTTGATAAGGATAACGATCAGAAAGTTTTGATGCAGGTACACTTGCAATACCAAACACGGAAATTGCAATAAATAGAATAAATGCATATGTTCTTTGCGGAATATTAAATTTCTCTATTGCACCAACAACAATGTATGAGAAGAATATTGAGACACTAAAAACTTCACTAATTGCACATAGATAAAGAGGAACAAGCTCCTTTCTCGTAATGTATCTGATAACATGTGTTACTTTTACATTATCTCTTTGTACCCTGGGTTCTTCAAGCAATAAAGCAGAAAGTGGTGCTAGACATAAAAATGATGATAATAATATGAATTCTTTATGAGAAAAAGTTGAGATAATAAACACGAGCAATGGTCCTGCAGCCATCCCGAGTGCTTGAGCAACACGTAAATATCCAATATAAGTTCCAGTTTGCTTTGCGTAAGTACTAGCTAAATGAAGAAAGGATGCTGATAGTAAGACTCCAAACAACGCTTGCAATATTCGAATAAATAATAACTCTTGGTAATTACTAACTAAAACATACATAAAAAGTAATAGTGATTCTGCAACCGTTGCAATTATTATCGTTCTCTTGTATCCGAAATAATCACTTATTCGACCAGCAATTGGAGAAAAAAAGCATAAGCAAGAAAACTAATATAAAGAACGCGCGAGACTAATATTTCCGTAGCACCTATATTCTTAGCAAAATATGGTAAAATCGTTTTCAAAATATGAATAGACATCATGTAAAACATCGCAGTCATGATCACAAGCGTTGCAATAATCTTAGACCTTCGACCACTCAATAATATCCCCCATGAGATTAATTAAGTGAGACATAATAACCTTTTTTAGAAAAGGATAGAAAAATATATAGTTTAAATACTAGTGAGAAACTTGCGTGGTTCTTTTAGTAATATTACAACTCTGTTCTCAGTACCTTACATTTTTTAGAACCATATCACGGCTCATTTAGCCACAAAACAAGACCAAAGCAATATTAGCTCAAAGCCATTATCAGCAATAGGAGCCAATGAACACCGCAGAAAAAATCAAAGAACTCACACAAAAAATAGCATTCAGCCCAAAACTAAAAACAAGAAAACCAGCAAGAAAAACACTAGCAGAAGCATTATACGCACGCACATACGGGGGAGCAAAAGCAACACTCACCAGCATAGCATCAAGAATGCCAGACCCCCACACAACCCAAGCAGCAAGAGAAGCCAGATTAAGACGCATGCTAGACAGCCTCAACCCAAGGAAAAACATCAACTTCCTAACACTCCTCGCACTAGAACTCGCAGGAAGAAAACAAATCATTATAGCACTAGACAGAACAGGCTGGAAGAGATATGATGTTATGCTTGAAGTACTCATTGCGGGAATTGAGTACAAAAATAGACTGATCCCAATCTCTTGGATTGCTAAATGCGGAAAGGGCAACACATCATTTAGCGAGTGGCTAGAGGTAGTTGAGCCCTTGATTAGAGCATTAGAATCCAATGGAGTTTCTCCTAAGGAAATCTATCTCGTTGCCGATAGAGAGTTTTGCTCGTTGCGTCTTGCTGAAATCGTTAGGCAGCTGGGTGCTAATTTTGTTTTGAGAATAAAGAGTAACATGGTATTTTTCGATGCAAATGGGCGAAAGGTGAGACCTTTTGATATTGTAGCCAAGGCTCCGAGAGGAACTATTTTGTTCCTTACGGAGCTCGAATCTAGTGATGGTTTTGTCTGCAATGTAGTTGCGGTTTGGGGCAAGAATTACAAGGAGCCTCTTATTTTAGCCACGAATTTGGAGAATCCTCAAGAGGCTTTGAGGCTTTATGCTAGGAGGTGGTCTATTGAGCCCATGTTTCGCGATTTTAAGTCTGTGCATTTTGATATTGAGGAAACTGGAGTTACTTATCCTAATAGGCTTTCTTCTCTCATATTTATAATTGTCTTGGCGTACATTCTCTTTGTTTTTATTGGTGTTTTGAAGGAGCGTGAGCGCGAGGAGCGTGAGTGCAAGAGGGGGCGTAGGAGAAAGCGTAAGAGAAGGATTAGTGTTTTTCTTTTGGGCTTTCGTGCTTTTGTTTTTGCTGTTTTTTCTGGGAGCTTTTGTCTTTTTATGAAGCTTGTGAGTGCTTTGTCTTCTTTTGTTGGTGTGCTGTGGACTTGATGCTGGCTTGATGCTAATTTGAGCTGGCTTAAATTAATTTGGTCATGAATTAATCGAGGTGATGCTACAAAAAAATGTTAGGTACTGAGAACTCTGTTTAAACTCAACTATTAATTTATTACCTTCCTAAATTTTTACTAACTAAATCCTATCTTGAGTAAAAGGTAAATGTTGATAATTTTGGTTAAAAACTAAAAAGGACTACTTCACCTTAAGAATACTCAAACCGCTTATCTAAGATTTTTCTGAATTTCTCTCCGGATACTTTTTCAGCAGGATATTTTATGCTATTCTCCCTCAACTTTTCAATAACTGCAATTCCAAGATCAATATTAAGCACATCAGCCAGTGACAGAAGATATATTAAAATATCAGCCATTTCTTTTTTGATAGCATTAACAAATTTTTCATTCTTTATCAATTCATTAACCTCATTTTCTGAGCGCCATTGAAATAATTCGAGAAGCTCTGCTGCCTCAATCATTATTGAGATTGCTAGGTCTTTTGGATTATGATATCTTTTCCAATCGCGTTCATCTCTAAATTTAGCTACAAGCGTTTTTAAAATATTTAATCGAATCTGCTTCTGTATCCATCTAACTCTCCTTATAGACTAGAAATCAACACGTTACTAATTCATGCTACTTTTACTCAGTATCTAACATTTTTTATGCGGGGTGCTCCTTTAATTCATCATTAATTGGATTGAGTTTCGTTGCAGTTCTAGATGGAAGAAATTCATTAAGTTGAGCTCATTGGCTAGTCTTCTGATTGGATTACTCTGATATCAGTGAGTTGTGATAGCGCGGTGATGGAGGTTTCTTGCTTATAATTCATCGCAATTTAGCTAATTTAGCTACTAAATTAACCAAAATATGGCTCCAAAAAATGTTAGGTACTGAGCTACTTTTATTAATATTTATTTAAATCGATGAAAATATCAAAATGCAAACTTTTTAAGAAATACATCTAATATCATTTATAGCCTAAAAGTTGGTGTTTGATCATGGAATGGAAAGTTGATTTCTCCCCATCTTATTCAATCCTAAAAATTAAATTACGCCCCGGCGAAGCAATTGTCGCTGAACCAGGAGCAATGGTTACTACGTTAGGAGATATTAAAGTCGAAACTAAAATGAAAGGTGGCGTCTTTAAAGCCTTGGCGAGAAAGGTACTAGCAGGAGAAAGCATGTTTATGAATACATATGTTGGAGGAGACAGGGGCGGAGAAATCTGGCTTGCACCACCGGTGCCTGGAGATATAAAGTACATCGAGCTTAAAGATAGTGAACTTCATGTTCAAGACTTCGCCTACTTAGCACATTGGGGAGACATTGAAATTGGTATCAAATTTAAAGGATTCAAGGGTCTATTGGCTGGAGGTGGAGGTGTATTCTGGCTTAAGTTAAAGGGTACTGGAGGTGTTTGGATTTGTGGTTATGGCGGTATAGATGAGGTAGAGTTAAAGTCAGGGGAAAAAGTTACTGTTGATAACTTCCACACTCTAGCGATTGAGCATACTGTTGATTGGAAGATTAAGAAATTCGGAGGATGGAAAACATTCATCCTAGGCGGCGAGGGATTAGCTATCGAGGCTGAAGGTCCTGGAAGAATATACATTCAAAGCAGAGCACTTCCATCACTGATAGGATTACTGCGTAGATATATTAAGAGATAAATCGTTTATTTTTAATTTCAAAAATTTCTGTAATCCTAAATTATGGATAATTCTCATCTGGATTTGTTGTGACTGTTTCCGATGGGTCTACTACAAAGATTATCGATGGAAAATAGGGGTCCTTATAGAAATCTACAACTATGTCATCTTCTGGTTCATCATCATACATGTATGTTGTGATATTAAAGGAAATTTCTTTATCAAATTTAATTGAAAACCTTTGGCTTAATGCTAATTGTACAGTAATATTGTCAAAGGATACTGTGAATGCGTCGAATATATTAATCCATGATGTTTTGTATGTCGTGGAATTAAAACATAATGCATACTCAAATGGAGTACTACCACTGATGTGCAATCTCATAATTTTTTCACCATAAATTCGCCTCAATGAGAAATCAAAAACTTCTGCTACTTGCTGAGTATCAAATGATGCCACTTGCACCTTTAACGATGATACTTTTATTATAATTTTCGTAATCTCAAATCTAAATTCATACCAAGTATTTATTATTTTGCCTTCTTTTATCTCCTCAATCTTGTAGAATTCGTATCTTAATGTAATATTATATCCAAAAACGTGCTTCCGCTAAATAGTTCACCATTAATATACCTTGATGGTCCAATGTGCTGTGGATTATTTTCGTCAATTGATGATGAGACTCTTTCACCCCAATAAAGTAGATCTTGACAAGCTCCCACTTCTCTAATCCTAAATCCTGATTCTATCTCTTCAACACTTATTCCACAAACTATGGATTTTCCTTCTAATTTGCTTATAATCTTTGTGTTCGCATTCGTAATAAACGTGAACTTGACATCAATTATGTATCCAGTACCATTTGGAAACATAACACTAAAGCACTGATAACTGTGGTCACCGGGCGGATCATGAATAATATTCTTTGCTACAAGGAACCAAAATATTCCCTCGGCAACTTTCTTCTCATGAATGCTTGGAGGATACGCTTCCTTTAGGTTATTATGAAGCATTATACATGCAGTTATTATAATTATCACCGTTAAAGCAGCAACTATGCTATTCCTAATTAAAGCGGACATAAACATCTCCAAAAGTATTATCAAATAGCTAAAGTCTTAAATAGTATTGCTTAAGTACGCTCTTGACGACTCTTTTGCATTTTTTTAGTTTTTCTGATTTCATTGTTTGTTTAATCATCGAATTTAACGCGGGTTTATTGATTTCTTAAATTGCACGCGGAAATTCAGGCTACCTGTCCATCAAATTTAAACCAGATAAAGCAAGAAATTCCTCGAATAAAAATGTGCAAAGAAGTCGTCATGAGCGCTTAAGTATTCTACTAAGAGAAAAATATAAAGTTACCGTCTTCCAAACTTAAAGTTAAAACTATCTGTAAATAAGATTAGATCTACTCTTTGGAACCATGAGCTTTAATCATTTTCCTTACTTTATTTAAGAATTTTTCTCGATGAACAATGTATCTCTCATGAATACCCTTACCAATAAGCTCTTGATTCCAATACGCTTCCACTTCAAAAATCAATTTTCTACCCTCCTGCTTAATAAGTTTTGCCTTCACTCGGATTTTTGCACCCTTTGGAGCGGGTCTTAAGTGTCTAACATCAACATGCGTTCCAACTGTTGTTAATCCTTCTGGAAGTTTATCCTGAACAGAGAGTCTAGCTGTGTTTTCCATAAAAAGTATCATTGCTGGTGTTGATAATACGTCAACATCTCCTGATCCTAAAAATTTTGCAGTATGTTCATCCTTAACCACATACTCTTTCTCGAATTCTATATTCTCCAGTTTTGGAACTTCCATATAGGCACCGTAAATATCATCTTAACAAAAATGAAAGATACTAATTATTACTTATGCCTAAGTAAAATTAAGTTGCCACGGAGTATTCAAACAACTACAAAATTAGCTTGAATAACATCCAAAAATTGCTCTAAATCTAATAGTTTTAAACCATATTCTTTTAATCTAACGAAGTGTTTCAAGTTTTTTGTGACTAGAGGGAGATCCTTGCTTATCGCTATTGCTCCTATCATCAGGTCTCTGTCATTAATCAACATCCCCTTTCTTCTCAATTCCACCCATAGTTCACAAAGCTTCTTTATATCATTATTATCTGGAAAAATTATAATTAAACTTTCTTCTAGTTCTTTTTTAACATTATCTAAGTCTTTCCCTATATACAAGCTTCCACGAAGATACTCATATAGCGAAACGAAGGTAAGAAAACAATTAATTTTTGAGACAATTGCAGACAATAATTTTTTTCTTTATGAAATATATCAAAACATCTGTATCTAAAATAATTCCTCGGGTGATCGAAACTTCCATTTTGATCTCTCTTCTTTGCATATTTTTTCTAAAAGTTCGAGTTCTTCTTCAGTAAACATTTTTTCTAGTTTTTGCGCTGCAATTACTCGCTTTAATCTCATATTTTCCTCAACCAATTCTCGTAAAAACTTATCCCAACTCTTTTTTCCTCTAAGTTTATCCAGAAGTTCCTTTGTTTCCTTAGATATTGGAATAGTTGTATATTTCATGAAACTCCCCAATATGATAATATCCTGTAATAATATAATAAATTCATAACATAATGATTTCATGATTTTAAGGACCTTTATTTAAGGTTTTCCTACTTAGTAAGTAGGTGATTTTTATGCCATTTACTCCTTTTCATCTAGGCCCTGCTTTATTAATTGGAATAATTTTATTTCCGTTCATTGACTTATTTGTGATTCTTATAGCATCAGTAATAATTGATATTGAGCCTCTTTACATTGTAATTACCAGGTCTAGGGCTCCTTTACATGGTATTCTGCATACGTATCTCATGGCGACAGTAGTCTCATTAATTTTGTCTCTGATTATGTATCCTCTCAAAAGATATTACTTAAAACTGCTTAGAATTTTTGGATTAAAACAAGAAACGTCTTTTGCTAAAATTTTAATCTCATCACTCATTGGAACCTACAGTCATGTTTTTCTAGATTCCTTCGTTTATTCAGAAATAAAACCATTCTATCCGTATTCTGGAAATCCATTTCTTCACGTGCTTTCCATCACTGCAGTTTACGGGATCTGCGTTGTTTCTTTTATCGTTGGTTTAATAATATACATTATTAGAATTCTTTATAAGCGTGAATAGACTGTGAATACAATGATAATAGATGACATTGCTAAAATATTAAAGAAGATTGCTATTTCTCGAGGAATAACTTTGGTTGAATATGGTATTGGAACTCTTTACGCGTATGCAATAGTAAGGGAAAATAATAAACGTGCAATTGGAGTTGCTTTTGTTCCTCGGGAGGATATTACCCGTGGAACCTATATTGAGAATGCATCAATAAATGATGTGGATAAGTTAGTTTCATCATACAATATTGCTGAGAAATGTGTTGGTGTTGCTATATTGAATGCAATTTCTCAGTTGTTAATCAAGGAGGAAAAATTCTTAACAAGAGGACTACTTGAACTTATAGAATTTAAGCCAAATGACCTCGTTGTTGTCATTGGAAATATGGTTCCCATCGTGAGAGCATTGGAAAAAAGAAAAATTAAAACCATAGTTCTTGAGAGAAATCCTCTTTTTAGAAGTGAAGACACGCTTCCAGATTGCTTAATAAAACGAGTTCTTCCTAAAGCTACAGTTTGCATTGTTACTGGAGCTACACTAGTGAATGATACAATTGATTTGATAATAGATTATTCAAAAAATTGTAGGATAAGAGCAATAATAGGCCCAACAGCACAAATACTTCCAGAAATATTCTTTGACCTTGGGTTCACGCATGTAGCATCTCTGAAAATTACAGATATTGAAAAAGCAAAATGGGCCATAATACATGGAGGCGGTGCTAGAGTTATTGAAAAACATGGAATAAAATACGTACGCACTCAAGGAAATTAAGAATGCTCAGACGATGCCCGCTCGCTCATTATGTTCGCTTCGTAGTCCTTTCATCATTGCTAAAATAAAAATATTCGAAAAAATATGAAAATAATTGAAGACAATTATTTCACTCGTAGTTTAGTCCTTCTGCCTTCAGTTTCAGTTTAAAAACCACAGGATAAATTTTGGATTGTTTTTTATCCCATAAAAATTAGCATGAAAGATAAGAGAGGATATATAGGTGGGAATTTTGAATGTTGTTTTATTAGGTTACCCGCAAGTAGGAAAGACGACATTCGTAAAGGCCTTAAGAAACTTAGCTCGAGGATTCAATCCAATTGAAACATTACCAACAATTTCACCAGAGAAATATTATGTGCGAATAGGTAATATAGAATTTAGAATTATTGATACGCCTGGTCATTCTCTTTTATCTGAAAAAGACTCTAAAAAAATACTTAAAATTGCTAAAAAAGCAAGAATAGTATTATTTTTCGTTGATGTTTCAAGACCAATTACTTACTCCTTTGAGCTAATATACATGATTTCTAAGTATGTTAAACCAGAAAAAACTATTGTTGTTGTTAACAAAATGGATCTTGTAAATTATAGTGATGTTAAAATAATTGATGTCATTGATAATCTGAAAAAATCTGACTTTACTCCTGTAGCAATAGTCCCAATATCTGCAAAAACCTTATATAACGTTTACCGAGTCTTGAAAGTTTTAGCTAACATGCTTGGGTATGATTTACCAATTGTCATTCCCATAATTGCTGTAAGAGTTATGCTAAACGACACCACTATCGCCGAGTTTACACAAAAAGACATGCCTAGGACTCTTGTAGAATTTCTTAATAAAGTTACTGTTTCCCAATCAACGGGAGTTGCGTTAGATCTAGTTTCTGCATTTTGGTCAGCGGTTAGAAGATTCTTATCAAGCTATGATAAAGCAATTGGGGACAATTTTATGATTGACACGCTTGTAGGAAAAATTGCGATTATTTCTAGGAATATTGATAATGAAGAATTAACGGGATTATTCGTACTCGATAAGAATTTGGTATCACCGCTGGTTGCAATTAAACCAAAATTAGAGAAATTCTTAATAAATGTATTTGAATATTTCAAAGCAACAAAGGCTTATTTCCTACAATTAACCGAAAATGATTTGATAAACCTATTAATGATGTCCTAGGGGGAGTATGAATGAATCCCATATTGAATCAAGAAACTCTTATTTCTTTAATTTTGGTACTTATTGGATTATCGCAATATCAACTAGTGAGACTCTATAGGGAATTCTATTTTGATGTAAAACTCCGGATACTATCGTTAATGCTCACAATCAATTTACTTGTATTTTTATTCATTAGTATGCTCACCCATGCATTCACCATCAAGGATACCTCACTTTTCCTTGATTACACAAATAAAGACATCATTTCATTTTTAGAAACAAACAAATTAATTTTCTTGTTAATTATCCTTATCTTGATTACATGGATCCTTGCACACACGCAATTCAAATTGAAGAAAACTCTTGTATCGTGCATAATATTTATGATGACTCTTATATTACTTCGCGCGTCAACAACAAGCTTATCGATTTTCTCATTACTTGAAACATGTCTATTGTTCCTTACGATGATTACTTGGTTCATTACTCTTGGAAAAATTAGGGAAATTAAGAAATTACTTCAAAGTGCACGTGGTTTTATCTCAGAAAAACTAATAAAATTAGACCTTATTTCTCCAATTTCTCTAATCTTAATACTCGCCGGAATTACAATGTACGATCTTGGATTGATCTTGAAAAATCAAATTGCTCTTTTCTGTTTAGCTTCAGTATTTTTGTCAATTATCTTTACATCACTTATAATGTATGAAAGCCAGAAATGTCTAATGAAGTATAAACGATTGCGGTCAATAGAGCTAAAGCATCTAATTGTATTATAATAATTATATTCATTGCTAATTTTCTTCATAAAAGTAGCACACATCTCAAAACCTTGTATCTATTTTCACTTTTAGGTGTAATACATGTGGGACAGAATTAGAGAAAATTTTCCCGCGTTAAAGGAAATAATATACATTAATACAGCATCTATAGGCTTATCACCCGTACAAGTAACGAAGACCGTGGAAAAGTGGCTTGAAGAGAAAAAGTATGGTAACTTATACTGGAGAAAATGGTATTCAGAAACTCGTGAGGCCGCTCGACTCGCGGCCAAATTGATAAACGCTAATGAAAGAAACATCGCCATTATTGAAAATACAAGCATTGGAATTAACTTAATAGCAAATTCAATAAATTGGAAAAAAGGGGAAAATATAGTTACAAACAACCTTGAGTTTCCTACAAACATATTTCCATGGCAAGTTCAAGCTAAAAGACATGGGCTTGAATTAAGAGTTGCTCAAGCAAAAAATGGAAGAATAGATATTAAGGAATATGAAAAACTTGTTGATGATAAAACGAAAGCGATTGCTATTTCTTGGGTTGAATTCTCAAATGGATTTAGACATGATTTAATGGCATTATGTGAACTTGCAGAGAAGCATGATGCTTACCTAATAGTTGATGGTATTCAGGGAATAGGTGCTCTTAAGCTTGATGTAAAGAAAACACCAGTTGATGCCGTAGTGACTGGAGCACAGAAATGGTTACTTGGTTTTCCTGGAGCCGGTTTTATGTATATCAGTGACAAGCTACTTGATGAAATGAGCATTTCCTTTGGAGGTTGGTTAGCAGATAAGGATCCCTTTAACTTTGAATTTAGGGAATTCACGCCCGATAATAGTGCTAGGAGATTCGAGCTTGGTACTCCTGCTTTTATAAGTTGCATTGTTTTAAAAACGACATTGGAATATATACTCAAAATTGGAATAGACAAGATACAAGAAAGAGATTTAGAGTTAGCACAATACCTAATAGAAAAAGCATGTAAAATTACAAAAATACTCTCACCAACAGATGACGGAAAACCGATGTCTCCTATAGTTTCAGTTAAAGTAAAGAATCCCCAAGAAGTTTATGAGAAATTGAAAGCAGAAAAAATAATCGTAGCATCACGACGTGGAGGACTGAGAATTTCACCGCATTTTTACAACAATAAAGAAGACATAGATTTATTGTTACAAAAGTTGCGAGAGTATATTACGTAGAGTTTGACATTCATTTATTGATAATTTTCTCTTATTTCATTCTTCTAGGAAAAGATTATGATTACGCTAGAAAAATTGCTAGTCAATGAGTATACGCAACACAACAATATGTTGATTCTGAAAACTACACTAATTGACTCTGATGCTTTAAATCTATTAGCAATAGTAAAATACTCATGAACCAAAATTTGTTTCATATGATGCTAGTCATTTTTGGTCTAAGAATAATTGCTTCAAGGAATGATTATTAACTATATTTTATTTAATTTTTGTGAAGAATATGTGATATGTAATGTCAATTGTCGCTATTGGAAATCCCGTCTTCGATATCATTGAAACGCCATTCATAAAAACTAATGGCAGAGTATTATCAGGATGTAGTACTAATGCTGCTTTAACATATGCTAAACTTGGAGGAAAAGCTATATTAATTGGGAAAGTTGGAGATGACTTCAAGCTAAAATTAATTGAAACCACTAAGAAATATGGCGTCGAGGTAATCGCATTGAAATCAAGAAACAGTGGTGGATTTTATCTTAAATATCTTGATGAAAAAATGGAAGACCGAGAGCTTTATGTGCTAGGTGTCGCTGATCCAATAAACTTCAACGAGCTCCCCTCATTCGCATTTGAATCACAAGGCATAATTATTGGACCAATATTAAATGAAATAAGTCATGAATTTATGGTAAATTTGGCAAATAATCATAATGATGGATTAATATTAGTTGATCCCCAAGGATTTCTAAGAAAATTGAATGGTGAAAAAGTAGTTCATTTTAGACCAGATTATATTACTGACATAATACGGCTTTCCCACGTTTTTAAGCCTAATGAAAAAGAAGCTAAAATAATTTTTCCAAGCTTGAGTCCTGAGAAGATAGCTCTAAAAATTAGCAATATTAACAATGCTGTTGGAATAGTAACTCTTGCTCATAAGGGTTCTGTAGTTGCATTCATGAATAAAGTATACCATATACCAGCTTTTAGAACTGTGGAAAGAGATCCTACCGGGTGCGGCGATGTTTATGCTGGTGCATTTATGTATTATTACTTAAGAACCGATAATCCCATCGAAGCGGCTGCATTTGCGTCTGCTGCGGCGTCCTTTATGGTTGAAACAACGGGACCAGATTTCAAATTACCATTTAGGGAATTAGAACACAGATTTGAAAAAATTTTAAATGATATAAAGCGCTTAGATTAAGAAGTAAGAATGTGATCGAGATGAAACATTCTCAAAGTTCAAAATCATTACGAGATAAGTACGAAAAAGCCACAATACCGATTGGAAAAGTACTAGGCAGGTTGAAAATTTCTGCTAACATGATGACTATTATTTCAGTAATTTTCGCTGGAATATCAACGTATTTCCTAGCCCTTAGAGATTTGTGGATGGGTGTTCTGCTTTTCCTGATTGCAGGAATCTGTGATATGCTTGATGGCGCTATAGCACGTGCAACAGGTACGGCATCACCTTTTGGAACATTACTGGACAATACCATAGATAGAGTTGTTGAGGGATTTCTCATACTGGGATTAATCCTAGGAGGATTTATCCCCGGATGGCTTGGTGTTATAACTATATTAGGAATGTATCTTCCAAGCTACGTAAGAGCACGAGGGGAGGCCGAAATAGGAGAAAAAGCTTTGGGTTATGGTCTCTTTGAAAGAAAAGAAAAACTGGGAACATTGCTTGCTGGAATATTCTTAACTGGATTCGATATACCAATGATAGAGGAATTAAAGAACATAGGAATAACTAATTACATTTTCTTAGCTTGCATAATTGTGAGCATATTCTCAATAATAACAGCAATACAAAGGCTCTACTTTTTCTATACAAAACATAAGGAAAAAGCCAGTTTTTAGTTAACTTTTAGAAATTTTTAATTTAGTGTCAAAAATGAAGCTAAATGAAGCTATTAATCTTGCAAAACAAGTTATAAAATTCTCTTATTCTCCATACTCAAAAATAAGAGTTTCAGCAGTTTTAATAACGAAAGATGGTAAAATGTATCATGGCGTGAACATTGAAAATGCATCATACGGACTAACAATCTGCGCCGAAAGAGTCGCTATATTCAAGGCCATAAGTGAAGGAAAACGAGATTTCTTAGCAATGATAATTTATAGCCCAGATGTTTTGCCTTTTCCATGTGGTGCATGCCGCCAGGTGATGGCAGAATTCTTTTCACCAGATACCAAGATAATCGTAATTAGAGAAAACAAAGAGGAAAAAGAAAAAGTTATCTTAAAATTTGATAACCTATTTCCATCAAAATATTCATTCAAAATCAAAAGAAATTAATTTTATTTGCTCTCAGTACCAGCCAATGCAATTTTGTCCTTTAATTCATCAATCAATGATTCAATTTCACTTGCCGCAGTTCTTAGATTCTCCGCTATTTTAAGGAGTCTATTGAAGAGAGTCTCAAGAAGTCTATCTCTCTCTTCAAGTTGTGCCATGAGCGCTGAGAGTTTGGCACCAATTTCCTTTGCTTCTTCATAATGTTCAATCTTCAGTGTGTCCCATTTCCATACGATTTTCTTGTCAGGAGTTAGGTCAAACTCGCACATGATTCTTACGAGGTCTCTTTTCTCTATGCCTCTCTTTGTGATTTCTTCAAATACTTTCTTATTAAATTCCGCTGCGGCTCTTAGGATTTCATCGTTTGGAACTCCTTTATTCCTTAACAAGGCAAAAAGAACTCGTCTTACTTTGTCATCATATCGAGCAGCACGCACGAAACCGGTACTCATCCTCATAGGAATTTCACCTAAATAATAAATATATAACCTATAAATTGAAAAATGTTTTGAATATAATCTTTTTGAAGTAAAAAACGATTCCTAAGTATTTTTAAGCGACATTCTCTTCTTAAAAAATGTGTGAAAAAGAATGAATGACAATCAGAATACCAGAATTCTTTATAGGAATGCTTATATTCTTAGCATAATTGGATTCATCGTAACCCTTGGATTTGGATGCGCTGGTTTAATGATTCCATATCTCCTTTTGTATTTTAATGGCCAATTAACTGAATTACCAGAAGAACTTGGTAGGATAGAAGCAGCAGGAGAAATTGCTTTTGAAACCTCTGTTTTGGTCTCTGCATTCATGTTAACGAGAGCATTCTTCGCAAGATACTTTGGTAAATTATCTGATAAACTCGGACGAAAACCACTTATAGTTTTGGGTTTATTGATTTACACATTGCTTTCATATGCGTATATAATGTCTAGAAGTTGGATAGATCTTTTAATTATCCGTGCTATTCAGGGAATTTCATCAGCAATGGTGTGGCCAATTGCCGAGGCAATGATTATGGATAGTGTTAAATGGCATGAACGAGGAAAATACATGGGCATGTATATGACATCAACTAATCTTAGTTTCATTTTTGGTCCTGCAATTGGTGCTTATGTGTACAAATTTAGTGTCATTTATTTTGGATTGCAACTTCCCGATTGTTTATTTGCACCATTTTATGTACTTGCCATAATGTCACTTCTTGCGTTCTTAATGAGTTTCTTTACCGTAGAACCACTTACTTCTAAAGAAAGAAAACTCAGATCACCTATTACATTGCAAAAAATACCGAGAGAAATTCTTCAGCAAATCTCTTTATCGTTGAAAATAATCTATATTATGGGTTTTGCGAATGGAATTGCTGTTGGATTTGTATTTCCTGTTTTTAATATTTTTGTAATACAATATGTTACCTCAGATCCCGTTGCTTTAGGCTGGCTATCTACAATATCTGGGGCTGCGGGGATATTAGCAAATTACCCCGCTGGGTACATTTCGGACCGCATTGGGAGAAAGAACATCGTTATCTCTGGGCAGTTAATAACGCGAATATCAACATTCATATTACCATTTATACGTACATTTCGCGAGTTATTAATCATTTCAATTACACGATCAATTGCATTTAACATCATGTCGCCAGCATACCGAGCATTGCAAGCAGATCTCGTTCCTAAACAATTGAGAGGCAAAGTTTTTGGAACCGTTCAATCGCTGTTTAATGCTGGAAGTGCTTTAGCGCCTCTTGGAGGTTTAGTTTATAAACATTTGAGTGATTCTCAATTGATTATCTTCGGTATAAGTCTTCCTGCGATTGCAATAGTTTTTTGGATTAGTGCACTTATTGGTATTTTTACCACGATACTTTTTATAATTTTCGTTAAAGAACCTGAAAAAGAAATCAAACAGAAAATTAGCTACTCCTAATAGCATGTTGATTTCAGACAAAAATATTTTGAACTTTTCCTTATAGTACTCAATAAGCTTATGAAAGTTCATGAGAACTTTAGTTTTCGCTCATGACGACTTTTTTGCACGTTTTCATTCGAGGAATTTTTTGTTTTATCTGATTTAAATTTGAAGGATGAATAGCTTGAATTTTTGCGTGCAATTAAAGAAATCGGTAAGCCCGCGTTAAATTTGATGATTAAACAAACGACAAAATCAGGAAAACTCAAAAAGCGCAAAAGAGTCATCGAGATCGTTAATTTTTCTCTTATACTAAAAATTTAATAATTTGAGGTGACGCAAAGGAGTAAAATGTACGGAGATTAAGATGCTTATTTGCATAATAGTAGCAAGCATGTTCTGCCAATTGCTTGCGTTTGTATTTATTCTCATGAGTTATAAAAATGTCAAAGTGAATAGTTTATTATTCTTTGCAATAGGAATTCTTACAATGTTATTAACGTCATTATTCATTTTGTTAGGTAACTTTTATTACTCACATGATATAAATTTAACCAAGCTTTTCTTCAGAATTGCTCTTATATTTGCAACAATATCGTTGATTTTTGCAATGTTATTTGTTGAATTACTGTATAGACAACACCCATCTCCATTTTTCTTTTTATATCTTTCCTTTGGATCGCTTGCAATAGCAAATAAAATCTTCATCGCTGAAATAAAACTTTCTGTGATTGATAACTATGTATTTGGGAGTTCCGTGGTAATATGCTATGGCGTAAATATTGATTCATTACTTATAACACTACTTTCAATGTGGTTAGGAATAAACTTATTTTACATTACCATCAAACAATGGAAAAGAATTAAATCACCTAAAAAACGAAAATGGGGAAGAACTTTTGCATTAGGCGCATTTCTGCTTTTCGGCGGCGTTGCGGTCTCTAAATTATTTCAAGCATTTAATTTAGTTCCATTACAACTGTGTGGAAGCATAACTGTGCTGTGTGCAGGAATTGGTGGAATAATTATGACTATTGCATACTTGGCTTATCCTCAATTATCATTACTTCTACTTCATCACATCTACGGATTTGTTATAATGACCATTGGAGGAATTCCAATAACCAGTATGAGCATTGAAAAGAATATAAGACATTATATTCCATTAATTACTGGATTGCTCTCTGGAATGAGAGCCCTTGGGATTACTGTTCTAGCTGCTGGACCCCCTCAGATAATAGATCTTGGAAAAATAAAAATCATCACGTGCTTTGGTTCAAATACCTGCGCTTTTTTGTTAGTAGATCGTGTACTTAATGCACATCGCGATTTGCTGTTGCAACTTGTTAAAAAGTTAGATAATATGACAATACCAACTATAATCGATTCGGAGTTCTCTAATAAAATTAAAAAGGAAGTATTCAAGTTTATTGATCCGTTTCTTCCATGAAACAAACATCAACAAGAAAACCTCTCCTTATATAAAGATCTGATAATCTGTCAAATGATAATTACGCTATCTTTGCAACACATTGAACCCAAATTAACGTGTTTTATATGAATTTCTTCTTCTTAAGTAATTCTCCCAAGTATTTTCCCTTTTCAGATAACTTATGCTTTATTGTTCTATCCTCATCGATTATGTGAATTACTTCGAATCCAAGAAAAGCTAGGATTTCGGACAAAATCCATCTATGGCATCGCCAAGGTAATTTCTCGGCGCACATTATCACTGTCCGTTTCTTATTTGCAATAGAAATTAACTCATGAAAACCTTTTTTCCACTCATCGCTTGTATAGCAATACACAACGTAATTTTTGAACCCCCAATTCTTCCAGGGAGAAAGTTCTTCAGGAATTTCACCAACACTTCTTTTTCCTCCAAGTTGTGCTCCTAACCAAATATAATCTATCCCTCTCTTATGCAATTCGTTCTCCAGCATCTCCTTTTTGAAATGTGGAAATTTTCTTGAAGTAGGAAATCTTCGCACATCAATTAAGACTTTAATCTCGAATTTCTCAAGTAATCTTATGAATTCCTCTAATTTTCGCGTAGAGTGCCCAATGGTGTATATGGTTCTTCTTTTGTTTTTTGTCAAAGCAAATAACCTCGAGTAATTTTCTATCCAAAAATAAAGATCAATATCTTTTTAGGAGTATTACTACTGCCTTATCCACTAATCTGTTTTGAAGCAAAGGGATACTATCGCTTCTCTGGAAAAATTAGTTATGAGTACTATACACGTTCTGCTTTGCTTAAGACTTCGGATATATTTTTGCTTGCATACTTATATCCGAGAAGAATTGCTAATATGCTTGATGGAACTACAATTATTAGAAATACTGATATCATGAGATCGTAAGGAATAATCATTGGAGTAGTAATCTCACTAAGCATGTTACTGACGTCTATAAATTCTGTGGCAACGATTATTGCGCCTATGGTTCCAACGATGTAACTAAGAATTGATATAATAAATATTTCTACTGCAAAAATCTTTGAAATATCTGCTCTTGAAGCACCTACTGCTCTTAGCACACCGATTTCCCACATTCGTTCAGTGACTGTAGTTATTATGCTCAGCACTTCGCCAAGTAGGGATACTAATACTGCAAATGAAAAGAGAGTTCTAATGATACTTTCGAGTCTTTCGAGTGCTTCTTTTGTTCTTTCAAGATACTCTGTTATAGCTATCACTTGAATATCATAGTCTTCTCCAATAACGTTCTGAATATCATTCGCAACCTTGACTGGATCCGCATTCTCTGAAACTTTGATGAAAATTCTCGAATACCAGATGCTTTTGGAAATTCTTTGAAATGTATTTAATGATACGAGAATATCACTTGTTGCTGCAGCTTTGCTTGCGAATTTTGTAAATGTAAAACCAGGAGCTATTGAGATTATTCCAACAACCTTGAGAATAAATGTCTTTTTCATCACTTCTATTCTTATTTTATCACCAACAGAAACATCGAGCAAGTCTGCTAAGCCTTTGCTAATAATCACTGTATCATTATCCAGCAAGGCATTGAATATCTCGGGTTGTAATCCAAAATCGGAAATAAATGCTGTCTTTGAGTAATTCACTGGATCTATTCCATATATTTTTACATTAGCTTGCCGCCAGAAAACTAAGTCGCCAACTTTGCTAGCAAGAGAATATGTAACTGGACATACATCCTTTACTCCACTAATGTTGAATAATGCCTCTGTAATATTTTCTGGTAATGGTTCGCGAGCATATAAAACAACTTCAGCACCAGCCTGAACCTTGATAGATAATTCTATTGTTTTTTCTTGCGTATTTACTAAAATACTAACTAAAAACAATGAGGAAACTGAAAGAGAGAGCATAAAGAATATTAATAAAGCCCGATGCTTATATCTAAGGATATTTCCCCTTGCTATGTGACCCCATATTTTTCCTATTGGTGTTAATATTGCTTCGATTGCCTTAACTAGTAATGGAAACATGCCGGATGATACAAGAAGAATGCTGACCAATAAGATTATTAACATTAAGAAAAATGTAACGAATATAATCCCAGGTTCGCCAAATGTGCTAATTACTGGAAACACTACAATAAATAGACTTGCAGTTCCAAATATGCCAATTCCGAGAGAAATTAGTCCTTTATTTGTGGCTTCTGGAGATATTCGTTTCTCGATTTCTTCCAAGTACTTAACTCTGCGCGCAGTCGGTTGTAGTGCCTCGATAGGTGAAATTCTGCTTGCTTTTACAGCGGGATAAAGTCCGCCCATCAGTGCAACAATTTCTCCAAGTAGAATAGCATATAGTATGTCCATTGGACTCATAAAAGCATAATAATTTCCTGCAACAAATTTGTGTAATCCAGGAGGAATTAGAATTTCAGACAAATATCCTGAAACAAAAATCCCCATTAAAATTCCGATAATTCCACCTATTATACCAATAATGATTATTTCTACCAAGGAGCTTAGGAATATATCTAATTTGGATGCTCCAAGCGATCTGAGTATTCCAATTTCTCGAATTCTTTCATTTAAATTCATGGTGGTTGTCATGATTATTAATAGGATTGCCATTATCACCGTAATCGACACAAAAACATTCAACATAGTTCTCTGTGATTCTATATTCTCACTAACTGTTTCTAAAATTAGCGCTTTTATTGGAGTAACAGAATACTCAAACCCGAGTCTTGTTTGTATTTCTTCGCACACTTCAATAATATTCTTTATGCTTTCATCAATGTTAAATGGATTTATTAGATTTGGATTTAGTTTAATAAAAATCATATTTGCCGAATCATTACATCCAAATAATCGCTGAGCATCAGTAATATCAATGAATATCGCACTCTTTATATCCGAAGGCAATTTGCCATGCTGATTAATAATAGCAGATACTGTTAAATTCGCCATCCTTATATTTCCATTTATATCTTTGTAAGCAATTGTTATGTTTTGATTTGGCCGTATTTTATTATCCGCAATTGTTGAGAGAACAAGACAACGATTATTACCCAAGATCACATTTCCAGAAATCGCCTCGATATATCCCATATTCGATTCTTGGGAGAGATTTAACCCAACAACAACTGTTCGAATGAATGAGTTCTCAAGAACTATTAATGCACCAAAAAGTAGTCTTGTTCCAACGACACTAATACCATCAATGCCCTGAAGAATACTTGTGACATTAGTTGCATTGAAAAAAGGACTACCTTTTGTTTTGTACACTAGAATATCAAAATCGCCAATGTGTTCCGTGAATGCTTGCAAAGACGCTATTAAAGTGGCGTAAGATATTATACTTAGAGACATATAAAGCGATACTGCCAGGACTATTGCTAAAACTGCAATTCCTGTTCTGAATTTCCTTCTTGTAAGATTTCTTAGTGCTATTTTGAAAATAGCTAATGTCATTAGTCTCACTCATCACTTCACAGAATTCACAAAATAACTTAAAGCAGTTCTCCTATATTTTTCACGGTTTTACAATTTCTTGTAAAAACACGTTCCATAATCAATCTGATATTTTGTTAGTAAATCATAAATATCATCTTCGTCGAGAACATGATACACGAACGTTTACTCTTTAGGCATTATTCTAACGAGAAGAATGAAGTTTAGAGAATTCTGTAATACGATTTGCTTTAATAGCATGAAAACATATATCTTTGTGAAGTCTTACGGTCACAAACATGGAGACCATCATTGAGACCATAGACCTACATAAAGTATATCGTCTTGGGAGAATAGAAATTCACGCATTACGTGGAGTAAATATGAAAGTTAAAAGAGGAGAAATC
>Ga0190313_1000626_pt1 | contig 20559 bp, 19 predicted proteins | sample 4870071011_MG_FD_169989 | JGI IMG/M metagenome (GOLD analysis project Ga0190313, IMG submission 169989) | Hydrothermal vent sediment bacterial communities from Southern Trench, Guaymas Basin, Mexico - 4870-07-10-11_MG | ecosystem: Environmental > Aquatic > Marine > Hydrothermal vents > Sediment ...
ACAAGATCTATGGGATCAAACTCTTCATTAATCTTAAGAACTTGTACACCGTACGGCGCATGATCTATTCCGGGCCCATACTCATAGACTAGATAATCACATCCGAATTTGAGTCCTCTCCTTACAACATAACCCTTATCTCTAAGGTCCTTATATACTATGTATAGCTCTCTAAATCTTGGTATTATTTTTAAACAATGCCTTCTTAGTATTTCTGGGGAAACTCTTTCATCACCAGCATATACCTCGATCATATTATTTTCTAGTAAATATAGTGCTTCAAGCAATGATAGTTCCAGTGGTGCATTAATTGGTTTTTCCTTTGGCTTTGCAACTCCGAAAAATGTACCATAATAACCATTCCAATAAATCTTATTACTGCACTCTATATCAAGAACAACAACTCTATTAAAGAGTAGAGTGCCTTTACAAATTTTCTTCTCTATCAACGTATCCCCATTCATGCAAGCATTGCCCTATGAAGTGCTAGATATCTGAGTGTTTCAGCAGATTCCTTAATTACATCAGCTATAGATTCAACGAAGTCTATGGCATCCTTGAGAAGCATTAAAGCTGGTACATTATCTGCTAATTTCTTAAACATTTTTAATTCATATGATCTATATAATCTATCTAGATCTTCTTCAAGCTTTATAACCTGCTCCATCTCCTTAATCGTTCTCTTAGGATCTACTCTGAGCTTATCAAGTCCCTGATAGAATGAATTATATTCCTGAATCAGTGTTTCTATGAAATTCCTTAGATCATCATATAGGTCATCATTTAATGAATATCCATTAGCTATGTACATGTAAAGTCTATAAGAGGCACCATCTATAAGCTGTACGATCCTGTCAAGCCCCAAAGCTATAGACGCATACAGGTCCTTCATATTAAGGCCTTCACCGAGTCTTACAAGGTACTCCATTACTAAAGCTTTTATATCTTCAACCTGTTGTTTATCATTTCTAAGTTTCATATAGAGGCTTTTTATTTTTTCAACGCCGACCTTGTCAAGATTGTCGATAAAGTTCCTTAGATCAGCTAATGCATTCTTATCAAGGTTTGCTAGGCTTGATAAAGCTTCGAATAAATGCATCTCAGCTATAGACTCACTTCTTCCCCAGTACTCGGTCATCTATATCCCCTATACTCCATTCAACTCTAGATAGGAGATTATAAGGGTTAATACACCTATTTAAACTAGATGTTATGGGAGTGATTATTGTTGAAGGCCCTAGTAGTAGATCTCCTTGCACGGGCTATGGGAAAGAGATATACAAGTTATGACGTGGTTGGTATAGGTCCGAGGCTTGTAACTGGACTAATTAACCAATTAGGAGAAAAAGCCGATCTACTCACCTATGAAGATCTATCTAGTGATCCCTCCATACTAGAAAACTATGATGTAATTCTCTTATCTGCTATGAGTAGTGATCGTGGAGCATTAAAGAATGTTATTAGACTAGCAAATACATATGGAGGTGGACAACTCAAGATCATTGGTGGACCTATTAGCTTCGAGTTTTACGATATATTAGAATATATGGGTGGCGATATAGTTGTAGTTGGAGAAGGAGAAAATCAGTTAATTAAGTTATTCACAGAATATAAGAAATACCTTATCCAGCAAGATCTTGATAAATTAACTGAAATAACTGGTCTAGCTATTAAGATTAATAAAAAGATAGTATTTACTGGTTATCCAGAATATACTAGTAAAGATCTATTCGATAAAATTAAGCCATATACTCAAGTAAACAAAGTCTATAAAAGAACTTGGATGTATCGTTTCTATGTAGAAGTTGTAAGAGGATGTAGCAATTTCTATAGGCCATTAATCAATATAGGTTATAGAAGGAATTGCATTAAATGTATGAATTGCAGATCAAATAGTTTAATTAATAAGCTTTGGTGCCCAAAACATATACCTCCAGGGTGCGGTTTTTGTAGTGTACCATTTCACTTCGGGCCTCCAAGATCACGTTCTATAAAGTCTATAATCAATGAAATAAAAGACTTAGTCAGATACGGTGCTAAACGAATAGTACTTAGTGCTCCAGATTTCCTTGACTATGGCCGTGAGGATCTTGTTAAACCGTATCCACTAACTGATCCATGCAATCCTAAACCAAATTATAATGCACTAGAAAATTTATTATCAAGACTACATGAAATACCTGAGATCTATAGTGGCGAGACTAGGATCTTCATTGAAAATGTAAAAGCTTGCCTTATTGATGAGAACGTTTCTTCTATACTTGGTAAATACCTACATGGTACAACTATACATATAGGTTTAGAAACTGTCTCTAGGAAATATAATGAAATAATCATTGGTAAACCCGTAGGATTAAAAGAAGCATTACATGCAATCAAAATTTTAAGAGAAAATGGTCTTAGACCATACATTTATTTAATCTATGGTTTACCATTTATGAATTATAAAATTTACAAGAAAACAATTAAGGCTTTAAAGAAACTTTACGATAGTGGGGTTGAGAAAATTACACTCTATAAATTTGTACCATTACCTATGACTGCGTTTGAGTATTTTAAACCCGAGATCGATAAGTATAAGAGTATTATTGAAAAGTATAAGAGGCTAGTTAATAAATATAATTTATTGGCTAAAAGAAAATATTTCCTTGGTAAAAAGGTCAAAGCCTATATTATAAAAGAAGATAATAAATTATATGGATACCCCGTAGATCACGGACCTGTTATATTCATTAGAAAGACTACATTAGACCTTAAAGATGATGTATGTTTAGCAAATGTAGAAATCACTGATGTCAAAGCCAGATACGTATTTGGCAACATAATTAATATAGAAAAGTGCATGTATCAATAATTCTCGATCTTTTCAAATATTGTTCTTAACTCATTCATTAACGCTATAGCCTTACTTATTCTCCTTACACCATCAATATCATCTTTATTAATTCTGCTACTTATTTCATTCAATAAATCAATTTCATAAGGAAAACTTACTAATGACAAATACCTTATATATGTGATTATATAGTTCTTAGTATATTCATCTACTTGATCCAGCATTTTTGTAGAAAACACGCTTCTCACATTGTATAAATTATTATATAGTCTTAGGACCTTTCTAAAAAGTAGATCTATTTTTCCTGATGAACCATGAGCTCTTACTTCATTTAGAATAATTTTAGTAAGATCAATTATTTCCTCAGAACGATCTATTCCTTTCTTAAGATGGGCAAGAAGATCCAGGGGTGTATGCATTTGTTTTATACTACCTCCTACTCACATGCTTTCTAATAGTAGCAATACTGTTGTCAGCTACGCCTCTCTCCTTCAATTCCTCAGGATTACAGTGCACCTCATTAACGTTGCCTTCATCAATAACTAATGCGTTGTATATAAATTTATGTCTCCCTGCAACAACGATCTCTACTAGATCGCCTTCATTGATTCCCAAGAGCTGGGCCAACTGTTTGGATAATCTAATGGTATTTGGTGGTAATGATTCATCATACCGGACTCTAATCCTCTTTTCCTTTAACTTGATTTCTTTACGTTTAAGCTCTGATGCAGGCGGTATTATTGATAATAGCTTTGCTACATCAATCTTCTTCTTAGATACGGGTTTATCTTCTATCTTCTTACTTGCTTTCGAAACGTTCTGTTTTTCAGACATAATATATTCACCAGCTATATGTTAGAGACCATATCCTTTATCCAGTCAGATATTCGTATAGAGGCTTAAAAATAGTTACTTAAAGATCGTTTCAGATAGTATTTTAGAGATCATATTTTCTTAAAATGATCTTCCAATCAACCTTTTTACCCAATAATTCCATAATCCTTTCATATAATTCCTTTAAATGCACTCTTTCTTGTTCCCGAGTGTCTCTAAACCTAATAGTTACTGTATGATCTTCTATAGACTGGTAATCAACCGTTATAGCGTATGGTACACCCATTTCATCTGCTCTAACATATCTTCTACCAATACTTCCTGACTCATCATATAATACCTTAACACCTGCATCAACAAGGGCATTATAGATCTTTATGGCGAGTTCCTTTATCCTCTTGTGTTCACTACTAGAGCCTGTTACCAATGGAAATACAGCAACTTTGTATGGAGCAAGTTCCACGGGGATTTTTAAAACATTTCTACCATCAGCTAAATGATGGAATGAAAATTCTAGGACAGCATAGAATAGTCTTTCAAGTCCATAAGAAGGTTCTACGACGTGCGGTACAAATTTTTCCCCAAAAATTTTCATCTTTTCCTCCTTAATGGTAAAGTATTGTTTATCTAATTTATATTCACCTATACGTATGTATCCATCTCTTTCAAGTTTTTCAATGATCACTTCATTAGATAGTTTATTTAAAGCTTTAAGAATTTCTCCTACTTTCCTACCATACGCCTCTTTTAACCTAGGAATATTAGGTATTGCTCTTACAACTCTTTTCTCAAGAGGTTTCTCGTATTTTCTGAACATTGTCAAGTCTGCCTTAGAATATTTTATGTGCTGGCTAAGATCATAATCTGTCCTATAAGCAAATCCAGCTACTTCGACCCATCCAAATCTCTTAGTATATACTTCCTGATCAAATGTTTGTTGCGCATAATGCGCTCTCTCATGTGGTAGTTTCTCTTCAAATCTAATCTTATCAGGGGGTATACCTATTCTCTTGAGAAATCTATTTCCTATAGCCATCCAGTATCCAAGCCACGGGTTAACTATCATGCCTTGATCGAAGAATTCCTTTAACGTAGCAGTAACATGTTCCTCTATACCCTTCTCCTTCATTTCAGCAGATAGTATATTCAATTCCTCATTAAGGAGATCCTCTGTAAGATACTTACTAGCCTCATCCCAGGCCTTCAGAGGATCAAAGAAAAACTCTATCTCCATAATAGTGAATTCCCTAAGCCTTATAAGGCCTTGTCTTGGCGAAATCTCATTCCTACCTACCTTACCAATCTGTGCGATACCTATTGGAAGTCTATCTCGGACAACAGATATTGTGTTCTTGAAAGATACAAATATGCCTTGCGCGGTTTCAGGCCTTATATATGCTTGTGATCCCTTATATGGTCCTATTTCTGTCTTAAACAATAGTAAAGCTGGCTTTGGAGGAGTTAATTCACCGCCGTCCTCTGGACAACGTACATTATTCTCCTTAATGATCTTCCATAGTTGCTCCATGGATAGCCCTTCAGCTTTAACACCTATTGTTTCTTCAAGTAAATGATCTACTCTATATAGTCTACCACATTTCCTACATTCTGTAATAGGATCTGTAAAATTGTCCTCATGGCCGCTGGCTTTTAACACTATTCTTGGAGTTATTATAGGAGTTTCTATTTCAATGACAAGGCCCCTCTGATCATGTATAAACATTCTTCTCCATAACTCCATTATATTACTCTTAAGCATTATACCAAGGGGGCCGAAGTCGTAAAAGCCTGCTACACCACCATATATTTCATAGGATGACCAGTAGAATCCACGGTTCTTCACAAGTTTATTGAATTCCTCAAAATATTCCTCCAATACACCTATCCCCCTAATTATGCTTCAACTCCTAAAATACTGGATGTTTCCACATATATCGTTTTTTATTCTATATACTATTAAGGAAGATAGTGTTAGCGAAAATACGGGTGTATACCATGGTTACCTGGAGACACTTACTTAGTGAGACAATAGCTTTCGGATGCTCTAGAAATAATGAATCTCCAATAAATATCATAGGTATACCACTAGATAACACATCATCCTATATACCCGGAACAAGACTTGCACCAACTAGCATAAGAGATGCCTCATGCAATATAGAGCTTAACTCTATATATACTGGTAAAGATCTTGATAAGATAGGTTTTAACGATCTTGGCGATATAGTTGTAGTGCCTGGCGATAATATTAGGTCTCTGGAAAGAGTGGCCAAAGTTGTACATGGAATTATACATGAATATCCGCATAATATATTAGCCGCCATAGGAGGAGAGCATACCCTAACATATGGCGTTCTTAAAGGTTTACTTAAGGAATATAATAGTATTGGATATATAGTATTTGATGCACACTTAGATCTTAGGAAGGAATATATGGGTTATAAATACAGTCATGCATCAACACAGTATATAATATATGAAGAAATAGGGATTAAGCCAGTAATTGTAGGTTCTCATGCATGGTGTTCTGAAGAACTTGATTATGCTTTAAATAAAGAAATAAAATTTTATACTCCAAATAAATTGGAAGATATAAATAACATTATACAAGATGTTACTAGCGAATTAGATAATAAATCACATATCTATATATCAATAGATCTAGATGTAATAGATCCTTCATATGCTCCTGGAGTATCTAATCCTGAACCCCTCGGCTTATCACCAGTGAAACTGTTAAATATACTTCATAGAATTATAAAACAACTAAGAGATAAATCTTTCATAGGGTTTGATCTAGTTGAAGTTAATCCCTTATTTGATAGAAGTAGAATTACAAGTATTTTAGCTGCTAAGCTAATTGTTGAATTGACTGCTATGTTATTAGAACTTAATAAAGGAAAATAACTATACTGCCTTTACTGTTCTAAATCTACGAGCAACCTTATAGATCATTTTATACCCACATCTAGGACATCTGATGCCTGGTAATAGACCTAGTTTTTCTTCAGTAAATACTTCTCCGCAATTAGGGCACTGGTAATACGGCATACTATATCTCCCAATACATCAGTGTCTAGTGTAGGATATAGTATTAACTTTTATAAGGGTTACTATATTATTAGTAATGCAGATAATATCTAAATGTTAGGTAAAAATACTGCCTAGGAGCAAGGGGTATGGTATCGGATCTCTCGTCTCTATGTGGCGGATTACCTCCAGAACTATGTGAGCAACTTATTAGAGAACAACAATTTATTAAGATAAGACTAGATCGGCGTCGATTCGGTAAAGAAGTTACTATTATTGAGGGCTTAACAGGAAGTAACAGTGAATTAAAAGAGCTCGCTTCTAGACTTAAATCAAAATTAGCTACTGGAGGTACTGTTAAGGAAGGACGTATAGAGCTTCAGGGAGATCATAGACATCGCGTTAAACAGATACTTATCAATGAACTTGGCTATCCACCAGAGAATATAGTGATTATAGACTAGTTCTGGCTCTTACAGTATTTAAAACAAAATATTTTTTATTATCTAAATTAGGTTGAAGTTAAATAATTTTATTGTGGAGGTAAATTGATATCTAATTCGCGGGCAAGTTCTTTATAACGATTACGTACAGTAACCTCTGTAACACCAGCTATCTGGGCAATCTCCTTCTGAGTTCTACGTTCATCGCATAGGAGAGCAGCTATATAAACAGCTGCCGCAGCTAATCCAGCTGGATCCTTACCAGCAGTAATTCCCTTCTCACGAGCCATATGAAGTATTTCAGCAGCCTTCCTCATAACACTGCCACTAAGGCCCAGTGAGCGGGCTATACGTGGTACAAAGTCTATAGGATCACTTGTTGGTACACGTATGTCGAGCTCCTTAAGCAGCAACCTATAACACCTAGCAATATCCTTACGGTTACTCTTTGTGAATCTAGCTATTTCATCAAGTGTACGCGGTACCTTAAGCTCACGGCATGCAGCATATACTGCTGCAGCAACAACACTCTCAATACTTCTACCTCTTACAAGACCTTTTTCAACAGCTTCACGATAGATACGAGCTGCTTCTTCACGAACTTTCCTAGGAAGATCTAGCTGATCAGATAATTTATCAAGTTCATTCATAGCTTGAGCAAGGTTTCTCTCAATACTGCTCTGTATACGGCTGCGCGTCTGCCAACGACGAAGTCTCTGCATCTCGAGACGACGCCTAAATTCTAGACGTTTACCAGTAGCATCACGATCACGCCAGTCGATTATAGTAGCTAATCCACGGTCATGAACCGTAGATGTTAATGGGCCTCCAGTACGGCTTCTTCTCTCACGTTCCTCTGGAGTAAATGCTCTCCATTCAGGACGCTCATCAATAATACGTTCCTCTATAACTTCACCAGTAAGTGTACATATGTATTCTCCACGCTCCGGATCAAATACTATTTTGTCCGGAGGACATTCTTTATATGATTCTCTTTTACCTATAACCATAGCGGAACACCCGTAATTTTTATAATGTACCAGTTCCAAATTGTATAATTATCATTTATAAACTTTTCCATAAAAGATATATCCCAGTGCCGTATAGAAAATAGGAAATTAAATATAAATTCTTTAGATATCATTATGAGAAAAATTATAAACACCTAGTTAAACTAAAATCAAATAGATTAGATAGCCGGGTCGTCTAGCGGCCAAGGATGCGGGGCTTTGGACCTAAAAAGGGCGAGGATACCCCGTGACCGGGGTTCGAATCCCCGCCCGGCTACCAATTCCTTTCCTACAAAGTCTTTTAATGAACTACTTAATTGGCTTATCCTAAACTATAAAGTACTGTTAAAACTCTATTTATTAAGGGACTGTGTTAAGAAATGATTGGTATAATTGTTAGGAGTAAAAGAGATGCAGATGCCATTAAGGCCATGATTCAGACATTCTATTATGACTGGAATTTAAAAATATATACGTTACATGGATCTAGAAATATCGATAAAGCATTAAATGAGTTAGAAAATGTACTTTCTGAAAAAATGTTTTATACGGTTCTTCTAGGTAGAGAAGATACTAAATTAGCTAATGAATTAGAGAGATTTCTACCTCCAAATGCTGTAGTACATATAGTGCCTCGAGCACGTATTAGAAATACGCGTTTAGAGCATTTAGCTAGTGAATTCAGTATTGCCCGAAGCAAGTTTAGATTATTAATTAAATGGTCTGAAGAAAACCATACTTACATATTTAATAGATATCATGGCATAGAACTTGAAAAATATGAATACAACCCTGCATATGATGCGTTCTTCGGATTAGGTGGTAAGACATATGAAGTACTTAGTAACTTTTTGGGGCAAACACTATGTAAAAACCCATTATTAATACGTAGATTTAGTGGAGAACACTATGTATATTGTGGAAAAGATCTTGTAGGCATACTTAACGTCCCCGATGAAGGATTTAGACCTTATGGAAAGATACTGAAAAAATCCTATATCGATGAGATAAATATAAACAAATTACTTAGGCTAAATGCTTCTACTTTGGATACCTTTGAAAAAATATCAATAGAATTCCTAAAGAATTACAGAGACTGGGCCGATACAATTATAGTGCCCTGGAGTGGTGGCAAAGATAGTACTGTGGTTCTTATCTTAGCATTAAATGTTTTCCCTAAAAATAAGATCTATGTAGTTAATGTTGATACGGGTGTAGAATTCCCATGGACCATAGATTATATTGATAAAGTATCTAGACAACTAAGAATTACTGTTTATAAAGTATATGCAGGCATTGATAAAGCTATATTAGTTGATGGAAAGCCCATGCCTAGACACGATAATAGATGGTGCACTGGATTAAAGATCCAGGCAGTTGAAAAAGCTATTGAAGAATTAGCCCAGGGAAATACACTAGTAATTACAGGCGATCGTGATGCGGAATCTAGGCCGAGAAGTATGCGCTCACCCTGTAGAGATACAGGTTCAAACATTAAGACCTTATCACCAATAAAATTATGGAGTACTGCACATACCCAACTATATCTATTAAGGAAGAATATACCATTAAACCCCTTATACTTACACGGCTTCTACCGTATAGGATGCTATATATGCCCAGCGCTAAGAAGCATAGAGAAATACATTATTGTAAATGACAAGGACATATATAAAACAGTAAATAAGCTACCACTATTTAAACGATATATTATAGAGTCCCTGAAGCATTAATGGAAAAATATTTATGTTTTCCTAAATTTTAGTCTAGTAACTATTAGTACAGCCATAATTATGAGAATAATTATATAGACAATTATGTAAGTATTAGTATACCTATTGTACTTACTCGTAGTATATTGGTTCGAGACAACACTTCCATTTAGAGTTGCTTCACTATTATTTTCATGTATACTTTGTGTTGTAAATAGATCATTGGTTTCATTTATAGAAGGATTCGTGATAATAGTATCATTATAATTGGTGGCATATGCCCCTCCACCAAGATAAGCATGTGGATCTACCCACATATTAGGACTAGATAAAACTTTACCTGTAATACCATCTACGACTATGCGATTATTAGTACACATTTCTTTTACAAGAGGCAATGACCCTGGATACGTATACGTAATACATGTCTCATACGATAGATAATATATAGGCCTAAAGCCTTTCGAACAAACTTCATATAATTCCTTGAAATCGTCAATTGAAGCATTGACACCGTAATCCTCCAGTACTTTAACTAGATAATCCTTAGAGATATTGAATTGAGGAAATTCATAGCCTTTATTTAAAAGGTATAAGACAAGCTCATAATCTGTATAAATGTCTACATTTATTGACCTCTTGCTATACATGTCATAGTGTATATGATAGCCCAGGAGCGGGCTATTTCGATAAACGAGTCCTGAAATCTCAATATCGTTGTAGTATACTCTATAGCGAATGTTTTCCCAGTAATAATGATATTCTAGTGCATTGTGACTAAAGAGGACTTCAGTATCTACTGTAAGCCCTTTCTGCTCAAGTAATTCCTTGATACTCTGCATCTCATTAGTTAGATAATTAATAAATTCGTCTACATATCCTATATTGCCCAGATCTAAGCTTACGCTGATTGACACAGGAAATATTATATCCTCTTTTTTATAAACGTAAATAATTACCTCAACATGTCTGCCCCTCCTAAATACATTGCTATCTAGTTCAAACTTTACACTATATCTATCATATAAGTCGTCAGAGAATCCTTTTGTTACCTTAACTCCGATAATATACTTTGAAATAGTATTGTAAAGCGGGCCTAGATACTTTTCCAGAGAATATCTGGCACAATTAATAACATGCTCTTCATAACTGGGATCAATAAATACGTCGCTGTCTCCCGCATAAACGTACACAGTATCTGCATCAGGATTGAACTCGTATTGTTCCCTAACATATCCTTCTCCGGGAACAAAATCTTGGACTGTAGCCCTATATCCAACATCTATATCCCATGTTTCTTCTGCCGCCACATGTTCTATGTAATTGGAGAAAGCACTCCATAGGTTTTCCTCCTCTCCATACATGAGAGAATCAATGATATAGTATAATAGATCATCCCATATGGCGGCACGAGCATCTCCAAGAACTGTTGTATATAACCCTATGAATGCTCTACCATTCCAATCGTTATAGGGATCATTTGTTGATAGTCTAAATGCCCATCTCCATGAACCTTCATTATCGTATCTTCCCGAATTACATGCTATAAAATATACTAGTGAAGGTAGACCTGATAGAGGCCTTGATTCGAAAATGTTTCTAATCCTCCTTGATCTTAGGTAGTATATGTAATTGTTCTGACATACATAGTTTGCCCAGGCATCGGGTACAGATATCCCTTCACCAGAACTTAATGTATTGTCTAGACAGCGTAGATATATGAAATAGTCAGTGTTTAATACTCTAGCACCATGCCCGTATAGTATGAGTGCCTCATAGTAATTAGTTTCAGATAAGAAATCCTCTACATCATTCATGACTGCCCATGGATTCTGCGGCTCAGTAGTACTGATGTACCCATACATGTCAAATACGTTATAATCCTTATACGGGTTAGATCCAAGGTAATTATAAAGATATTCAAAGAATATGTCTTTAGAGTCCCATATATACTGTGGTTCAATAAGAGTTGAGTCTTCTATAAAAGTTGAGTCCTCAGAAGTGTAGCCTCTTCTTATTTCGGTAAACAATAAAAATCTAAAGTTGTTAATGTAATAAGTAGGCAGATAAGTAGTTTTTATCTCCATATAGTAGTTATCATGAGTATAACATGTACTAATGGTTTGTATAAGTAGTAGTATGAAGATTATTATAAGCGGCTTTATAGACATATAATCACCTAGACGGCAAAGCGTGTTTCATTACTTATTTAATTTTTCCACCCTTATTTTTTTCCCTATATTTTATAATGAGACCATGTCTTTATTTATTGAGCGGGCCCGCCGGGATTTGAACCCGGGGCCTCTGGCTATCTACGAACCCGTTTGGGCGCCGCAGGCCAGCGCCCTATCCAGGCTAGGCTACGGGCCCTTCTACTAGGTTTTGTGAATATTTTAGAGTGTTATATATTTCATTTCTTCTTCCTAGTTATTCTTTTTGTAATCTGATCAGCTATTGCTGTTGGTATTGGTAGCTTATATTTTGGATCAAGCAGTGACTTAGTTATTTCTAGAGCGCTCTCTAAAGTGATCTTGTAGCCTATGCTTACATATAGTTCATGTCCTCTATGTACTATTATGGCTCCAGCCTTTAGACCATGTACATATAAATATTTTATTCCATTCTCAATCCTTATCTCACCATATAGTTTCTTCTTAGCAACCCCTATGGTTGGTTTATCGAGTACTAGTCCCAGATGTGTTGCTATGCCTAGAGCTCTTGGATGTGTTAGTCCATGTCCATCAACGAAAATTATATCTGGTTCTCTTGGAAGCTTTAGTAAGGCGGATATATATGATGGAGCTTCTCTAAAAGCTAGTAATCCGGGTATGTAGGGTATTGGTGGTTTCCTATGAATGACGCTATATGTTAATAGCCTCTTAGTCCTATAGTCTATGAGGACGGCAACACCATAGATCTCTCCAGATCTATAGCCTGCATCAACCCCTGCAACAGTTTCTATACTAGCAGGATTTATTGGCTTGAAACTATCTACTATACTCAATACCTTTTCAGAAAGCCTTTTCTGGAGAGCTATGGCTCGCCTAATATCAACCAATTAATCTACCTCTTTAACAAGATCTCTTCTAGTTCATAGCCTTCTTTCGTTATAGCCAATATGTCTACTCCATCACCAGATACAGCATCACGTTCAATAGCTTCTAGTATAGCCTTCTTAGCAAGCTCCTTAGCTTCTTCAACATCTATATCTTCATGATAACCAGTCTCTATAATGCCTATAGCTATCGGGCCTCCACTACCAGCTACACTATACTTATCTTCTATCAAGCTACCAACAGGATCCAATACATAGATTTGTGGACCTCTCTCATCAACTCCTCCAACAATAGATTCTACATAGAATGGTGTGTTCTTATATGAGAATAGCAGGTTTGAATAATACTTGGCAAGTGATCTAACACTTATTTCTCTACCTATTTCTATCTCGTAATACCGGGCTTGCGCTTTCAATAACTTAACTAGCCTCTCAATATCGCCATGTAGACCAGCAAAACCTATTCCTATATGGTTTGTTATAGGATATACTTTACGTACTCTCTTACTTAGTACAAAACCGTTATATGATAATCTCTTTTCACTAGCTAGTACAATCCCCTCTTTAGCCTTAATACCTACTATAGTTCCTCCATTTGTCAAAGCCTTCTACACCCAGTTAATTCATTCAAACTACTGATACTACATTACTAGATTAAAACAGTATCCTTCTCTAAATACTAGATTTTAGTAGATAGGCAATACTTTCGGTTAACTCCTCCACTCTCACTAGTAGATGTGAAGCTTTAGTGAATATCAAAACCTATTGGACTATTTAGGTGTAGGGGCATAGAGATGTATAGGGACCCATATAGTATCTGTAGTGGAAAGATAATATGGGATTATATTAGAGGAGAAGTTATCTGTAGCTCTACAGGAGAAGTAATTGATCGTATTTACGATTATGGGCCTGTACATGAAAGGCTTGAAACAATTGAGCAAAGGAATTTATTGCTTAAGAATAGGCCTAGGGTTAACTTTATCGAACGAAGATATAGGAAGCATTTGAGAACGTATATTGTTGCAGAGAGAATGATTAAGGATAAGCCGTGGTTACATATAGATTACGATAAATTATTTGAGACTGGAAAATTCATCCGTACAATAAGGTCTAAAAGTACTGATCGTGCTTTAAAGAATGTCAGAGAGAGCGGTCTTGAAGAAAAACTTAAGAGGATAGTAGATCTCATGAAGGAAATTGATCCAGTAGCTGTATCACGTACTGAAAGAGCTAGACTTGCATTAGCATATATACTTCTTAATTATATAGAGAAAAACTCGCCTCCAGATATAGGTAAAACCGTATCGATCTTTAGTATAAGTCATACAACTTATAGAAGGCTTGAGCGAATAGCTCGTAGATTATACAATAAGATAGCTACTAAAACAGAGGCTCTGTTAGTTACTAGATAGATATAGCTAATAAGTGGTTAGCTAAATTTCAGTAGTTTGGGCAAAAGGTATTGAACATAGATGTGTTAAAGAGATATTATATACATAGCTATGAAGAGATCTTGGAGAAAATTAAGAGAAGAATGGAAAGTCTAGAAGTACCTAGTCCGCCTAAGAAGCATAGAGATAGAATTGGTAAGTTAAAAACACTTTATTTAAAGAGACTCGAGCTCGTATACAACATTCTTAACTCTGAAGTAGACCGTGTTATTGAAGCATTATCTGTACTTTCAAAAACACATAAGTTCTACCAAGAATTATTCATGATCAGGACTGGTAGGAGCCCTAAAGAGTATAAACGTCTATATATTGGTAAGAAAAAGATTCTCCGTAGACTATATAGTAGATATCGTATAACACTGAAGACTATTAACCTAGAGTATGAGCTTAAGATAAGGTATAGAGAGGCAATTGGTAGGCTATTATCTGTTCTGAAGAGACATAAGAGAATACAGATGATGATCAAGGAGGCTATACGAGAGCTATCTAAAATGCCTAGTATTAGAGAGGATGAATTAAAGGTTATAGTTGCTGGGATGCCTCAAGTAGGTAAGTCTACACTAGTATCAAAACTATCAACAGCTGAGCCAGAGATAGCACAGTATCCATTTACTACAAAAACGATTATAGTCGGACACTTGATCAGGGAACCTTACTATAGAATAGCATTCATAGATACTCCCGGATTACTTGATAGGCCTCTAAGCGAACGCAATGTCATAGAGCTTAAGGCAATACTAGCACTTAAGTACTTAGCTGATAAAACGGTCTACCTAATAGATGCGTCGCCAAACTCATACTATACACTAGAGGAACAATATAGAGTATTAGAGGATGTATTGAAGATATCCGGTGAAGAGATCATAGTATGTATTAATAAGGTTGATGTAACTCCTAAAGATAGGATCGAACATATTAAGAAAACATTGTCCGAGAAATATGGAATAAATGATGTATTAGAGATATCTGCTTTAAAGAGCATCGGACTTGATAAGTTATTGGAGAAAATAATTCCTAAAGACCAAGCCCCTCAACACATATAGTTGCTGGCTCTCCTTCATCACCATCGATTTTAAAATCTAGTTCTGGCAGGAATTTCCTTGTAACCATAATAGCTGTTAACGTGTGTAAGGTTAACTTCGATACACCAATACATGATCTACCATTTGCAAGGCTAATATATGGAATAACCATATCACCCATATGGCTATCAAGAGCCATGCCGCTCCTAAGCTCCTCTAAGAGCTTGTGAGCAGCTTCTTCACCAACTTTCTCAGCAGGCTTACCACGGGCACCTAAGGAGTCGGCTCCAAGAATACTGTTTTTACATAATGCATATAGTACAATACCGCTACCGGGTCCTAAATGAGGATCGCGTCCACGTTCATAATATTCGATCTCAATGGATGGCCTAATACCTAGTTTCTCGAATATTATTTTCTCAGCGCTATGTGCCTGTCTAACCGCTACATGACTAGGTAGTCTAACACAATGGCTACGCCCCCTAATCTCAATAATTTCTCCCCTTTCAACAATATTTACTGAATTAAGATGTTTAGTTAGCCTCTTAACACGTAGTACTACATGACCTCCTCCACGAGGATAATGGCCTCTCCTCTTAACCTCTAACTCAGCATCTACTCCAAAACGCTTAAGCATTGGTAAGAATACATATCTCATGTAATCAACTGGTGGGCTCCAATTAACATCAGTACCACCAGTTATCTCTACAATACTATCACGATCAGCAAATAGTAGAGCTGGAAGAATGGCTTGTATAACGAGTGTCACACTGCCAGCAGTACCGATGTCAAAACGATAATAACCACTCCTCCTATGCCTCGGCCTAAACCATATCTCAAGACTGCCGACACTAGCTCCCTTCAGCTCAGCACCAGTTATAGCTGCTAAAGCGCGGACACCAGTAAGATGCTGTGGACGTAGACCAGGATTACTACGTTTAACACGTATATTATAGATGTGGACGGGCTTCAACAACACAGCTGATAATGCAAGACTATACCTTAAAATCTGCCCTCCACCCTCACCCATACTACCATCTATCTCTACATAATCAACCATAAAACATCCACCCTTAACTAACACATAGCTTACGTACTCTAGAAACACCATTAACTCTAATAATATATTCAGCAACTGTCCTTGGCACACGATTCATCCATTCATCACTATATGTCATGAGATACCTTATGCGAGTACCATTGTATAGTTCAGGCTTATACAATGCAATCTCTATAACACGGAGTCCAAGCCAACCATAAATACCGGCTACATGGGGATTGCCTGTGGCAACAGCATCAATACCCGGTATTAGACCAAGTACATAGCTTGTCCATGCAAGAGGCTTATTAAGATCAGGTACAGGTATTAGCCAGAATCTCCGAGGATCAATTCCTTCAGCCAACAATGTCTCACGGATCATTTCTAAACGCTCACCAGCTGTAAAGGGATTGCGGCATGTATAACCCTCTTGCGCAGAACCAACAACAATAACTATTTCATCAAAACTTTCAAGCAACATTTTAACAACACGTAAATGTCCAAGATGAAACGGCTGGAAACGACCCGGGTAAAGAACTCGTCTACTCAATTTTACACACCCGAAGGACATCTTTCTTAACTATACCGGTCTCCCTAGTTGCTGATCCTCTATTTAATCCAATTTCTAGAAAACCCCAGCTATTAATATAACATGCATACTCTCCCTCTCTAACATATCCAAAGCTCTTAACAAATGGGCACTCTATAACCCCCCGACTATATGTGATCTTTATTCTTGAACCGAGAACCCAATCCCTAATAAATTCGCTAGGTATATTCATCATTATATTCCCAAATCCATCAATATAGATTGCACGTGCATTAAAACAGTTACCATCTTTTTCAGCAAACCAGATCCAAGATTTAACTAATTCTCCTTGATACCTCTTGCCAAGCTGTTCTAATGGTACACCTGCACTTAAGTATGCAGCTATTGGTGCAAAAAGATCTCTTCCATGGAAGGTCTCTGAAACTCTCTCAAGACCGTAAGCTGAGTCACTGATATCATATACTTCTTCTATACCATCACTTTTTGCAACTGGATATAGACATCCATTATCTGGACCTATGAAGTAGTAATTCCTAGTAACGATCAATATAGCCTTCCTACTAGTACCAACTCCAGGATCAACTACACATACATGGATTGTTTTTCTTGGAAAAAACCTATAGCTAACCCATAGTATAAGTGCTGCAGTATCTATATCATACTTAGGCACTTCATGAGATAGATCTATTATTTCTACATCTGGATTAATCCTTTTAATAACCCCCTTCATAACGCCTACATAGGGATCTCTTAATCCAAAATCAGTTAGAAGGGTTATTACTCGAGTCAATATCATCCTACACCTACTTACGGGCTGTAAGATTAAGTGAATCTAGGATTACAGGAGTGTATATTCTTGCTGTAGCTGGATATCCCATTTTTGAATTACGTATAATTCTTTTAGCAAGTGCCGCTAATGTAGCTATAGCTGTTGGTTCCCCATGGTTTAGTATGATATTTCTAGGTCTAGGATTAATTCCCCTTATAAATCTAAGTAGCTCGTCTTGATCGCTATGTCCACTAAAGCCTTCTATACTATATACCTCCATGTTAATTTTAATAACTTCAATTCTATTATCAGGAGTAATCGTTTGTAATTCTCTAAGACCATCCTTAATTCTCCTACCAAGAGTGCCTTCAGCTTGATAACCTACAAATATCAATGTATTTCTAGGATCACTAGCCATAAGCTTCAAATACTCAACAGCAGGGCCTCCAGTAAGCATTCCAGAAGTAGCTATTATTAGTGCAGGTCTATCCTCAACAATATCTGGACGGGCTACACGGCCCTCAATGATATTGAAATACTCTGCTGTAAATGGATTCTCGCCACGATATATCCTATCCTTAAGCTCGCGGTTAAGATACTCTGGATACTGTGTATGCACTGCTGTAACTTCGCTAACAAGGCCCTCGATATAAATGTTTATTGGTGGTATAAGCTTCTTTTCAATAGCATCATTAAGTACAAGCATTATTTCTTGACCACGTCCTACAGCAAATACAGGTATCAATACATTGCCTCCCTTTTCAATAGTCTTCTTAATAATATTGATGAGCATCTCCTCAGCCTCTCTCCTATTCTGCTGCTTAGTAGCACCATAGGTTGACTCCATGATCAAAGTCTCCACACGCGGAAACTTATCATTAGCTTTCTCAAGCAACCGAGTATTACTGTATTTAAAGTCTCCAGTATAGACGACATTGTGTAGCCCGGCTCCAACATGTATATGTACCATTGCAGAGCCTAGTATGTGTCCAGCATTATAGAATGTTATCTTTACATCGGGAGCTACATCAGTAACCTCATTGTATTCCAAAGGTATTGTATGAAGTATCATAGTAAGCAGATCCTTTTCAGTATATAGTGGAGATTTACCCTCTCTCTGAGTAACCTCTATGTAGTCACGAAGCATTAGAGCCATTAACTCACGCGTAGGCTTTGTAACATATACTGGACCCCTATAGCCATACTTGAATAGTAATGGGGCTAGTCCACAATGATCTAGATGGGCATGTGTTATAACTACTGCATCAAGTTCCTCAATCTTTATAGAATCAATATCTATGTATGGATACATTCTCTCATAGTCAGGGCCGCCAACATTAACACCTATATCCAGTAGGATCCTGCTCTCACGGGTCTCCAATAATATGGCTGATCTACCTACTTCCATAAAGCCTCCTAAAGCAGTTATTCTAACATAATTTGTCTTAAACAATGGATCGCGGTGTATGCGGTCTCCAATATATCTTAGGAAGTTAAGCCTATAATCACTCTCACTAAGTATATGATTGATTACTGTATTCAATGTCTTAGACTCCAGAGGACTAGCTCTAAGAACTACTGGTCTCCAGCCGGTCTCGGCCATGATCAGATGTCTTAGTGTAGCACCCTTACCAATAACAATACCTGGTTTCTCAGCCTTAATCCATACCTCACCAAGTGTCTTATCAAAGACCATGCTCTTAGGATCAATACCTGCATCCTTAGGCACTATCTCAAGTATCTTCTCCTTAGCCTGCTCTGGCGGAAGCCTAGCCTTCGGATCAATTCTTACAACAACTCTCTTCTTAACCTTCTTAGCAATAGCCTTAATCAATGCTAGTTTATCAGCTATAGCTCTACGATTCTTTACATAAATAGCTATCTCTGGTCCTTCGAACTCTATACGTGTAAGCATAACCTCTGGTGGTAACTCAGCAACTATAGTCTTAAGCACGAACTCTCTAGACTTATCCATTAATATGCTTTTCAAAACCAAATACACACCTCAACATATCTATACCATGTTTCTACTATGGCTAAAACCAACCCTATCCTTTACCATGATACAATAACCATTTGTCATCTAGTATATTATAAAGCAAACGATTTAGTTAATAAGCCACAGTATCTGTAAAATGCTCTCTCATGAAACCCTTTTATAATTTTCTATGTAATAACTTTTAAAAGAAAGCATTTAGGAAAGGACTTACTCTTGCTTTATTGCCCTAACAATATGTTTAGGAGTAAATAATATTGTTTCCTTACTATAGACGTCTCTGCCTATTATAACAACATCCACGCCTTCTCCGCTCCACGAATCTCTCTCAACAGCAGCCTTTACAGCTGATATAGCAAGTTGTTTAGCCTCTTCAATACTAAGGTCTTCTCTATAATTATTTTCAAGGACGCCGAGGGCTATGGGAGAGCCTGAGCCCGTGGCAATGTATTTCTCCTCACTAACAGTACCAAACAAGTCTACATAGTATAGTCTTGGCCTAGTATCATATCCCGCTAAGAGTAGCTGTACTATAAAGGGAAGCATTCTAGAATATGAAGACAATATATTAGCTAGATAAGATGCTATCGTCTTTACACAGGGTTTAACTCCTGTTTCAAGTTCATAATAATTTACAATAGCCTTAGCTAGGTTAACTAAATACTGTGCATCAGCTACAAGTCCTGATATAGTCATAGCCATATTATCTGTTATCTTTTGTATCTTCTCAACTTTTTTATGGGCTATATAAGTGCCAGCAGTAGCCCTCTTATCAGCAGCTATTATAACATAGTCTTTAAGTCTTATTCCAA
>Ga0190313_1000627_pt1 | contig 20530 bp, 18 predicted proteins | sample 4870071011_MG_FD_169989 | JGI IMG/M metagenome (GOLD analysis project Ga0190313, IMG submission 169989) | Hydrothermal vent sediment bacterial communities from Southern Trench, Guaymas Basin, Mexico - 4870-07-10-11_MG | ecosystem: Environmental > Aquatic > Marine > Hydrothermal vents > Sediment ...
GCATGTTTAAAGCATTAAGAAATTCCTTCTCGCCGCTAAGGTAAACATCAACATTCCTAACCTTAGATTCTAAAATAGACACTAAAGAGTAGACACTGTACTTACAGTCTCTACGGTAATATAGCAGGACAGCTATATCCTTAACCATTTTTAAACACTGTAAGGTATTACGCTGGTTATTTCGCCAGTAATATTTTCTTAATTAAAAACTTAAATATGTTCGAAACACCTAGATAATATGAGTAATGGTCATGAACCGGTGAAATAGCTATGAGAAAAGCTGTTTCACCTGTAATAGCAACCCTACTCCTAATACTCATAGCAGTAGCAGCAGCAGTCCTAGTCTACGTTTGGGTAACAGGATACGCATCATCAGTAACATCGTCAGGAACACCAGAACTACAAGAAAGAATAAAAATAGACACCGTAGATGTAGCTCCGGATGGTGGATCCATAACTATATACGTGAGAAATATAGGTTCAACAACAATAGAGGGCGATGACCTTACAGAAATGATGGCCTACATTATCGATGTTACCTCAGGGCAAATTCAAGGAGCTACCTCTACAGGCTGGACCGTGCAAACAGGAAACGAGGATACCGATTTTGAACCTGGCGAAGTATTTAAAATAACAATATGTGATCTTAATCTGCAAGAAGGAAGAACATATATAGCAAAAGTTGTTACCCCTAGTGGTGTTGAAGCAGCCTTAAGTTTCAGTTATGAAGCATGAAGTAGGGTGAAATAATGGTGTGTTTCAAAAAAGCTGTATCTCCGGTTATCGCTACTTTATTGCTCATACTAATAGCTGTTGCTGCTGCGGTACTTGTCTATGTATGGGTAACAGGGTATGCATCGTCTGTGACAACGGCGGGCACACCTGAGCTTCAGGAGAGAATAAAAATAGATGCAGTAGGTGTCGAAAGTGCGACAGAAGTGCATGTTTTCGTTAGGAATATAGGAGATGTTCAAGTAGCTATTACTGATGTGTATATTATTGATGCTGCTTCATCGAATGTTGTAGGACATTTAAGCACAACGACAGGTAATACAATAGGTCCTGGGGAAGTAAAAGAATTTAAAGTAACGGAAATAAATCCGAGCTTAGAAGAAGGAAGAACGTACATTGCTAAAGCTGTAACAGAAAATGGTGTTGAGGCATCTTTAAGTTTCAGTTATAGCGCATAATTAACCATACAAGTTAACTTCATTTTTTCATCAATCTCTTAACCTAAATACTGTTACCTCAGAATTTCTCCATATTTCTTCGAACAGTTTGCAATTTCTATATAAATCCAAGTAGTATGTGGTTTCATTGTGCAATTTATTCCAGACAATGATAACCATATATTTACTATCTGAGGTTTTTATCTTATTCATTACTGTTTTAAATAGCTGTGTTGGTGCTAAGGCGTAGTCTCCTATATATGTTCTATTTGCTATGTACGGTAAGTACATGAATTGCCATCTTGCTATACTTGCTATTTTTGCGTTTTCTGGCGTGTTTTCCTTAATCCACTCCATAGCCTCTAGTATCCCGTATTGTTGTTGATGTTTTTCATTAATCCTACAGTAGTTGTAGGCTAAGGTTAGCGATATGTTGCTTGTTACGAATAGTAGTATGATAGTGAACGCTGCTAGCTCGTACTTGAGAATTCTTCTCGTTTTCTCTGTCAGTTTAATGGAGTTTATTTTGCCCAATACTTTAAACACTATGTCTTTTGCTGTTACAGCTGAGAATATTGTTATTGGTATTAATGCATTTAACGCTAATCTCCAAGCCTCCATAGTGAAATATGAAGTTAGTAATAGGATTAGAACCCAAAACCATAAAATTAACTGTAGGCCTTCTCGCTTTCTAAGCATTAGCAGCAATCCATAAGTTAGGCATAGTATTGTAAGTGTTAGTCCTGATAATCCCGCTGATGAATAAACGTTTGCTAACATTGGAGATATTATTTTTAGAGTATTGTATATTGGGTTTACTGGTGTTATTAGCATGACTCTAAGAGTCATTGTTTTGAACCTTAATATGTAATTCATAATGAAGTTTTCTAGAAACCTAATACTTGCAGGTGCAAGAAGAAATACAAGTACTAACGGTGATGATAGTATTGCTGATGTTTTCACTAATTTCAAATTTCTTCTAGCTACTACATCATATATTGATGATAACCAGAAAGATAATAATACTGCAAATGTTGTTTCATGGGATAAGAGCATTACTAAAGTTGTAGGTAATGCTAAGACTAGGAATATTCTATGTTTACTTCTAAAATATTCTGCAATTAAGTATAGGAGGTACAGAGCCAACATTAGGCCTAGGAAGTTCGCATATAGTCCGGTAATTATTACTGTGTAGTACCAGAATATGTTAATGAATATTGATAATAGTAGAGCTAGTTCTCCTGCTAATTTTCCATATAGTTTTTTAGAAACCATGTAAATTAGCGGCATGTTCAGTATTGTGAGTAGTAGCATGAAACCTCTTGTTAGGAATAATGGGTTTAAAATGTTTAGTGAAAGTACTGCACCTAGGAGAAGATATATTGCTGGATGCAAGGTGGTAAGGTTTTTAAATGTTGCTTCACCTGTTGCGAAAACTATAGATCTTTCAATGTAAACTAGGAAGTCCGCACTTCGGTTTGCTGGGAATATAGGATATACGTAATATGTTGAAATAATTACGAAAGCATAGAGTAGTGCTAAGGTTAACGCTAATTTGCTGACTTCACGATCTTCCTGTTTAACATAGTATCTTCTAACATAATGCATTACCGCAGTAGCTAATATGAGCCCCGCTATTAACGATACGAAACTTACTCTACCTGCTATAGCGAACTCTATAAATGATATTGTTATTGCCAATACCAGAGTTAAGCCTATAACATGTACTATGTCTTCGCTACGAATATTAATATTCATGGTGCTATCGAACCCTACTTAGTTTAGCATACTCCTTAACTGTGAATATATGTATTGCAGTTAGTACGAGCAATAGCCCACTTATTAGTAGAATAGCTGTTATAATTGCTGTTCCAGTAGCTAATTGTCTTACCTCAGCATACCTCTTAATAACCCATAGACCTAAAGTTAAACCTAAAAACATTGAAAAGAAACCGGGCACTGCTAGATATGTAAGGGGTTTCTTCACTATTTTCTCTCTTAATATTTCACTTACGATGTTAATGATGTGAGATATTGGTGTTATAAGGGGTTTTTCTACACCTCTGTACTTAAACGGTACATGGACTTCAATTATTTTAAGCCCTTTGCTTAAAGCCTTATCTAGTATTTCGATATCTGCACCAACACTGTCTTCCTGGGGTATAATGTCCTTCAGTATTTGCGCTTTATATGCTCTAAACCCACTAAGAACATCACTAACATTCTTAGCAACTAATTTAGAAACTATTTTAACCACTAACCTACGATGAGGCGGTGTTTCATCACCTCTTGCCCTAGCAGCTATAGCTATGTCAGCATTATTCCTTACCAGCTCATTTACAAGTAATGGTATGTATTTTGGGTCATGTTGTAGGTCAGCATCTAATGTCACAACTATGTCCGGTGAAAACTCTAACGCCTTCTTAAATAGGGTTCTTAGCGCTACTCCTTTCCCCCTATTTTCCCTATGCTTTACAACTATAGCACCTAGTTTCTCAGCTATTATCCCAGTATAGTCCGTTGAACCATCATCGCACACTACAACTAGGTCACTGTATTTTTGCGCTTCAATAACTACTCTAGCTATAGTTTTTTCCTCATTATATGCCGGTATGCACGTAACTACTTTAACCATTAACTGCACCGATATTGTAGATAAGCTTCTAATTTCTGATTATAGTCTGAAATTCAAAAACTTAACTACTTCTTTGCAGCAATACTTTTGAAAATAAAACTTTCCCTATTATCATACACTAGGTTTGTTTTGTAAAAAACTTCATTAACTACTTGGGGTTTTCCTGCATAGTTTAAACTCCATATGTAGTAGCTTTCAACACTATACTTTCTAAACAGGAAAACCCAATCTTTATTCCAAAGCTTTTTACTTAAACGGTAGCGTAGTGAGCAAAATGAAACTTCTATGCGTGTTAAGTTATTTAAGGTGGCTAGGTAGCGTAGGTATGATGTCATTAGGCCATGGTCTGAAATAATATACCCTGTATTCCATGTTGTGAAAAGATATTTCGATGCTAATTTCTCGCTAGGCTTAAATGATACTCTATCACCTTCAGCAGGGTTGGTGTAAAATGATACTCTAGGATCTAACACTGAGGCAATAACCAATATTAGCATTAATGTTGCTAAGAAGCTTCCTAACCTCATATTTACCTTGTATTTTGTTATTGCGTAAAATGAAGCTACAATAAATATTATAACGTACGGTGTTATTGGGGATGCTAAATACCTATCCGCCTTCCAGACTATGTTAAGGTATATTGAGAGAGCTACAAAGAGTAAAACAAGCACCGAATAAATACCTAGAGCAAGAGTAAATGTGTCGGTTTTTACCTTTTTCTTCCTCATTATGATTAAAAGTAGTAGAGGTAAAGTTGCTATGAGCATGGACCATATCCATCGAGGAGCAATGTATATCATAGGGTATTCTTTAGGCATAAACTCTAATATTTGAGGATATGAGGATGTAACGCTAATTTTAAGAGTCGTAGGCAATATTACAGAGTGTGTTCCATGAACTGCTAATTTTAAAGGCTTACTCAAGATCCTAATTACGCGTAAATAAGATAGACTAACATATCTTGTTAAATACGGTATGAAACCAACCATGTTCCAGTAGAATACTGTGTAAGCAGCTAGTATAATACTGTATAATGTAAGTGGCTTAAGTAGTACCGTGTTTGTGTTCTTATGCTTCCTAATACTGAAGTAGATTGCGATAGTATAGACTATGTAAAAACCTAGTGTTAATGCTCCAACAACAGCATGCACCATAACGGATAACATACTGAATGCTAGGCTTAAAACTATGAATTCTAACCTAGGTTCCTTCATGTACTTTGTGAAGAACATTAACGAAAACATTGATAGAAGTATTGAAAATGTCATTGGAATAACCCAGTAACCCCATGTAGCAATGGTGGGTATTGTTGCATAAAGAAGTCCAGTCAGTACAATTAGCCTTGCTTGTAACTTAGCAACGTTTCTCAATATTAGAATTAATGGAATAATACCTAGCGATGATAGCGTGCTCAAGGTTAAGTAGTGTGCATAAGTAATATCGAGACCGGAAACAATAGCGTTGATAGACGGCAATAGTTGTGTTGCCGGGAAATACTCATAGTACTTTACAAAGTAGGGCATATTGTAGATTAATCTAGCTTTCGAAATGACATTATACGAGTAAATAATGTCCCTTATAGGGTCTACTCCTAAGGGTATACCATCAACGTAAGGGAACATTCTTAACCATAAGCATGCAGTTAAAATTCCAAATAATGCTAAAGAGGAACTTAATGTTTTAACCTTAAATACTGCAAAGAACAGTACTAGCACATATAATATTATTAATAATGTAAATAAGTAAGGCAAATACAAAATTGTAACTACTGCTATAGCAACATTTATTATAAGTATCAGGCTTAATGAAGGATAGTTGTTTAGCAAAGACTACATTCACCAGTAAATTTGGTAGGTTAAAATATTGTTCAGAATTCTTAGTTGTATTGAAGTTAAATAATCTTTATGTTAAGAGAAAACTATTTGAGTTATTTCTTAAGGGTATTTAGGAATTTCTCAACTATTTCGTTTATTGTTGGCCTATTTAGTTCTTTTATCTCATACTTCACATTAACTATGGGTTTGTTAACTTTAACTATGTTCGCCATGTTGAACGGCGTACTTGATATTATGATTTCTGCTGGTGTCTTGTTTAATGTTTCTTCAAAATCTTTGATCTGATCTAAACTATAGCCAAGTGTTGGAACCACGTATTTTAGATGAGGATACTTCTCGTAAACTCTTTTCAAGTATCCTACAGCGTAAGGTCGTGGATCAACAATTTTAGCTCCAAACTTTTTAGCTACCACATAAGCTGCTCCAAAACATAGTCCACCATGGGTTACTGTTGGTCCGTCTTCAACAATGACCGCTTTCCTTCCCTTAATTAATTCAGGATTATCGACGAATATTTCCGATGACGCTCTAATTATTGTTGCTTTAGGATTAACTTTTCTAACGTTTTCCTCTATCGTTTTCACGTTTTCCTCGGATGCTTCAGCTACTTTATTTATTACTACTACATCTGCCATCCTAACATTTGCTTCCCCTGGAAATGTTGAAATTTCCTGGCCTGGTCTTAGAGCATCAGCAACAACTATGTGTAGGTTTGGCTTATAGAATGGTAGATCGTTATTTCCTCCATCCCATAGTATTATGTCTGCTTCTTTCTCAGCTACTTTTAAAACTTCATGATAGTCTATGCCTGCAAATACTGTTACCCCCATCTCGATGTAGTGTTCATATTCTTCTCTTTCCTCAAAAGTACATTCATATCTGTTCAGATCGCCGTAAGTTCTTATTACCTGAACTTTCTGTTTAAGGAAATCACCATACGCCATAGGATGTCTTACAACAGCAACCTTAACATCCTTGCTTCTAAGTGCTCTAACAATTTTCCTGCTAACAGAACTTTTACCAGAACCTGTACGTACGGCGGTTACTGCTATGACAGGTTTCCTGGTCTTTATCATAGTTGCTTCTGGGCCTAAAATTAGGAAACTTGCTCCAGCAGCTAGTACTTTAGAGTATATGTGACCAACATCTTCATGGGTTAGATCGCTATAAGACAATACGACGTACTCTACACTATGTTTCCTTATGAGTTCAGGCAATTTTTCCTCAGGATATATCGGTACGCCTTCGGGGTAGAGTTTACCAGCAAGTTCTGGAGGATAAACTCTATTTTCAATACCTGGTATTTGGGATGCCGTGAAAGCTACTACTTCGTATTCCTCATTGTCTCTAAAGAATACGTTGAAATTGTGAAAGTCTCTACCTCCAGCACCCATTATGATGACTTTCTTTCTCCTATAACGCATAAAATCTACCATAGGTTTTAGTATTGAAATAAAAACTATAACTCTTTATATTAAAAATTTTCTAAAGTAAAAAATACTACATGGAAAATATTTCCTATTAAGGTAGGCGATCTTCAAAATAAGAGACACATTAGTTAATAGAAGCTTGTCTTTAGCCCGTACTCTAATAAATTCTTTACATGAACATTTAAATATAGAGATCCTAGCACGATGACCGGTAGCTGCATGGATTACTAGTACTTTTAGGGTTTCATATTTCTGAAACGTATTTTCCGTACTCTCCGCTTTCTTCTCCACCTACATCTGGTGTTTTCCATCCCTCAGGGCAGCCTTTACCTAGTCTTATGGGTTTCTTTAACTTGCTTAGAAGTACTACTCTACTTGGTATACTTTCTGAGACTATGGGGTACCCTGTTTTTTCAGATATTAACTTAGCAAACGCTCTTACTTCTCCATGCCTCGGCATAGCGCTTCTTGGGAGTCTTTTTGTTGAGGCTCCAACATGCATGTATGCTTTAACTTCAACATATGTTGGTTGGGCTAGCTCTACTAGTTTTGCAAAGCCTTCAGCATCTTTTCCGCTCATATTGATGCCTTTTATTACCGTTATTCTCATTACTGTTGGACATGTGAAGCTTGGAAGTATTTCAAGAGTTTTTAATGATAGTTCCCAAAGTCTTGGGGCTAAAGGTACGTTTAATTTATTATACATTTCCTTATTCCAAGCTTCAAAGGAGACGTATAGTTGGCTAGGTTCTTCATCAAGGTTTGCTAGAACATCTGGTCTAATAGCTCTAGTAACTAGGAACGTTGTTAAACCTTTCCTGTGGAATATTTGAATTAGCTCGCTAAGTCTAGGATATAGTAATGGTTCCCCGGTGAGGCTTATAGCAACATGTTTTGGTTTTAAGGCTTCCTCCAGTAGCTTCCTATTAACTTTCGGGTTACCCTTATAGCCTGATAGGATTCTTAGCTGTTCCCTGAGAACTCCTTCAGCAATTAATTCTGGGTCGTCTACTGTAGGTAGTCTTGTTTCATCCCATTCAATACCTATATCCTGAGGTCTAAGCCTCCAACAGTGAATACAAGCATTCCAACACCATAGTACAGCAGGGCTCATTTGAACACATCTATGTGTTTCAATACCGTAAAACTTACACTTATAGCAAAATCTACCCTCAGTTAGTGCTGCATGGGTCCAATGACACTTCTTAACAGCACTGTGATGTCCTACTATGTGGTACTTCTGTTTTCTAAGGATAGCGAAGAGTACCCTGTATGGGTCTTTCTTTGCTTCCTCAAAATCTATTTTTAATCTTCTTTTCCTTCTAACCATGTTTACGCTACCTTACACTTGTCACTCATAAGCTATTACAGCAGTTACTTATAACAGTTATACTAGAGTTCAGTTATAGCTGTAAAACACTAGGCAGGTGGGAGATTAAGCAAGTTTATAAATTGCTATTACAAATCTCCGTTTAGATGATGAGTGGTGGGCTTAACGGATAAGGTGAAGAATGCGGTCGTATCTGATATCCACACTCTTCCATATAGTTTTAAATAATTAGCCTTACTTCATAGTATTAGATGGTGCATGTAAACAATGTTAAAGCTATGCAGAGTTACTGTAGCTACGGAACACAGTAAGCCAATTGTCCATAATGTATCTCTCACGATAGGTAAAGGTGAATTACATGTTCTGCTAGGTCCTAATGCAGCTGGTAAATCTACTCTTCTACACGCTATTGCAGGTACGCCTTTTTACCACGTAATTTCTGGGAACATATTTTTCGAGGGTAAAGATATAACTCACATTTCCCCCTTTGAAAGAGCTGCTAGAGGTATTTTTCTTGCTCATCAAAACCCTCCTGAAATTAGAGGGGTCACTTTAAGGGTTTTTCTTCAGCATTTAGTTAAAAAGTATGGTTTTAAAGGAAATGTCCGAAAAATACTAGAGGACTACGGTTTCACTGAGGAACACCTATCCAGAGAAGTTAATGTTGGTTTTTCAGGTGGCGAAAGAAAGAGGTTAGAGCTCTTACAAGCAGAAATAATTAACCCTAAACTGTTACTCCTAGATGAACCTGATTCAGGTATTGATGTAGATTCTCTAAAACTAATCGCTGAGAAAATAAATAACTTTATTCAACGTGGAAAATCAATTCTCCTAGTTACCCATAGGAGACATATACTTGAGTACTTAAAAGACATACACGTAGCTTACGTTATGATGTCTGGTAGGATAGTTTATAGTGGTGAACCACATACTGTGTTTAAGGTTGTTGAAGAAAAGGGTTTCAAATATTTTAAACATATTCCTGAAGGTGTTCTAGTGTGAAATGGTCCGAGGAAGTTAAAGAACTAGCAAAAAAAGCTCTAAATAAGCCTCCGGCTTACGGGCCGCTAATCAATGTTAGTAAGTTTAGGATAACTTCTGAAATTAAAGACCTTCAAACACTCCTTGAAAGACCCGATGTTTTGAAAAGAATATTGAGTGTAGGTATTGATGTTAAGACTAAGTACAGAGCTGGTACGTTTATGCAGTTTGATGAGAAGATAATTAAAACACTTGCTGGTGTACCTTGCGTTAAAATAATGAGTTTAGAGGAAGCCAAGGAGGAATTTGGAGAAGAATGGCTTGAAAAATACTATTGGCGAGCCATAAGCGTGGACACGGACATGTTTACGGCGTTTGTAGAGCTGTACGGTAGGGGAGGCTATGTAATTATTGTTGAGAAGAACTGTAAGGTTGAGAAGCCTCTCCAAGCATGTCTCTACTTAGCTACAGAGTCTTTCTTACAAACACCACATAACATAGTCATTATTGAAGATGGTGCGGAAGCCAATCTCATAACAGGATGCACCATTGGCGCCCATAGAGGAGCGCATTTAGGTATATCAGAGTTTTATGTTGGTAGAAACGCCAAGCTTACATTTACCATGATACATTCGTGGGGTCCCTTGGTCGATGTTAGACCTAGAACAGGTGTAGTAGTTGATGAAGGAGGGGTTTTTATAAGTAACTACATAAGCTTAAGACCTGTAAACACTGTTCAAACGTTTCCTAAAGCTGTTCTTAAAGGTGAGAAAGCCTCAGCTACATTCAACACTCTAATTTATGGTTTAGGCAAATCGTTTTACGACCTTGGCGCAAAAGCTGTTCTCAAAGCCTCTAAAACATCTGCGCAAATAAGCTCTAAAGTTGTAGCTGCAGGTTCTTCAACAATAATTTCCAGAGGGCTCATCGTAGCAGAGGCCGATGATGTTAAAGGACATTATGAATGTAGGGGCTTAATGCTTTCCAACAAAGCCTCTATTAGAACAATACCCGAACTTGAAACCAAAGTTAAAAACGCTGAACTTACACATGAAGCTGCTATAGGTAGAATCAATGCCAATGAGCTAGCCTATCTTATGAGTAGAGGATTTACTGAAGAAGAAGCAGTAGCGATGATAGTGAAAGGCTTTTTAGAACCGGAAGTACCTGGACTGCCCTATACGTTAAAAATGATGATTAAGAAGTTCACTGAAATAGCTGCTAAAGGCCTTTAAAGTATCTCAAGTATTTTACAGTTTGCATGCTTAGGGCAATCTCTTAGTAGTAAGCTTCTTCTCCTCCCTAGAAGCTCACTTATAATTCCCTCCATAAAGCCCTTAAACATGTAGCCATCAATGTTAATGTTTATGGCATGTATTTTAGCAATATCTTCCTCCAAATTTAGCTCTTCTACTTCATAACTAGTAATCCAGTTGAATCCTCTTAGGGATTCTAAAGCAAACTTAATGAATCCTTCATTGCTTCCAATAGCCTCTAATACGTTACTCCATATTTTTACAAATCTCTTACCATACTCGAATCCCATGAAGTATAGGAATACGTCCTTAGCTTTTCCAAAACGTTCTTCTAGACCGCGAAGTATTAGGTTCCACGTTGAACTTGTAAATAGTATTACGGGTTCAAAATGTATTTCAACATTATAGTTGAATTCTGGAGTAACAACATTGCCTATTCTATGATGCCCCACTTTTACCTCTAAAACACCATCAATTCTTTCCAGTATCTTCTTAATATCTGAGATAGAGTATTTTGTGTTCGTATAGTCTACTACAAAGACCCAGTACCCTATTCTCTCACCAACTTCAACACTATGCATTCCTGTAAGAAGCGTTATCCCATGTTCTCGAAGAGCCGACGCAATGGCGTGGAGCGTTTCAGCGGAGTATTCGAGCTTAATTCCGACAAATGTTAACTTCCTATTTTTAGTATCTACAACTGTCCTAGGTATCCAGACAGCAAATGGTTTCTCATAGTCCAACAATGTTCACTCTCTTTTACACTGAAGGTTATATGTTTTCCGGATTTATATTTCTACCTTCACAAAGGCAAGCAGCTATATTGGAGAATTTAAGGTAGAACATTTGGCTTCTCATCTTGACCTCTTTTTCTCCATAGATACTAAGGGATTTAAGAGGCAATTTAAGTAATTACACAAAGCATGCCTTGAGATCCAGAATTGAACAAATATAATTCACCAGATAGCATACGCGGCGATAATTTTTAACAATAAAAGCATGTCATCTGAAAAAGCAGCAGTTATGGCATCGGAGAAATGGTTAAACCAGCACTCCAGATAGGGCCTCCCTTATAACGTTCTTCTTTCTATATTTATCAGAACATAGCATATGCCGCTGAAACCTACATCTACAATACATAATTCCATGGTATAATTTTTCAACAGAATAGCTTAGTTTAAGTGAGAATACTAGAATTATTATAAGCGATGGGATACTATGAAGCATATACCTCATAGTATTCCTATAGTACTGGATTAAGGTTTTTATTGAAGATATTTCACCATTAATGTAGTCGTCTAACCTATACATTACGAGGGAAGCCTTGTAAATAAAGGCTATTATGAGTAAACCTATGAGCCATGGTAGAGTAGGGTAGTTTGTTGCTGAAAAATAGCCAACGGTGTAACTTAGCATGAAGCCGAAAATAGCATAGAACTCGTTATGGGTTTCAACATATATTTTTGCTGTTCTAAAAGCTAAGACCCCAAAGAAGAGTTGCCACCATCTCTCACAGAAAACATTGATCAAAGCCAAAATAGTTGCTAAGGCTACCGAATATTTTAGCGCCTTTTTAGCTGGTTGAGCCAAGAACTATCATCAGTAGTGCGAGTACTGTTAAAACTAGGTAGAATAGAAATGCTTTGAAAGCGCTAGGCTTGAAAATTCCATAAACATTTTCGCGGCTATCCATACTAATTCACATAACTATTTACACAGGATTAGATAATTAGATTTAGCGGAAAATAGTACCTGCACTTATTCTTCTATGCCAAAGAACTTCCTTAACATGTATTTTCTAGAGATAATGGCCTTAGGTTTTCCTGCAGTATCTGTTATTATTACGTGTGATATCCTATACCTGTTCATAAGCTCAACAGCATCTCTAATCCTAGCTGTTTCAGGGAGCATTATAGGGTTCGGCGTCATAATTTCCTTTATCGTTATTTTCTCTACTCTAACCTTCAAAGGCATAGAAAATATTCTAACCCCATGAGGTAATACTGGACGGAGAATTTTTAATAGATCAAGCCTAGTTACTATACCTGATATTCTACCTTTTCTGTTAATAACTATAGCTGCATCTGCTTTGCGTTTCTTAGCAGAATCGATGAATATTTCTATAGGCATATCTTCTTCAACAGCGATAACTTTAGGAAGCTCGTGAACGATGTCAATTAGTTTTGTTTCTAGCATTTTCTCCAGGTCCTTCCGCTTAAACATGAAAGAAGACATAATCCATTCACTCATTTCTCACTCAGTACTAACTTAGAAACGTACTGTAGTTTAAAGTTTATGTAAAAACCAATACTGCGTAGCTTAATATTTTCTGGCTAGAAGTTGTTTAAGGAATATAGGTGTTAGTAGGGATGAAGTGTAAATTAGCGCTATAGTTCCTAGAAATATTTCTTGCGTAATTACGCCTGCAGCTAACCCTGTTACAGCTACTATTGTCGCTACTTCAGCTCTAGGAACCATGCCAACACCTATTGTTAAAACTTCCCTCCACCTAAAATGGAATGGTTTCAGTATAAGACCGCATCCTACAATTTTCGATAAGAAACCTACTGCTACTATAAGTAAAGCTATAAGAGCCGATCTAACATCTACATGCACCATTCTTACGTTAAGCATTAAGCCCGCCATAACGAAGTATATAGGTGTAAATAGTGTTGCGAGAATACTTAGTCTTTCACGTAAAGATTCAACGCCGGGCATTTTTGAGAAAGCTAATCCTATGAAGAACGCGCCAACTATAGGGCTTAGTCCGAGCATACCTACAGCTAATGCCACAGCCAAGCTATACACTAAAACGAATATGAAATGTGCTTCTTCAGACTTCAAATGCTTCAGCACCCTAATAACATCCCTAATGTGTTTTGACGTGAAATGGTAAACAATAATAGTGACCAGCAATCCTGCAAAAGCCAATAACACAGTATAAGCCTGCCCATATCCTTGGCCTCCTCTAGCCATGGTGTAAACTAATGCTAACGCTAACAAGCCGTAAATGTCGTCTATAACCGCCGCACCCAAGATAACATATGCTTCCTTCGTCCCGTAAGCATGGAGTTCTAGGAAAGTTCTAACAGTTACACCAACAGATGTAGCTATTAAAATAGCCCCAATAAACAATGAGCAAGCTAAATCATATCCGAACATGAGGCCTAAAAGTATTCCAAGACCAAAACTTACAATAGCACCTCCAGAACCTGAGATAATGCTTAGCTTCTCATACCTCTTTAGCTTACTGATATCTGTTTCAGTACCTACAAGTAGCAGTAACAGAATTATTCCTAAAGTTGCCAAGGTATTTAAAAAATCGTTTGGCTTAACAACATTTAGCATTGTTGGACCAAGAATTATACCTGCAAGTAGGTCTCCAAGAACAGGAACTAGTTTAAGCCTTATCATAACTTCTTCTAAGAGTTTAGCAAATCCCAGTACTACAATAAGCATCATCAGTAATTCTAGATACTCTTGCTCCATTATACTCCACCCTAAACCCTATGTACTAGTGCGTAATCTAATCACATGGTCATAGTTAAACTTAACCTATAAATCTACATTTACTTGCTCGGCCCTATATGTCCTATAGACGTTTGAACAATAACCGTCTTTAGCCCAGCATCTTCTAAAATCCTCTTTACCTTAACCATTTCTGTAGGTGAGGGTCTTTTCAAAGTTCTTCTTCTAAACGCTGGAAAATAATCTAATACAGTTACTTGGAGATGGGGGTTTATGGATGCTATTTTCTCCCCAGCCTTAGCTATTTCATCCAATGTTACTAATTCCTTATTGTAAACAAGGCCTATTCCAATATATACTTTATCAAGGTAATTCTCATTTAAGTACTCAATAGCTTTCCATGCTGTATCAAGATATTTTTCGGCTAAACTTCTATCCTTAAGCCCTGTTATTTTCATATACGTTTCAACACTAACGCATTTAGGTTCAACACCAATATTATTACATCCTGCTTCAACAAGTTCATCGATGTAGTCTGGTGTAAGTAACGTACCATTACTGTCGAGATGTCTTCTAACTCTTTCATGAACTCTCCTAGTAACCTCCTTAAAGAACATGATGAGCCAGTCTCTATTTAAAGTTGGTTCACCGCCACTAACAGCAATACCTTTAGTACCATATTCTCTATGGCACAAGACAATTTCCTTAGCAGCTTCTTCAGGTGTTAAAGCTCTGCTTCTCCCATCATATGTAACTTCGAAATTCTGGCAGTTATGTGTGAAAACGGAGAGGCCATGCATAAAATTCCCATATGGTCTGCTCCAGTGTTGAACTTCGAAATCATATAAGTAACCCTCATAAGGTACTTTTTCGATTCGCTTAACAGTTACAACATATAGATCTCCATTTTTAAGAAGTCTAGCCATGCTTTTCGATAAACTACTAGGTATTTTTTCTGAACAACTCATACCAGTAGTTGTAGAATTAACGGGAATATTCTTTCTCTTAAATAGCTTAGAAAACTTGCTGAAGGTTAGCATGTTTTTTCCTCCCTGAATAAATATCATATAGCCCGAATTACCGTAAGCAAATCTCGTGGCTATGTTGCACATTAATAGTAGAATATCAAGCCCATACATTAGCTCCCTACTCGAAGTCCATGCATGCGCATAAACGCTTTTCTTTCTTTTCTTATTACTCCAATGTAAAGAACCATCGCCTAGAAAATACGAGTCAATAAGTTCCTTGATTAACTCTGGAGGTAGCGAGTACACTATATCAGGAATTCTTTTAGTATATGAATCGGCTCCTATATTGAGTATTTTAGTTAGAAACAATGCTAAAACTTTGCTGTAAATATTAACAACGAGGACACTATTTTTTCCTCTCCATTTTTGAACATGAATTCTGGGTTTGAGCTTAAATAGCTTCTCTACAATTTTAGATACTTCATCAGCTAAGTCTTTTTCATTAATGTTGAACGATATCCTAACAGTTTCTTCATTAGCGCAGCCTTCAGATAAGTAGTAGCCTAGAAATCTTAGGAAGTCTTTATTTACGGGGATTATAGCTGGTATCCAACCAGTCTTGTTAAATTTAACCCCTACCATTACTTTTCTTCGATAGCTCTTATCGTGTTCAAGCTTTAAGTATGCCTTTAATGGCATTCTATCCATCTTATACCAGTACCATGCATCTCCCCCTAGTTTTTCTCCAAGCTTCTTCACTGTTAACACTTTCTTCCACAATCTTTTCCCAACTTCTTTTTTCGATAACAATTTAGCATGTTTTAATATAAGGTCCCTAACACCTCTTACCCATATTCTATCCTCTAATCCGGTGTTGGAGAATTCCTCAATAAGGTCTATCTCAATACGTTCTTCTTTAACTCTCGTAACCGGTATTCTCTTAGGTGCTAGAAGCATATCTCCTATCTTTAATTCACAAGCTTTTTTCACATCAAGACCTTTTTCCGAAACTACTACCATGAGGTGATCAGGGCTTACGAAAATTACTCTATTAGTTTTCGTAGTTATCTTCAGTATATACTCTTTACAATATCGCCTAATGAGACCAGTAACTGGGGTCCATTCTATTTTGAACGTTTTCGGATTAAAAGATAAAACTTCTACTTTTTCCACAGGTTTAAAATAGTAACTTGTTTTACGTTCTTTAGTTAATCTGTTAAATAATTCACCCATTGTAATAAGTGTAGGTTTACCATTTATCCTAACGAAAACCTTTTCAAATTCCGGGATACATTGTGGGCATCTAAGATTACATCCGGCAAGCCATATAGCTGCTTCAACGTAGTGAAGATAATCTACTTCCCACCAGGGAGTAGCCTTACCCCCAACAGTATGAGGTGCTGGTCCATGAACTATTCGTTTTGGAACATGTCCTCTAATATCTAAAGATATTTTCTGACCTTCACGAACAGGTGTAATACATGCTCTTCTAAATTCACCATCGATTAAAATGGCGCAAGCCCAGCAGCCGCCTGTTCTGCAAGCTAATGAAGGATTTCTAGAACCTGGTGGATTAAGAGGTAAACCTATAATTTCAAGAGCCTTAGCAACAGTTATCCCTTCAGGAACCTCATATTCTACACCGTTAACTTCAATTTTCACATATCTACTCACATCAACATAAACTATTTCCCTAGCCTCGTAAGGACACCCCCAATAGCAAGCTAAGCAGCCGTTGCAGGTTTTATATAAAAGCATATTATCTTACATGTTTCTCCTTGGTGCGTTATGCTTATATTTCTGCTGGAAAGATGTTGTATGTAGATGTGCCGTCGCCAAGGGTCGGCGGTGAACGCCCCCGCAATGACCGATGAAGCCAGAGCGACAGTGGGGGAAAAGGATGAACCGATGATCAAAACATATAAAAACATATAAAGAGGCGAACCCAACACAGTTAGCTGGATTAGCGCATGCAATGGTTGTTTCGCAAAAACCACAGCCAACACATTTATCGTGGTTAATGCTAACTTTAGCTACTTTCACCATTACTTAAACCCTTGTTTAAACATAATATTTAGTGGTTCCCTATTTCTCCATAATATACTTACGTAGGGCTATGTACCTTATCTTTTCCTAAGCCATATTACTATAAATATTATGGTTAATATCATGGCGGTAGCGAGAGCCAAAAAGTAAACATTATTGGCATAGCCTACTTTCTGCTTACTTTCTCTCTCTTCAATATCGCAGTTCTTGATGAATGATAAATACACCGTATTTACCTTATTCAAATATATGTTTCCAACGTAAGATACAAAACCGTATTTTGAAGCTAAATTGCTAACGTATTCGCAATACTCATTTAACATGGTTTTATTATTTAAGTCAGCATACCCTAAAGCTAAAACTATTATCCCATACTTCATACTGAGTTTCCTAAGTTTCTCAGCTACGTTTATCATCCACACATAGTCACTACCACTCCACTTAAGGTACTGTTTTTTAGAAAAATCATAGAATGTACCGAAATCTTCGAAAAGAACAGCATCTACATATGGTGCAATGTCTTCTACGATAGTAAAACCCCTATTAACAACAATTATGACGTTGGGATACTTTTTCCTAATATCCTTAACAAGCTTTATAACACAGTTTTTCATGAAAGGATAATTATCAACCATATCTAAATTGTCTAAAAAGACCCCCTTAAACCCCTTTCCAAGAATATAAGGTATAGCCTGGTTAAGCAATATTTTCTCCCAACGGCAATCGCAGGCATTAACTATTTTCTCCCCCCATTCAACATAGGATCCGACAACCAAGTCATCACTTACATTCTTAGCCCAAGGCTCCCAACCACCAACAGTGGTAAGGCTAACGTAACCTATGGTAATAACACCGTAGTTGTTCAGTTCAACTATTTCCTCTTCAAGAAGAGGAGACAATATAGCAAGATCAAACATCCTTAACTCTTCAACCCTATCATCACCATAATATACAACAAAACTATTGATTCTCTCAATTCTGCTTCTCCCGTAAACCAGCGTTATCGATGAGAAGGCCACTACAAGTAGAAATAGGGAAAGAAAAACTGTTCTCCAACGCATATCCAGCACCATGTCCTCAAAATATTTTAGTGACTAAAAACATTAAAAACTATAATCATGTAGTCTGAAATGGTGATAGCATTTAGCTTAAAAGCAGCATCACCTATCATAGCTGTACTACTGCTCATAGCGATAGCCACGACCACGTCGTTAATAATGTATTTCTGGCTAACCGGATACACTACTTCACTCCCAATAACAAATGAGCTACAGGAAATGCCTATGTTAAAACTTGAAGCAATATCCTTCCTAACAGACGAAGAAAAACCAAACTACGCATACGCCATTAAAGTTTACGTTAGAAACATAGGAGATACAACAACATACCTAACAAACACCTCACTTTACATAGTTAAAGCAGGAAACACCGTAGCAGCGGGAACAACAATAATTTTCGAAAACGATGTAGTAGAGTTGAAACCAAGAGAAGTAGCTGAAATAACCTACTACATTAACGACATAGTAGAACCAGGAGAATACATTTTCAAAGTAGTATCAATGGACGGTGTAGAAGCAGCAATACATGCGGAAAACAACTATCTAATAGGAAAATCAACAATACACAAAGTAACAGTAAACAATGATGAAGTAAATAAGGTAATAAGCGAAGATAGCTATGCAACATATGAAACATGGCAAAGTCCTTACGACAATAATTATAACATAACATTCATGGTTTACGCTAAACAAGGAATTACTATAAGCTGTGTTAGAGCAGAGCTCTTTAATAGAAATGGTCTACACCCAGATTGGGTTGGAGGGAACCCTTGGCATTGGACTATACCATACACTTACCCCAATTGGGCAGGTGCATACTGGATTCCTGTTAAACCTGAAGAAATGCCTGTCTTTGTTATTTATACAATTTACGTTGAAAGCTAAGCACATGATTTACGTAAACTTCCTAGCTACTTCCTTTAAACTTAATGCTTTAACGTATTTTTTGGCCTCCTTTTTCAATGTTCTGTCCTCAGTTACCAATGCTAAGTTATTTTTCTTGGCAAGAACTATGTATGATGCATCATATGCTGGTATTTTATGTTTAATGGACATATCTAATATCTCCTTCTCATAGGGGGAAGGACTTAGCATTTTCATAGTATTTAGTATTTTACTGAGTATTTCACATAGTTTCATCGCTTCTTCAACATGTATTGTTTTCGTCAATATTACTTCCTTCCAAAGAGCATTAATCGCTTCATATACTGTTAAGTATTGGACATAGTTATCATATAATGTTTCTACCATTTTTAGCTTGATAGCATATATTAGAGAGGAAGCATCAAATAGCATGTTCTCGTTCACGGTAAATCTACCTTACCTCACGATCTTCTCTAATATGCCTTACAACTCTGTCAACATCAATTTTATCGAGAACTGTGGAGATGGAGTTTAGTTCTTCCTTTAAGACTTCAATTTTTCTTCTCTTAACCTCCTCTTCAAGAGCCCTCCTTAAGAATTCGGAGATTCTTATACCCAACTTCTCAGCTTCCTCCCTTAACTCCCTAGGCACTTTAGCTGAAACAGTCACATACCTACTCAAACAAGACCACCGAATACGTAGTATAATATTAGTAGTTATTAAAACTTCTCTTTTCACCCTATGACTTCTAAATGCAACCTTAGAAGCTTAGCCACATATCTTAAACTATTAACAATGTTGCCCAACGTTACTACATAGTGATTTCCCACAGGTTCTTCGACGATTTTATATGGTTCACCCTTAACACTTACTTGTATTTGGGTCCTACAAACCTCTTCACTTATAGGTGCTGAATTAACTATCTTACCAACACCTACTCTTAAAACTTTCTTAATAGGGTCTATTCTAGCGAAAGTAACCTTCTCACCAACCCTAGGATACCCCTCAACAGCGACCCCCAAACCTGATTCGAAATGCGATCTAAGCTTAAACCTAGCCATAATTCTCGTAGGTGTTGTGCAGTGCGCGAAGAAAACGCTATTTTCCTCAACCCAAACAACATTACCCATAAACACTGGCTTAGCTGAAATATTGTACATTAGGGCCATAGTTAACGTAGCTGGAACATCACCTTCACAACTAGCAATAATTCCCTCATCGTTAAGAATGCTTAAGGGTAAGCATGCTGTAACTTTGTGTTCCAAAAGGTCAAAACACCTTATAGAAACAAAGTCAGCAGAGTATTTTCTAACAAGGTTTCTAAGAGCAACATAAAGCTTAATAGAATTCACAACATCTTCCCTACTAGGCTCAACAACCTCAACATCCTTCAGCTTCAAAAGCTCCTTCTCAACATCACCGTCAGTTACCCTATGGTATTCTCTAATAAGCTCCTCTACGGGAATAATATCTATAGATAAGCCTAGTA
>Ga0190313_1000628_pt1 | contig 20527 bp, 13 predicted proteins | sample 4870071011_MG_FD_169989 | JGI IMG/M metagenome (GOLD analysis project Ga0190313, IMG submission 169989) | Hydrothermal vent sediment bacterial communities from Southern Trench, Guaymas Basin, Mexico - 4870-07-10-11_MG | ecosystem: Environmental > Aquatic > Marine > Hydrothermal vents > Sediment ...
GCCTTCCGCATCAATAAGCAACCCTGTGGATGTGGCCGGAGGTACAGATGCGGACCCGTCTTTATTTGCAGATTGTGCAAATATAATCCTTAAAGACCACAATGTTGGTGGGTTATTGCTTGTTGGTCTTTTTGGCGGTTACGGAATAAGATTTTCAGAAGAATTGTCCCTTAAAGAAGAGGATGCCGCCCATCAGATGGGTAAAATGGTTGTTAAACGGAAAAAACCTATTGTTGTGCATAGCCTTTATAATTCTGCAAAACCCCACTCTTTGCATCTTTTACGGTATTATGGAATTACGGTTTACGATTCCCTTGATGTGGCATGTAAATGTATTGGTGTTTTATCAGAACGGGGGCTCTATCTTCAAAGTTACCATGCTAAAAGTAATTTTATTTTTAATATGCGGGCCAATGCAAAATCAGATGGGGATAAGATTATAGCAAAAGCACGCTTTGAAGGACGAAATGTTTTACTGGAGCATGAAGCCAAACAACTCCTTTCTTTACACGGAGCCCAGGCCGTTGAAGATCAGCTTGTTACATCAGCAGATGAAGCCGTGGCTGCAGCAGGCGATATGGGTTCAAAGGTTGTTTTAAAAATTGTTTCACCAGATATTCTCCATAAGAGCGATGCAAAAGGAGTACGTCTTAATCTTGAATCTTCCGATGAAATCAGGAATGCCTATGAAAGCATCATAAAAAATGCAAAAGAATTCAACCAGGATGCCGACATAAGGGGCGTGCTGGTTTCACCCATGGCATCAAAAGGGGTGGAGGTTATAATTGGTACAAAGTTTGATGCCCAATTTGGGCCTATAATCATGTATGGACTTGGGGGGATTCTTGTTGAGGTTATTAAAGATGTGACATTCCGTGTTCTTCCCATTTCACCCAATTCAGCTAAAAAAATGATTTGTGAAACAAAATCTTATCTCATTTTAAAAGGTATAAGAGGCGAAGCCCCTTATGACGAAAAGGCCATTAGAAATATTCTGCTCCTCTGCTCGGAATTGATTGAATCTTATCCTGAAATTTATGAAATGGATTTAAATCCCGTAATAGTACATAACCAGGGTGTAAGTATTGTGGATGCGCGTATTATTTTAACGAAAGAGTAGCTTTTAGGGTAGCATATCGTTGCTAAGGAACGAGGACGAAATAACTTGGTATTTTAAGCGTCGATCCATCCTGCCTGACTGCGTTACAAAAGCGTAGCCAATATCTTGATATTCATACACTTTCGCGCCTTGCCAGGCAGGTGCCTCAACACTTAAAATTGCGAACTTATTTCGTCCCCGTTCCTAAGGAATTAGGTGTCCAAATATTGCTGGAGTAATAGTGATCTCTTTATACAGTTTTTCCCCGTCTCTTTTAAGCTCGGCCCTAATCTTATCCCCATCTTCACAGAAAAAAAGAGCAATTTTAAGGTCGGATAAAGATTTTACAGGGTGATCGTCAAATCTGGTAATAATATCATTCTCCTTTAACCCGGCTTTCATGGCGGGGCTATTGGGGAGAATACTGATAATTGTCAGAGACTGCTCCTTTTCCACAATTTTTACTCCTATTTGCGGAGCTTTTTTTCCATGGATTTTTGTGGTTAAAAGAACAAAATCGGCAATTCCGGTTTTAATTTCATCATCCTGAAGAATAACAGTATAAGGTTCTTTTAAACGTCTGAATACTCGTTTTGGAATTCCATATCTGTTTCTCATGTGTCCGTTGCCTGCAAGCACAACAAGCTTTTTATCAGGATTTTTTTTTAAAAACCCGATGGCAGCTTCTGCCATACTTTCATCCCAGAGTATCTGGGCCTGAAAAAAATAATTAAAATCATTAATATCGGCCGTCATTTTATGCAGGGCGAATACATCATAAAGATCCCTGATATATTGCTCATCTGTTAAATCCATGGCCCCGGGCAAAGACGATTTTTCTTTATCTGTTAGTCCTGCCATGCCAAGACGTGCAACCTTGCGGGAAATATTGCCATCAATGTTAAGAGCTATCAATGGTATTTTGTTTTGCTTTAAATAGTCTATCACCGGTTTGTACAGATTATAATCAAAACGCCATGTTTTAAAATACCGGGTCTGCTCAAGAAATTGACGCTCATTAATCCGGCCATCAATATAATCATTTACGGCCTTCTGGTATGGGGCCTGAAACATTTCCATTCCCACACCAAATTCAATTCCCGCGGCATTTAATTTTTTAATAATCGTAAGCTGATTAATGTGATGGGATAAAATATTATGCTGCTCCCCCACATAAATAACACGTTTTTTTACGATCTCAGGGATGATATCTTCCAGGGTTGCCATGGTATCCGGCCTCACCGCCAGGGTGGGCTGAGCAGATATAACAGATATACCATTTTTTGCGTGGGCAATAAACTTATGGGTATTCTTCCCATTATTAAATGCCAGCTCGGTATATTTTCCATAATGTGTTATTTTAGCACCGGCAGCTTTAATCTCCTGCATATTTTTAATATGAATGAGGAACAGACGTTTGGAAAGATTGTATGGATTTTTATATACTTTAAGGCGAATACCATCATCTGGAATATTTTGACTGCCAAGGAGCATCTCTGCCAATTGATTATTATAACCTCCTATTAAAAGTGAATTCTCCTTTAACATTGCTATGGTTACTTTGTCCGGTGCAATATATTTAATATCCTTAATACCAAGGTACTTGACAAGGGTTTTAAAAACAGATCGTTTCTTGTTAGAAACTGCCACGATCAGTTTCTCAGTCCCCAGAAGAGAGGCCAGAATCGGTGGTGTTTCATCATTATGAAGCTTCCTCATAATTGAATAATCCTCATCAATAACAACTTCCATCGGGGGTTCTTCCAGAGGAATAATAATTTCTTTAGTGGCTTTTTTAGTATAAAAATGACTTTTTTTTATACCTCCGGTATAATGTATTGATATGGGGATTCGCAAAGGGTAAGGTTCTTTTTTCTGTATAAGTCTGAATTTTAACAAAAGCTGACCTTTTTCAGCAACAATTTGCGCTTTTTTAATATCAACCTCAATATCAGGGATATCCTTTCTGTTAAGCCAGTTCCCAAAGTACGAGTATAGCCTGTCTCCTGTGATTGTTTCAAATGCTCGTTGAATATCGTGCCATGAGGCTTTGCGAAAGTTGTTCTTTTTTATAAATTCATCAAGCGCTGTAAAAAAAAGCTGATCCCCATAGCGCTCTTTTAATTGATGGAATATCATAGCCGACTTACCATAACCTGCAACTTTTTGAGCTCTGGTTTGCCTGGTTTTAAAATCAGCAGTTTTAATGGCGTTACCCTGATTAACATATGCACCATGATCAAGCATGATCTGCTTGCGATAGATGGCCCCCTGTTTTTTAAGATCAGCATAGAGATAATCTGCAAGATAGGTTGTAATCCCCTCTGCCCAGTTTCCGTGCAAAGGATCAACATAAACAAAATTTCCAAACCACTCGTGTAAAATTTCATGCCCCAGTGAAGTCTTGACAATAAAGGGGAGTTTAACAACATCTTTGCCGAGCAGGGTGAATGTGGGCATGGAGTATCCCGTGGGAAAGATATTTTCAACAATCGCGAAGCGTTTGTATGGATATGGCACAAGCATTTTTTCATACATGGCAAGATATTTACGGGTATGGTCTATATATGTTTGTGCGTAGTCAGCATCTTTTTTGAAAAAATATGTCTCAATTAAAATATCATTATATTTACTTTTTTGTACAATATACTCTGTTGAGGCGATAATATGGAGTTGGTCCAGGGGATGATCAAATTGAAATTCATAAGATTTTATATTACCCTTGGAAGTTGATGAAGTCCTTTCTGATTCGGATACTGCAATAAAATTTTCAGGCAAAGTTACAAAAAGTCTATATTCGGCCAGAATGTCAGGGACAGGATACCAGCCATTCATTAAAATAACGTGATTTTTATTAATCAGGCCGGATGGCGATTCTTTAAACAGTGCTTCATAGGTAATTTCAGTTTCTGTTCCTTTTTTCAGCATTAGAGAAAATTTTTCTCCTTCCACACGGAAAGGGGTATTCCCCTTTATATTTAGCTTAAGCAGGTTGTTAATAGAAAATTCAACTTTAGTATCAGCACTCACCTTTAACAGTGCTTTCCCGTAAATTGCCTGATCTTTGGTATTCACAGTCACTTCAAGTTTGTAATTGAGGTCGGAGCACCACCCTGTTAATGGTAAAAAAGAAAGTAGCATAAGAATTATTATTTTTATAAATTTCATTTTAAAGCCTATGTTTTTGTAAGTTTTCAATAAACAGGTGATTAAAAAAACTTGACATCTTCTTTTAAGTAATTATTATTTAGTATTTTAACATATTTTCTTCGTACTTCGTAAAAATCCTTTCTGAATATTTTGTCTCCATTTTAAAATTGGATATCTTCTCAATAAGTGGTGGGAACTCGAAACAAAATCGGAATATTAGCTTTGTTAATATTAATTTTTTGTATTAATTTTTTGGCGAAGGCTAAGTTTTTGTTTAACATTGGATCTTCCAGCGATAACAAAAAAAATAAATTTTACTGATTTTAAGGGGCTAAATTTGCAGGTTTTTTGATGATGTCTATTTTTCCCCTTTTTTTACTTTAGCACCATATGAAATATAAATATACAGTGGTGTCCGGTTAGAACTTCCCGTATTTTTTTTGACAATTTTCTAACCGGACACCACTGATATAATTGGAGCTGTTTTTTTGGTTTTTAACATTCCCAGTGATAAAATATCTGAAGTTATTAATAGAGCCGATATATTAGACGTTATTTCCCCTGTAGTTGTACTCAAAAAAAAAGGAAAAGAATACTTGGGGCTTTGCCCCTTTCATTCAGAAAAAACCCCCTCTTTTACTGTAAACCCGGTTAAGCAGGTGTTTTACTGCCATGGGTGCCATGAAGGGGGAAACGTTTTTAGTTTTATTATGAAGCAAAACAGCATTTCATTTCCTGAAGCTGTAAATTTGCTGGCAAAAAGATACGGAATTGAAATTATACCAAGGGAAATGACCCCCGAACAAAAAAAAAGATTAAGTGAAAGAGAAAATCTCATAAGCATCAATAAAGCCGCAATGGCTTTTTTTCAAAAATGTTTATTTTCAAAAAACAATAAACAAGGGGCTTTAGAATATCTCTACAATCGAAAAATTGCAAAGGAGATAATTGTAAAATTTAACCTTGGCTATGCACCAGCAGGGTGGAATAATCTTGTTAATCATTTTTCCAGGGAGAAATTTTCTTTACCACTGGTGGAAAAATCAGGGTTGATTGTTTCTAATAAGAACGGTTTTTACGATCGTTTCAGGGATAGAATTGTATTTCCTATATTTGACTTAACCAATCAGGTAATAGGGTTTGGCGGCCGCGTTATGGACACTTCTTTGCCAAAATATCTTAATTCACCGGAAACACCATTGTATAATAAAAGCCGTTCCGTCTTTGGAATTGATAAGGCAAAAAATGAATGTAGAAAAACAAGTATAGTCTATATAGTTGAAGGCTATTTTGATCTTATCGCACTCCATCAGCATGGTTTTTATAATTCTGTGGCTACTTTAGGGACAGCTTTAACCAGAGAACATGCGAGATTATTAAAGGGATTTATTGGGGAAAATGGTACGATTATACTGGTTTATGACTCTGATGAAGCTGGACTTCGAGCTGCTAAAAGGAGCATCGATATTTTTAATAAGGAACATGTAAATGCAAAAATTTTAATTTTACCATCAGGCCATGATCCAGACTCATACTTGTTTGAATTTGGAGGGGAGGCTTTTGAAAATATTGTAAAAAAAGGCTTGCCCACCATATCTTTTTTAATCGAATCTGAAATAAAAAAATATGGACTTTCCCTGGAAGGAAAAGTCAAGATAATAGCAAAGATATCGAAACTGTTGGGAGCTGTAAACGATAATGTTTTAAGATCGTTATATATTAAAGAATTGTCTGAGCGGGTGGAGGTTGATGAATCTGCAATAATGGAAAAAATCAGAAGTATAATCAGCAAGAATAGCCAGGCTGACAGAGTTAATTTTTATCCTGCTTCAGCTGAGCCGTTGAATATGCGGCAACCAGATTTTTTTCCCGAAGGTGAAACAGGTCCCTCCAGGAAAAATTTGAGAGTGGAGCGGCATATAGTTGCCATGATGTTAAGGTTCCCTGAAGTACTGCCGAAGATAGAAGAAAGAAACGTCCTTGAATATTTTAATGATACTTCGCTAAAATTGTTAGGAAAAAATATTCTAGAGCACTCAAGTGGTAAGAAAAATGAACCTGTTGAAATATTATCCAGGCTCCATGATCATAAGCAAAAAAATTTGCTGGCTTCCCTTGCGGTTGGTGATGAAACTTTGGAGATTAAAAAATTTAACAGGTTTATAGCTCGATTTATAGAAGCAGAAAAAAAATGTAAAGAAACTTCCTTGTTAAAAAAAATTAAATCGGCTGAAGAAAGCAATGATGAAGAGCTGCTCTTGAAATCATTAAATGAAGCAAATCTTCGCTTGAAAACCCTAAAAGGTATACAAAAGAAGGTTGTTGAGAAACGAAGATTTAATGTGTGATGCCGTGAAATTTATTATCTGAACATCTATAGATGTCCGCAGGAGGCAACAACTCTATGGTAAAAAAAATCATTGAAAATTCAGGCGCTGCCAATAATATCGGTAAAAAAAAAATAGATGAAAAAAAATTAAATACAATATTAAAAAAACTGATTCGAAAAGGGGCAAAACAGAAATTTTTAACATATGAAGAGATAAATGACGCTATTCCGGAGGAAATGATCTATTCAGAGCATATGGATGAAATTGTTATTGAAATCCTTAAATCCGGTGTAGAAATTAAAGAGGCTGATAAACCTAAAAAAAAAAAGACGCCTGCCAAAACAGCCCCTAAGGTCCCCTTAAATACTCAAGAATATGGTTCCATAACAGACCCTGTAAAGATGTATCTGCGGGAAATGGGTCTTGTAACTCTCCTGAGCCGCGAAGGGGAGGTTGAGATTGCCAAAAAAATAGAAATGGGGGACCAAAAAGTATTAAAAGCTTTTCTTGAAACATCGGCTGCGGTTGAGCATATTCTTACGTTTGCACGGGATATAAAAAGTGGAGAACTTAAACCGAAATATGTTTTAAAAAATTTTGAAGACGATGTTAATATTGACGAAGATACGCAGATGAAAAAATTTTTTGATATGATTGAAAAAATTGATGGCATTCATGAAAAAAATACCGAATACCGGGGGAAAATTTTTGATGATTCCGTTGATCCTTTAGAAAAAAACCGTTTAAAAAAAATAATAGCCAATCAGAATATCGAACTTTTTGATATCCTTAAAGGGTGGCGGTTTGCAGGGAGCGTTACCAATAAGATTGAAAAAAAGATAAAAAAGGATTTTGACTGGTTTAATGCCATGAACACCAGGTTTGGCAAATGTGCATCCCTTGTGGATTGTTCTGCGCTGGAAATTCATGGGACTTTATGCGCAAAATCAGATTTTGAGGAACTTGTTAAAAAAAAATGTGATCTTCCTCAACAAAAAACAGACGAACTTTTTGAAGAGCTAGAACAGATTAATGACCAGGTCACTGAAAAAGAATTCCTGCTTAAAATCGATCAAAAAAATTTAAGGGGGGTAATGTCAATGGTGAGAAAAGGGAGGCTTGTTTCCAAAAGGGCCAAGCTCGAGCTCACCAAAGCAAACCTGCGGCTGGTTGTAAGTATTGCAAAAAAATATACCAACAGAGGGTTGCAGTTTTTAGACCTTATACAGGAAGGTAATATCGGTCTAATGAAAGCCGTGGACAAATTTGAGTACAAGCGGGGTTATAAATTTTCCACATATGCAACATGGTGGATACGTCAGGCTATTACCCGAGCCATAGCAGACCAGGCTCGTACCATCAGAATTCCTGTTCATATGATCGAAACCATCAATAAATTTATAAGGACATCCAGGTATCTGGTGCAAGAATACGGGCGTGAACCAAAACCTGAAGAGATAGCGGAGAAAATGGAAATAGCTCCGGAAAAAGTGCGCAAAGTTCTAAAAATAGCAAGGGAGCCTATTTCACTGGAGACACCCATCGGGGAAGAAGATGACAGCCATCTTGGCGATTTTATAGAAGATAAAAAGTTTGTGCCGCCGTCGGAGGCTGCTGTTAGTCATAACCTTGCAGAGTTAACAAGAAAAGTACTTGCCACATTAACGCCAAGGGAAGAAAAAGTACTTAGAATGCGCTTTGGAATTGGAGAAAAAGCTGATCATACATTGGAAGAAGTGGGACAGGACTTTTCAGTAACCCGTGAAAGAATAAGACAGATCGAAGCCAAAGCTTTAAGAAAATTGAGGCATCCAACAAGAAGTAAAATATTAAAAAGTTTTATTGATAAATAGGGTTACCTAATACTTGACTTTTTTTATTTATTCAGATATATAATATTCTTATTTGAAGCTTGTGGGCCCATAGCTCAGCTGGCAGAGCCACCGGCTCATAACCGGTAGGTCCCTGGTTCGATTCCAGGTGGGCCCATTTTTTTCAAAAATTAAAATTGCTAATACAAACTAAATAAGTTTTTTACAAAAAAGGCGTGGGCTTACCACGCCTTTTTTTTTATATTGTTTTAAAATTGCTAATTTGTTTTTGAGCGAACCCTTATAACCTGTTTCATATGACTTGGTACTAATTTTAAAGTTTAAATTCTATTATTTTAACATGTTAACCAAGAAATTTGTAATCAAGTCATATGAAATGCACTATAGTCCCATGGTTTTGCCTTCCTCAAGATGTTCCTCCCGAAGAAGATCCGTTACTGCCTTGACAGGGTTAAATGTAATTTGGGGAACTGCGACAAAAATAGTAATCCAGTCCCACATTGCTCCGTTCCAGAGGCCGGGAAGTTCCAGGGCTTTTAAGCTTTGCCCATTTTTTGATTTGTCTGAGATAAATGCAGTTTCATGATTGACAAAATGGGTGAGATTAAACCGGTTTCCTTCCCAGTCTGTTATGGAACAGACTATATCAACGGGGTTAAAATGGGTCGAGTTTGTGAAAATAACCTGCTGGACATCTGAATCAGTATCAATCTGGGCTGTTTCTACTATTTGAATTGAAAGTTCTCCATCAGCAGCTTTAACCCAAAAGGGGCCTCCCCCAGGCTCTTTGATATTTTGAACCATGCCGCACACTCTCATGGGACGGTTAAGCTTGTCCATGAGAAGTTTCTGCTTTTCATAGGGCTTAAAACTTTCATAACCTTGAATGTAAATATTAAGTTCAGTTTTTATAAATTCAAACACCTCATTGAGCAGGGATTCATCAGCTTTTGTGCTATTCAGGATTTTAAGATATAAAAAAATTTTTTTACGGGTTTTTATAAGGGAGCCGCAAAGTACCTTTTTCCATTTAAAGGTTTCTTTTTTTAACCTGTCAGGGATTACATTATCTATATTTTTAATATAGATTATATCTTCCTTGATTTTATTAAGATTTTCAATTAACGCCCCATGGCCCCCGGGCCTGAAAAGAATTGTTCCATCATTTAATCTAAAGGGCCTGTTTTTAATATCAACAGCTATTGTATCTGTGGCTTTTTCCTGAACAGAGAAACTTATGTTATACTTTACAGATAAATTCTCTTCATAATAGCTGCAAACAGATTGTAAAAAAAATTCGATTTTTTCTCTATGCTCGGAAGAAACAGTAAAATGAATGTTGCAAAGTCCGCTTTGCTCCCTGGCGTACCCTGCAGCCTCAACAAGATGCTCTTCAATGGCAGTTCTGCTCTTGTTGGAATATTTATGAAATTTAAGAAGTCCCTTGGGGATGTTTGTATAATTGAGCCCCTTTTGGGTTAAAAGGTATTCAAGGATCTCTTTGAACTCCCCTTTTTCTATTAACCCGTCAATTGAAAGTCCATCTTCGGCCATTTTTGATTTAAGGTCATCAAAAAATGCAAATTGTTTTATGCTATCCATGAATTTTATCAGCTGCACAACGCTTTTATCCTGTTCATGGGCGGCTTTAGTAATTTTTTTTTTTTCTATTCGGTCATATTTGCTATTAAAAGAGATGAGCCCTTTGAACATTCTGGTTGCAGCCCCTGAAGCTGGAACAAATTTTACCAGACTATTCTCTCCGATATTTTCATCATAAAAACATACCAGCTCTTTTATTCCATCATCTGCAAGGAGTCTGATCCCGTCATTAATGGTGCATGGTCTGTCCAGATTTATATATATAATACCCTTTTTAAGGAGTTTCAGTTGTGAGTAGATCTGTTCTGCTGAACTTCCCATGTTATAGATTCTGTTGCAGTCAGCTTCAGTTAAAATCATATCTTTTGTTTCCCCTCATCGGTTTTATTCGTTGGAGATTTCCATGATATATTGACCATAGCCGTTTTTCAGCATCTCTTTTGCAAGTTCAATCAACTGCTCTTTATTAATAAGTCCGAGCTTGAAAGCGATCTCTTCTATGCAGGCAATCTTGAGTCCCTGTCTTTCCTGCACAGCTCTTACATAGGCCGATGCAAGAGCAAGTGATTCATGGGTTCCTGTGTCAAGCCAGGCAAAACCCCGTCCAAGCAGTTCCACCTTAAGAAGGCCCCTGCGTAAATAAGCAAGATTTACATCTGTTATTTCAAGTTCACCCCGGGGGGAGGGCTTAAGGCTTTCTGCTATTTTCACAACTTCATTATCATAAAAATAAAGGCCTGGTACAGCATAGTTTGATTTGGGGGTTTCGGGTTTTTCTTCAATACCCGTAACATTATTATCTTTGTCAAATTCAACAACACCATAACTTTTAGGATCATTCACTCTGTAGCCAAAAATCAGCCCTCCTTTTTTAAGCTTTGAAGCGTTTTTAAGACGCTGTGAAAGGCCCTGCCCATAAAAGATATTATCTCCAAGAATAAGGGTGATGTTTTGTTTTCCAATAAATTTTTTCCCGATTATAAATGCCTGCGCCAAACCTTCCGGTTTTGGTTGTTCTTCATAGGAGAGGGAAAGTCCATATTGTAAGCCGTTTCCCAAAAGAGCCTGAAAGTTTGGAAGATCTTCCGGAGTCGAAATAATCAGTATCTCCCTGATATGTGCAAGCATGAGCACAGATAATGGGTAATATATCATTGGTTTGTCATAAACAGGCATAAGCTGTTTGCTGACTACTTTGGTGATCGGATATAATCTTGTGCCGGAACCTCCTGCTAAAATTATCCCCTTCATTATAATTTCTCCTTAAACGTGTCCAAAACCAGTAGTGTCCGGTTAGAAAATTGTAAGAAAGAAAATACGGAAAGTTCTAACCGGACACTACTGGTCCAAAACGGGGAATTGATCGATATTCTTCACTTTTTAGGAAGTTCCCCTTATATGATTTACCCATTCTTTATTATCAAGGTACCAGTGAATTGTCTTATGGAGTCCGGTTTTAAAAGACTCTTCGGGTATCCAGTTCAGAGCATTTTTTATTTTTGTATAATCTATGGCATATCTTTTATCATGGCCTGGTCTGTCCTTTACAAATGTAATCAGTTCCCGTCTTTTTATTTTTATAGTGCTGATTTCATCTAAAATATCACAGAGCATTTCAACCAGATGAATATTTTCCAGTTCAGTTCCCCCACCTATGTTGTATGTTTCTCCCCTGGTACCGTTTTTCATAATTTTCCATACAGCAACACAGTGATCCCTTACATATAACCAGTCCCTGATATTTGTACCGTCTCCGTAAACAGGAAGCGGTTTTCCCTCTTCGCCATTTAAAATCATCAAGGGAATAAGTTTTTCAGGAAATTGATAGGGTCCGTAATTGTTTGAACAGTTGGATATTGTAATGGGAAGTCCGTATGTTTTGTGGGAGGCTCTGACCAGGTGATCAGATCCTGCTTTGGATGCGGAATAGGGGCTGTTTGGCCTGTATGGGGTCTCTTCCGTGAAAAATCCCTTATTTCCAAGGCTGCCGAAAACTTCATCTGTACTCACGTGGTGAAAAAGTTCTATCTGTTTCTGATTAGCCCGCGCAACCTCCAGAAGGTTAAAGGTACCCATAATATTGGTACGGATAAAACTATACGGGTTTGCTATGGACCTGTCAACGTGGGACTCGGCTGCGAAATGGCAAACAGCATCAATCCCATAATCATCAAACAGGGTGGAAATTATATTATAATCGCAAATGTCCCCTTTGCAAAAAATATATCGTTTGGGAAAGTCTTTTTCAATCCCCTTTAAATTTTCAGGATTTCCTGCATAAGTAAGAAGGTCAACATTAATTATTCTGCCTGAAAAATCTGATTCATAAAGGAGATATCTGATAAAATTAGACCCAATAAAACCGCACCCTCCGGTTATAAGAAGATTCTTCATTACAGTATCCTTTGCATGGCAGGTTCAACTTTTTTGTTTATGGGAAAATTAAATCAGGTTCTCAGGAATATCGGCATTGGTATATACCTTTTGTACATCCTCGCAATCATCTAATATATCCATTAATCTGATCATCTGCTCCGCGCTTTTTCCTTCCAGTGCAAGAAGAGTTTGGGGCAGCTTTGTTACTTCCGCCATAATGTATGCGATCTTTGCGTTGTCCAGTGCTTTTTTAACAGGTTCAAAATCTTTTGGATTAGAGATAATTTCAAAATTTACACCGTCTTCCCGTACGTCTTCTGCTCCAGCGTCGATGGCGGTCTCCATCAGAGAATCTTCATCTATCTTTTCTTTTTCGACAACAAAATAACCTTTTTGATCAAACATCCATGCAACACATCCGTTTTCGCCAAGATTTCCATTATTTTTATTTAAAATATTGCGTATTTCAGCTACTGCTCTGTTTTTGTTATCTGTGAGAGATTCAATCAGAATTGCAGCCCCTCCGGGCCCATATCCTTCATAAAGAACCTCTTCATAATTTACCCCTTCAAGTTCCCCTGTCCCCTTTTTTATGGCTCTTTCCATATTATCTTTAGGCATGTTTTCACTCTTTGCAGCTGTTACTGCGCTCCTTAGGCGAGGATTGGCATCAATATCTCCTCCACCTAATCTTGCCGCCACTGTAATTTCTTTAATCAGTTTGGTGAAAATTTTGCCCCGTTTTGCATCGGCTGCACCTTTTTTATGTTTAATGGTTGACCATTTACTATGTCCTGACATCTGTTTCCTCCTGAAAATCCAACCCTATTATGTATATTTCTCTGCTTGCTTTTCGGCAGCTTTGAGGTTTAAAGGTAATCTGTTTTTTAAAATTTTGTTTTACAAGATTTATATAGGTTGTAAAGTCCTCTCCGTGGAAAATTTTGCACACATATGTTCCTCCGGAAAGGAGATATCTTTTGGCCAGCGATAATGCGTCACAGCAAAGATTAAATGACCGGGCATTATCCACATTTTTATTTCCGCTTGTGGCAGGGGCCATATCACTCATTATAACATTAAATTTTTTGTCATCAGGGAGAATATCTGAATTATCATCAGTAATATCCCTGGTAAAAACCGTGACATGAGATGGCAATTTAATAGAAACCGGCTTTAAATCTATACCGACAACCGCTCCCTGTGTTCCCACAAGATCGGCTGCGTAAAGCAGCCATGAACCGGGAAAACAACCAAGATCTAAAACCCTGTACCCTTTTTTGATCAGCTTGTGTTTTTTTTGTATTTCTTCCAGCTTATATACGGATCTTGCGGGGAAGCGTTCTTTTTTTGCTTTTCGCGTATAATGATCTTCCCATTTATTATTTTTTCTTTTTCCACGATTAGCATTCATTTTGCACAAGGCCCATGAGAGTATTTTTAAATTTTCTTTTTTCAGAATTAATATGGCCCGGAAATATTTCCCATGGCCCTGTCTCCGGGATAATGTAAAGTGTTAAATGGCTGCTTACCCCTTGCTCTTTGATATTAAATATTTTTTCAGAAATCTTTTTTTGAAGATCCCATGAATTTTCCGCTGTCTCTTTCAGGTAATTTTTAAATTCATCAGCAGTATCTTTTAAAATTGGACCCGATGATGCTATTTTTACCATTTGTGGATATTTTTCCATTAAAACTTCAAGAACAGATCTGCTGTTTGTAACAAAAAGCGCAGACTCTTTGGATGAGTGTGCAAAGAGTCTGCTCCAGGAAGATATTCTCTCTTTTGGCATGTAAAGTCCAGAGTCCTCTGTTTTAGTAAAATTTTTTACAGGTATATCCTCTCCATCATCCATTTCTTTTAAATCTTTAAAAATCGATTTTTCCTTTTGCGCAAAAGAGTCAAGATGGCCGGCAATTTCATGCTGCTGTGCATCGAGTTCCTGGGCAAAATGGAGAAAAATTCTTGCCGCAAAAAGGGAATCATCCTTTGTAATTGTTTTGGCTCCCATGATTTTTTTAACATCCGCTCTTATTTGGGATATGGAGGTGTCATTAAAAAAGGGAATATTATCTGTCATGGTCTTTACAATGGCAGACTTTTCAGAACCATGAAAGTTTCCCCAGGCTCTAAATTCCTTAAGAGCTGAATCTATTCTTGCGGCATCCTCCTTAACAGGAACGGATAGGTCGATAAATTTATCTGCTGCAAGATTTTTCATCCCTTCTGGAATTTTTTGCTCCGATGGAAGGAATACTGAAAATTGTTCAAAAAAGGTGTATACGGCTTTAGCTGTGGGGTCAGAGATATAAGTAAATGGGAAATATATTGCTTTCATGATTAAAACTCGGATTTTAAAATATTTATTATGTTATTTCGAACTTCGGTTTCATCCAGGGAGGCATTAATAATTCTGAATCTGTCCGGTTCTTTTAGGGCAAGCTTTAAATAAGCATCCCTTACTTTTTTGTGAAACAGGAGATTCTCTTTTTCGAATCTTGCCTCTGCGGTGGTCCGCTGTCCATTATTCAGTTGTTTTAAGGCTCGGGGAAGGGATGTTTCAGGTTCCAGATCTAAAAGTAATGTTAAATCGGGACGGAGATCTTTGAGAATAATTTCATGCAAAGAGTTGATCATGTCAAGACTGATACCCCGGGCGTAACCCTGGTAAGCTGTGGTGGCATCCATAAACCTGTCGCAGATTACAACTTTACCAGAAGCAAGGGCTGGAATTATCAGGCTTTTAATATGCTGCGCACGGTCAGCGCAGTAGAGCATAAGCTCAGCTTCAGGAGATAAATCGCAATTATCGGGGTCTAAAAGAATCTCCCGAATTTTTTTACAGATCTCTGTACCTCCAGGCTCACGTGTTGCAACAGTCTCATGTCCCAGCTTGTTTAAAAATTCAACGATATATTTTACCTGGGTGGTTTTCCCTGAACCTTCTATCCCCTCAAGTGTTATCAGCATTAAATGTGTTGTCCTGGTGTTTTGAATAGTTGTTAAACGCAAGTATAATACGAACTTATTTTTGTGCGAGCCCTTAACTATAGATGTTCATATAAATAATTTCAGAGCCTGGCCGCATTTCAGCAATAGACTGAGCTATAATAAAATTTAAAAACCTCTGAAACTCGCTGCGCTCAAACAGCCAGAGTTTTTTTAAATTTCACCATAGCTCAGTTTCGCCATCTGGCTTTATGAAATTTATTATCTGAACATCTATAATAGCTTACGAATTTGGCTGATTTTCGCCCAGGATTTTTTTGGAAATTTTGGATCAGAAAGTACGATTGTTAAGGGAAAATCTGCACGTTGCGCCTGCTTGGAAAAATATTCTATTTTGCAAGATCATCTAACCATTTAATCAGGCTGTTGCCGATGGTAATTACAATTTTAGATACTGTTATAATAGCACCTAACATATGACAATATATCATACTTTATCTTATTTCAAGCCATTCTTTTACTCCACAGGGGATTGACCTATTTTGAAGTTGTTTTTCGGCCAATATAAAAATACCGTTCCAGAAGTCTGTGATAGGATGTCCATGTTTCATTGGGGCTTTCTTTTTCCATGAACTGCCGTATTCCATTTACTTTGGAATCTATTTCATCTATGTGGTTAAGAATGACTGCCTCGATGGTTTTAGGGGGCTCAGGGGAACCAAATTCCCTGTTTCCATGGTGGCTCACAATCATATGCTTAAGCAGAAGAGCCTTTTCTTCGGGGAAATCATCAATCTGAATAATTTTTTCATTTATCATCTCGACCCCTATAACAATATGGTTTAACAGCCGGCCTTCATCGGAATAATCTATGCTGGTTTCGTAGGTAAATTCTTTTGTTTTGCCCAGGTCATGGAGTATTGCGCCTGTTATAAGGAGGTCTGTATCGATTCCGCTGTAATGGCTTCCTGTTTTTGTTGCCAAAACAGCAACAGATAAGGAATGTTCCAGCAATCCTCCAACATATGCGTGGTGCATTTTTTTCCCTGCGGGAGCGGCTTTAAATTGCGTTGCAAATTTTTCATCATACAAAAATAGTTTCAGGAGTTTTTTATAATAAGCGGTTTCAATGGATTCTATTATTTGCAAAAGCCGGTTAAACATACCATTAATATCATGCTTTGTGGCAGGGAGAAAAGCTGAAAGGTCAACATCGTCCATGGAACAGGGTTCTATTTTTTTGACGACAACCTGCAATGCTCCGTTATATTCGGAAACGCTCCCCTTAATATGGACTAAATCGCCTTTAACTATTTTATCTGTTAATTCATCAACATTATCCCATTTCACACCCTTTGCCGTTCCTGTTTTGTCTGAAATGGTTATGGTTAAAAAATTATTTCCATCCTTTTTTTGGAAAATCTTTTTTTCTGAAAGGATAAAAATATCATCTATGGAGTCACCCGGTGTCAATTTGTCTATAAATTGTTTTTTCATATGTATAAAGCTCTAAACATTCCGTAACTATTTAGGTGTGCTGATTCCAGTGATGCTTCAAATTATTCCTGAAGCTATAAATGACGGTTGGGCATGGGGTGGGCAACGATGAGGGAAAGCATTTATAAATGCATAAGCTGCCGATTAAATGTAGCCTTTCAAAAACGTACGGATTTGCCCAGTCGCTGAGTAGGTCAGGAGCCTTTTGGTTCATCTACTGCGTTGCATCAAAGGCCGAATACATCAAGTATTCAACCTTTAATGCGCCTTGTATATGAACCAAAATACTTCACAATTTTTGTTCAATTTATATAATTTCCAATTCTAATTAAAGGTCTTCCTGGCTTTGCCAGAAGCTTTAACCTTTTCCAGCACATTTAGCATCTCCTCAGGGGTGTCATTCTTATGATAATGGCAGGCATTGCATGAATTTGGCTGTTTTTCGGAACCTCCTGCATCTATGGTTTTCTTCGGGCTTACTACCTTGAATTGGTGGCTATGCACATCACCTTTTGTGGCACGCTTTCCCATCGGCGGCATGTGGCAGCCAATGCAATTGTTGACGCTATGAATCCCGTGGACGCCCTTGCTTTCGACTTCATGACAACTTCGACACAGCGAAGAACCCGGCAATTTTGTTTGATATTTGTTCGCATTCCCTTTCCTGTGAGTATAATGACAGTCCCAACAAACAATCCCTTCCCTGGCATGCCCACTTTTCTTCCAATCGATATATTCCTGGCGATTTGCTTTTGAGCTATCATCTGGATGAAGTTTAGGTTTTTCGTTGAACATGAAGTTTAGCTGCCCTCCTGGTTTATAGCCCTTGGGATAACCGTATTTCCCTTCACCTGAACTACCCCTGGTATGACACGAACCGCACACCATTGCTGCCCGCCTTGGGTCTGGGATTTTGGCTGGATTTACGATTGTGCTGAACTTGTCGTCATCTTTTGCATTTAAATGTTTGCTGCCAGGGCCATGGCAGGCCTCACAGGCAACACCCAGGTCTGACCAGGTTGTCTTGAATCTGTCGATAGATTTGTCGAAATTGATTTGCGTGCCAGTGTTATGACAGCCCGAGCATGAGTATTGATATATTGTGTCGCTCCAGTATTTAGATTTTTTCCAGCTCTGGGTTTTAACGATCCACATTGCTGGAAGAATATGAAGTTCCCCATTTGAAAATTCGGTAACATAAAGCTGTTTCCAGAAGCCCCCAATAACGAACCGAATCTTGTAAGTGTGCTCATTATTGTCTGGACCTGTTGTAGTAATAAAATATTCCTTATTTTTTTCAAACATAGTCGTTGTTTTGCCGTCAATTTCTATGTGGTTATTCTTGCTGAAATCTCCTACAACATTAACAGGAGAAGCGTGCTGAAACTTGTAAGGATGCAAAGTTGATTTCCATCCTTTATAAATGTCTTTGTGGCATTGTTTACATTTGCTGGCTCCGACATACGTAGTTTTTTCATTGAGAGGCTGCCCAAGGCCAAGGTTAACGGTTGGCAAGAGCGGGGAGCAAATAAGCAGCGCTATCAGCATGATGTTCTTGGTCATATTATAGAATTTCCTTTGGTTTAAGTCGTTAAAAGTGTTTGCATCCGATTACATTATTAGTTCAAAAAGAAGGATGTTGCAATGAAAATTGGATGACCATAAAATTCACAATTTAACAAATATTTTAATCTCAGAGTATAACTGCTGCGTATTTTAAATCAGTGACGCTGAATAGTTACGTTTTTTTAATTACTTATATGGGTTTTAAAAATTTGTCTGAATAGTTGATAAAATTCTTGGTAACCGGATAGAAATGTTTTGCTAAATATGAGGCTATTTGATATTTTAACTCCATTTTTTATCATTATTAATTATTTTAGGTATAAATTTAAGAGGTTCCATATGACAAGTATGCCGCCTGAAGAATCGTTTTCTTTTGACGATGTTTTGCTTATTCCAAGTTATTCTGAGGTACTGCCCAAAGATGTAAATACATCCACACGGCTGACAAAAAATATTTCATTAAACATCCCCCTTGTCAGTGCTGCCATGGATACAGTGACAGAGGCTGATGTTGCTATAAATATTGCCCGGGAAGGAGGCATCGGTTTTGTTCATAGAAATATGAGTATCAAAAATCAGGCTCTGGAGGTTGATAAAGTCAAAAAATCGGAAAGCGGTATGATAGCAAATCCAGTTACAATTTCTCCTGATCAAAAAATTTCTGAAGTCTTAAACCTGATGAATCAGTACAGGATTTCAGGACTTCCTGTGACAAGGGGGGATCAGTTGCTTGGGATTGTGACAAACAGGGATCTTCGTTTTAAAACAGATTATTCAGAGACAGTCGATACAGTTATGACGAAAGATAACCTTATTACTGTTCCCGAAGGTACCTCCCTGGAAGAATCGAAAAAACTTCTCCATGAACACCGTATTGAAAAGCTTCTTGTGATTGATAATGAAAAAAGATTGTCTGGACTTATTACAGTAAAGGATATTGAAAAAATAAAAAAGTATCCAAATGCATGTAAAGATTCCCATGGAAGGTTGCGGGTGGGTGCTGCACTGGGCGTAGGCGTTGATATGCTTGAACGTGCCGAGGCACTTTTAGATGCCGGAGCAGATGTTTTGCTCATAGATTCAGCCCATGGGCATTCTAAAAATGTTCTTCTTTCCATTGAAAAATTAAAGGATACTTTTGGAGATATAGAACTTATTGCAGGGAATGTGGCCATAGGAAAAGGTGCAGAAGATCTTATTAATGCAGGGGCCGACGGAGTTAAAATTGGAGTAGGACCGGGATCCATATGCACAACAAGAATTGTGGCGGGGGTGGGTGTCCCCCAGATTACTGCAATTATGAATTGCAAGTCCATATCCAACAGAACCGGTGTTCCTATAATTGCAGATGGCGGGATTAAATATTCGGGTGATATTACAAAAGCAATAGGTGCTGGAGCCCATTGTGTAATGATCGGGGGGCTTTTTGCCGGTACAGAGGAGAGTCCGGGAGAAGTAATTATTTTCCAGGGGCGCAGTTACAAAGTTTACAGGGGCATGGGATCGCTTAGTGCCATGAAAAAAGGGAGCAGGGACAGATATTATCAGGATGATGTAACAGATGCCAGCAAACTTGTACCCGAAGGAATCGAGGGGCGGGTACCATATAAGGGAACCCTTGCTGCTAATATACAGCAGCTTGTTGGTGGATTAAAAGCCGGAATGGGATATGTGGGATGCAGGACAATTGATGATTTAAGGGAAAAAGCCAGGTTTATAAAGATGAGTGCGGCGGGCCTGCGTGAAAGCCATGTGCATGATGTTATTATTACCAAGGAAGCCCCTAATTATCGTCTTGATTGATTAACCGGCTGTGGTAAACCTACGTATAGATGTTTATATAAATGATTCCACCATGTTATCGGTCGCAGGGATGTTGCATGCGCCTTCCTGTGGCAGGCCAAAGTGAAATTTATTATATGAATATCTATAGTATATCAGAAAATAACGTCAATAAGTTCAGCCCCGATGGATTCTTTCTTAACGCGCTCTAATCCGTTTTAATAATTTCCTGTTTTAATCAAATCATACCTGCTGCGTATCTTTCATCAGCCTCGCTGAGTAGTTAGGAACGAAAATTTTATAAGTTGAACGAAATAGCTTGTCTTTTGGCCCATCTACTTCG
>Ga0190313_1000629_pt1 | contig 20519 bp, 18 predicted proteins | sample 4870071011_MG_FD_169989 | JGI IMG/M metagenome (GOLD analysis project Ga0190313, IMG submission 169989) | Hydrothermal vent sediment bacterial communities from Southern Trench, Guaymas Basin, Mexico - 4870-07-10-11_MG | ecosystem: Environmental > Aquatic > Marine > Hydrothermal vents > Sediment ...
TTTCTCTCCCCCTTTGCTTTTAATTGATTTTTTTCCTCCTTTCTTTTTCCCTTCTTTTTTTTCAGCCTTTACTTTCTCTTTTTTCCCTTTTTCTCTCGTTTTTTTAACCTTTCCCGCAGTTTTCCGTGTTTTACCTTTTTTCATTTTTTCTTTCTTTTTCTTCCCTTCTTTGCTTTTAACTGATTTTTTTAATTTCCTTTCTTTTTTCGTTTTTTCCTTCTTTTTCTTTTTCACTCTTTTGCTTCCAACTAATTTTTCTAATTCCTTCTTTTTCTTTGCAATTTCTCTTTCTTCTCTTCTTTTCTTAAAATCTTCTAATTCTTTTACTTCATCATATAATTTCCCGATTAATGCATTTAATTCTCTTTCATCTGCTTTTTTTTCAAGAGCAACAAGTGGCATGCCACAACTGAAACACTCGAAATTATTTTCAACAGCCTCTCCGAAATCCATTTTTATGCCGCAAGATTCGCAAATAAAGTATTGATTACTGCTTTCTCTTGATTTTATTTCTTCAAGGCGAGAAATTCTTTCTTTCTTTCTTTTTATTAAGAGTTCTATGATTTTTTTAATATGAAGTGTCCATGAATAAATCCACCAACCTTTTTTGCTGTCTCTTTCTTTGCTGAAACTCACTATTTTTTTTTCATATAATTTGTAAAGCAAACTCCTAACAAAATTAACTTCAAGTTTTAGTGAACTACTAATTTTAAATTCATCAAGAATTGTTTTGCTTGCTAAAAGATTTATAACTTTTACAGCATGCATCCCTGCAATTTCTTCAATTAATTCTTTTACGTCTTCTCTTTCAATAAATTCTTTTTTATTCATTATTTTTTATTCATAAGTTCTTGTTTATTAAATCTTTTGCCTCTGCCCCTTTCTTGTAAGAAAGGTGTAAGTTGCCCCAAAGAACATATTAAAATAAAATAGAAAGAAGGTTCTGACTCTGCCCCTTTCTTGTAAGAAAGTTTTAATTGGTTGCTGGAGGTATTGGAACATGTAGGTTCTGATTGCTGAAGGTTCTTACGGTTGCTGAGTATTTATTAAGGGAGGTATCGGAACCGTAGGTTCTGATTGCCTCAAAGAACATGAAATAAGAAGAGTATTTCCAATTATTAATAATTAAGAGTTAGAAGAAGGGCAGTAAAAAATTAAGCAATAATAAGGATAATGAAAAGAAGAAGACAGAGCTTACAACCTTTGTTAAAGTTTTTTCATTTTTAAAAAAATATCCTGCGAAATTGTAAAAAATTTGGCCTCCATCCGCAAACCATACAGGCAAAAAATTAATCATTCCTATTGCAAAATTTAAATTTATTAACCATCCGAACAAACCCGACAACCATATTAATATAGAATAAAGCCATTTTGGTGCCCACGCTCCTTCTTTATACTCAAAGAATTGCTTGTGCGTGATGCCAATATAAGCAAGACTTTCATTTTTTGGAGAACTTGTTAATTTTAAACCATAGTTTTTTCCGTCTTTTGTTGTTAAGACAATATAATCATTTGGTTTTAATTTTCTGAGGTATTCCATGAAATCGTGCGACGTATTTAATTGCGTGCCATTTATCTTGTTTATCACCATTCCTTTTGATATCCCAGATGCTTCTGCTGGATATCCCTTAATTGTGCTTACAATTTCTATTCCATTATATTGAACAATGCTTTCTATCAAAGGATAAAACGTCCATGATAATAAAAAAATAAGGAAGAACGAGAGTGCGATATTCGCTACAGGCCCAGCACTTGCTATTCTCAGACGAGAAAGTTTGCTTGCTTTCATCATTGATTTTGTATCAAACTCTACGAATGCTGCGGGTATTATTGCAAGCATTCCAAAACCGCTTGATTTCACTTTTACTTTCTCCACAATTCCTGTAACAGCATGACTGAATTCATGGACTGTGCTTAAAATTAGGATTGAAATTATTCCATACCAGAATGGGATGTAAATTGGACTTCCCGGGATTTTAACACCAGGTATTGCAATTCCAACACCCGCTGTAGAACTTGGAACTCTTATTAAAGAAATTGCTGACTGAGTTAAAAAAACGAGAACAACGATCATACCAATAAGTGCAAATGGTATTGAAATTGTGCTGAAGGTCTTCCAAAAAAAAGAGTATTTCGCAAGTTTTTTCATAATCTTTATTGGTTTTCTTGTTTTGAAAGCAATAAAAATTTTTTCAATTATTGTAATTTTTTTTCTGTTGATATAAATCAATACAGCAATTATTAAATAAAATATGATTGTGAAGATTGTTTCAGCATTCATGGTTTGTAAGAAAACTTATTGGGTTTTAACCTTTTTGTTGAATCTAACATTTTAGAAAGTTGCAAGGAACTTTTTTAAATGAATAAATTTCTATACTATTTTATGCTTCCTAAAACAATAAAAGAGTATTATGAAAAACCGTATTCAAAGGAATTTAAAGCAATGGTTTTAGAAACAAATGGAGAAAAAGTTGTGCTTGATAAAACTCTTTTTTATCCAGGCGGTGGAGGACAAGCATGCGATGTTGGAAAACTTAATGGCTTTGAAGTTTATTTTGTTAATTCAAGTGATGGTGTGATTTTTCATCATGTAAGGGAACATAATTTAAGAAAAGGAGATGTTATTAAAGGAGAAATTGATTGGGAAAGAAGATATGAGTTAATGAAACTTCATTCTGCAGCTCATATTGTTTATTACAAATTTATTGAAGTTTTTTTTAATGGTGATTATGAAAAGGCGAAAGTAATTGGAAGCAATGTTGCTGTTAGCAAGTCAAGAATAGATTTTGCCATGCAAGAAAGTATTGCAGAAAAACTCGTGGAAGTCGAGAAATTATCTAATGAATTCATTAAAGAAGCGCATGAGATTATAACTAAATATTTGGATGCAGAGAAAAGAGTGTGGGTGTGCGATAAATATGAAATGCCTTGTGGCGGAACGCATGTTAAGAATACAAGCGAGATTGGAGAAATAAAATTAAAAAGAAAAAATTTGGGAAAAGGAAAAGAAAGAGTGGAAATAATGCTTGCGTGATTTTTATGGAAAATAACACAACATTTTGGGCGGAAGATATAGCTAAAGAAATAATTGGAAGAAAAAAGTATAAGTATGTTAATAAGAAAATAAAAAAACCAAAAGAGTTTGTAATCAAAACAAGTGCAAGTTTAAGCGGTGTTTTGCATATTGGAAGATTGAGTGACACAATTAGAGGAGAAACAGTATATAGGGCATTAAAAAACTTGGGTGTTAAAGCAAAAATTATATGGGTTGCAGAAGACATGGACCCTTTAAGAAAAATCCCTAAAGGAGTGCCAAAATCATTTGAAAAGTATTTAGGAATGCCTGTGAGTGATATCCCAGACCCTTTTGGGTGCCATGAAAATTATTCAGAACACTTTAAATCAGAATATTTTAAAGTAATCGACGAGTTTGTTTTTGAAAAAATACCCAAGTTTTCTATGAGAGAAGAATACAAAAAAGGGAGTTTTAATCCATTCATAAAAAAAATTCTTGACAATCAAGAACTTGCAATAAGTATTCAAAATAAGTACAGAACTGAACCATTAAAAAAAGGGTATTCAAGTTGGACGCCTATATGTGAGAATTGTGGAAAAATAATAACACCAAGGATAACAAAAATAGAAAACGGGCTTATACACTATAAATGCGAGGATTATTCTTTTGCTAAAACAAAAGTAAAAGGATGCGGGTATGAAGGAATTATTAATCCTCTTAAGGGAGGAGGCAAGTTAATGTGGAAAGGAGAATGGGCAGCGCAATGGGCGAGATGGAAGGTTTCTTCAGAAGGTGCTGGAATGGAATACTCTGTTCCTTTAAGTGCTTGGTGGGTTAATGCAGAAATTGTTGAGAAGATATTAGATTATCCAATGCCCGTGCCAATATTTTATGGACATCTTTTCATAGATGGTAAAAAAATGAGTGCAAGTTTAGGGAATGTAGTTTTTCCTCATGAATGGCTTGAATGTGCAAGGCCTGAACTTTTAAAGTTTTTATACAATAAACGTTTGTCAAAAACAAGAAGCTTTAGTTGGATTAATTTAGCAAGATTGCATGATGATTTTGACAAGCATGCAAGAGTTTATTATGATATTGAAAAAGGTGATACCTTAAAAGAAACAAGACATATGAAAAAATTGTATTCTTATTCTTTCTTGAAGAAACCCTTGCCTGTTATTCCAATAAGTTATGCATATGCTGCAACACTCGCACAAGTGTACGGGAATAATAAAGAAGGAATAATAAAAAAATTAAAAGAAACAGGACATTATAACAAGGAAGTAGAAGACTTAATTTTTGAAAGAATTAGTATGGCAAAAAAATGGACTGAACACCATAAAATACCTGAAGAAATTGATTTCAAATTAGTAAAAGTTTCTTTAGAACAAGAAGATAAAGAAATTGTAAGAGAGTTTGTAAATATTTTGCATTTTGAAAAAGATTTTGAGCATTTTCAAAAGAATATTTATTCTCTTGCTAAAAATAAAGGAATGAAAAAATTCTTTAAAGTCATGTATAAAGCATTGTTTAACAAAGATAAGGGTCCAAAACTTGCAGACTTTGTTTGGAACAATAAAAAGAGGGTTTTTGAACACTTAAATCAATATTAATAAGATTACTTATTAAAAAAAGAAGTAAAGATAATGAACAAAGGATCGTTTTTAACCTTTCTTTTCCTTATTTTTAGGTCTTAATGCTTTACTACCGCATTTCCTGCATTTTATTTTTCTAAGCTTGACTTTTTGATTATCTGCTTTAATTGTGCTCTTGCATTTACGACACACAAAAACTCTATGAAATATTCTTTTTTCTGCTTCTGGAAACTTTGCCATAATACGTTATTTGTAAATTAATGTGTTTAAAAAGTTTTTTATGCTGTTAATAAAGTATGATAATCTTATCTTGATTGCTGCAAAATTGTTTGCTTCCCTGTTTAGATAAAAAATTTTGTTTTTTTTAAATTCCGTGCCATACTTGTCAATGCAAGAAATACTTGCGTAGATTGTAATGTTTTTTGGTTTTGTTTCATAATACTTAAAAATGGGGTTAATTGTGTTATTTTGAGGAAAAAAGATTTTTTTGCAAATGTCAGAACTTAATACTACTTTTTTGTTTTCACATTTCCCTTCAATTTTTAAACTAAAATTAATTGGCTCATAATTATAAAATGTTGTATTTCCCACATATTTTAAATCTAAATGAGGTTCTTCTGCTTTTATTAAACTAATTGTGTAAAAATAATTTTTATCTGTTAAAAAAGAGATTATTAATTTATGCTCTCCGTTTCTTGGTGTAATTAAACTCTCATTTACTAAAAATTGTTCATTTATTAAAATCCTTGGTATTATTATTGTTTTTGTTATGTTTGAATAAGAAATATTAATTTTAAAATTATCTAAAATCTTATTTCCTGTGTTTTTAATGTAAAAAGACAAATAAAACATGTTATTCTCATAAGATATTCTTGGCGTTATGGAAATATTCTTTATTTCTAAACCCGTTCTATATTTTAATTCCTCAAGACTTATTTTTGAAAGAACTTCTTCTAATGTTTGCTTCCCTATTTCAGGATAAACATCAATACTTGCTTCAGCGTCTTTACTGCCAAAAGTTATAATCTTTGTTTTTGTTGGATAATAATACCCTTTTTTTAGATTGTTTGTTGTTTTAAAAATAAAATATTTTGTTGAATTTTTTAATGGAGGAATGTAAAGATAATCGTTCGTACTCCCTTTTACAAGTTGAAGCAAGTTTTTATTATAAAGAATTTCCATTGTTGTGAGAACATGCGAGTTAAGAGGGTTTTCTGCATTTATGTTTAAGATTATGTATTCGTTCTCCCCTGCCTTTTTTTTATCAAAATACGCATTTATTTTAATCAGGTTTTGAGTATCATTTTCATAAGATAAAACCTTAACACTCGTGTTGGGTTCAATAATTGTGGCTTTGCCTTTCCTTGTTGAAAAAATTATTTTATAAGGATTAAAAGAAGGGGTTTTTGAAAAATATGTTGCGATATGAGTTGCATCAACAAAACCATATTCTCCATATGTTGGGTCAAAATCAATCCATTGATCACCAATTAATGCTTGTGCCCACGCGTGTGGAGCACTTGAATTTTGGTTTAAAGAAAATCCTGCTACATATCTTGAAGGAATTCCAACTGCTCGAGTTAATGATAAAAACAAGGTGCTGAATTCATCGCAAACTCCTCTTCTTCTTTTTAAAATTGTTGTGCTATTTAGGATTTCATTAACATAATCATATGCTTCATCACTTTTTGTATAATTTATGTTAGTGTGCACCCAACTTGCAATTTTAGCACATGCTTCTAATGTTGTGTTTGTTCCATCAGTTATTTCAGAAGCTAATGTTTTAATTTCTTTGTTAATAATTACTTTTTCGGTTTCATTAAGATACGAATTATTAATATTTTCTGGAAAAAGAGGATTTTTTTTCAAAAAAGTTATATTATTCTTTAATCTTAAATTGCATGAAAGATATAAATCAATATCATTCTCTGCGCTGCTTAAATTTTTTTGAGCAAAATTTCCATTTTCATCATACCCAAAATAGTCAAAATTTGAGATTATGTTAGTGCAATTTTCTGGAACATAATTTGAGATTATGTTAATATTCCATATCTTATCTGTAACCCTTATTTTGCCATTCCAAGAATAATTCATGTTTGTAAAAATTGTTTTAGGAGGGTAATATATTTCAACACTAAAAACAGCATTAAACGAAATTAGAAGCAAAAAATATGTTATTAATTTTTTCATTACTAAATTAGATAAAAATTAATACTAAATAGTTTTTTATTTGATTAATGAAAGATTATTTTTTTGGAAAAATAACAAGTAATGTCTTGCATTTTGCTAAAAAATTAAAGCTTGAAATTGAAGAGGCAGAAATAATTGAAGCAAAAGATATTAAGGAATTAAAGAATAAAATGAAATCATTAAAAAATAAGGTTGTTTTTTTGAGTTCTATTAATTACAAATTAAACAGGTTTGCAGTTGAAAATAAATTAGTCAATGGTTTAATTAATATTGAATTACACCCTAAACAAGATTTCACGCATTTTCGAAGAGCAGGACTTGATGACGTGCTTGCTAAATTTATGAAAGAAAAGGACGTGGCTTATGTTGTTAATTTTAATCTTTTATTAAACCCGCCAAAAAATTTTGAGAGATGCTTAATTCTTGGAAGAATGATGCAAAATATTAAAATTGCTAATACCAATAAAACAAGAATAATTGTTACGAGCGGAGCAAAAGACATGTTTGAATTAAAGAGTAAGGCAGTTCTTAAGTCCTTTATTAAAATTATTTCAGAAAAAATTTAAACCGCAAAGTTGAAAACAAGAAAGTGCTATTATTTTATTAATAATTCACAAAAATACGCAAAGGTGATTTAAAATAGTTAAATTTGAAACAATAGAATCAAAAGAATTTAAATATGGAAGGAACAACTTTGTTGAAATAAGCAGAAAAAAAGTTGTTGATGTTGAAAATGAAAATGAATTTCTGCAAATAAGTAAGGGATTTTATGACCAACAAGAAAATAAAAGATATAAAGGAGGAGTGGGCTTGCCTGACAATCCAGAATTGAAAGCATTTCTTATAGAAGCATTAAGAGAATTATAAAACAGAATACAGGAAAATTAAAAAAAGAACCTTTTTACAAATTTTTTTGCATTTATTTCTTATTATTAATTATGTTGTTAAAAATAAAAAGAAAAGAGTCTTGCGAACCAGCCAATCAAGTTTCCCTGAGAGGCATTGCAAAAACGACTTCCGAAAAAATCGTTTTTGTTAGGTTTTCGCACCCTTTTCTTCTTAAAAGAGTAGATTATACTTAATCATTTGGAGTTTTTAAGTGTTGTTTTTTAGTTTATTTTTCCTAATTTTTTTTTGTTGTAAAACATATTAAAAAATCTTAATAATAATTAATGCTTTAGCATAATACATGACAAAGCTTTCTTTTTCTGGCGAACGTATTGACAATTTTGAGTTTAAAATTGTTCAACAAAAAATAATGGATAAAACACAAAGGTTGAAAAACTTATTTGAAGGTCTTAGTGAAATAAAATGTCGTTTTAAAAACATACACCCTTCTGAAGAGCATGATGGTAAGATAGAAATAACAATTAAATTAAGAAGCAAAAAACTTAATGAAACATTTAAGTCAATAGGGTTTCAACCGCAATATATTATTGATGAAATTCTTGGTGATATTGAAAGGTATGCGCTTGATAGAAAAGTTCAATTTCCACAAAAAAAGAGATTTAAGAAGAAGTAGTCCCGCCAGGATTCGAACCTGGGTCACCTGCTCCAAAGGCAGGTATCCTTGACCGCTAGACGACGGGACTATGCAATTACTTTAAATTCTTAAATTGTTTTTAAGTTTTATGAAAATAAAATTTTAAGATTATTTTACAATTTCTTAATCATGTAATTGTTTTTTAATAAATACCCTTGTTTTCTGTAATATTCTCTAACACCAACTCCACTGATTACTTTTAATTCTCTGTAATTATGTGCTTTTGCGATTTCTTCTGCTTTTTTTAATAATTTCTTACCATAACCTTTGTGTTGAAAAGAGTTTTCTGTTGGTTTTTCACTTAAAGGCAGGGCAGAACCATATGAATGAAGTTCTCTTATTATTGCATTCTTTCCAAGCCTTAACCTACAAAAAGAGAGCAATGCATCATTGTTCAAGTCATCAATGGAAATAAAGAATTCTTTGCCATTGTTTGCGTTGTAGCTTTTTATGTTTAAAACTTCTTTTATTTTTTTAGTTAGTTTAATATGACCAACTTCTCTGCATCTTATGCAATTGCATTTCTTTTTTCTTTTTTTTAATTCTTTCCAAACTATTTCTCTTAAATTTCCTTTTCTTATATTTCCTTCTGTTGCATTAAGAGGTATGTCTCTAAGAATTCTCTTTATTCTGCACCATCTTGGTATTTTTGGCTTTGCTTTAACAAGCACTTTTATAACATACTCATCATTGATTGGTGCATACTTTCCATTTTTGTAATCCTCATAGAGTTTTGTATTTTTTACAAGCATTGTAGGATAAATTTTTAATCCATCAGGCATGAATTCTTGGTTATTAAAAATAATTTCAAACATTTCAATGTCTTTTTTTATTCTTTCCTTAATACTTAATTTTTTTTCAAAAGGAAGACCAAGCATTATATGAAAGTCTATTTTGAAACCAGCATTTCTTAAAAGTTTGACTGCCTTTATTGCGTCATTCACATTATGCCCTCTATTTACTTTTTTGAGCACGCTGTCATACACGCTTTGAACACCAAGTTCTACTCGCGTTACGCCATATTCTAAAAATCTTTTAATCTCTTTCTCGTTAATCCAATCAGGTCTTGTCTCAATAACGAGTGCAACGCACCTATGTTTTGCTTGTTCGTTTGTTTTAATTGCTTCCCTAAGGCTTACTCTTGTTTCTCTTGAATTAGGGTAATCATTTAATGCCTGGTACGCGTCTCTAATGAATTTATTTTGGTAGTTTATGTCTAAAGAATTAAATGTTCCACCCATTATTATGAGCTCAATTTTTTCAGGAACATGTCCTGTTAAATAATATTGCCTTAATCTGTTTTGCACTTGCTTGTACGCATCATATTTGTTAAAAATTGCTCTCATAGTAGCAGGTTCATTCCCTGTGTATGAAGGAGGCGTTTTTTTACTAATCATGCTTTCAGGACAATACGAACACCTTCCATGAGGACATTTATGCGGTTTGCACATTATTGCTATTACATTCACACCGGATTTACTTCTTGTTGGTTTTGTTTTAAGCAAATCCATTATTTCTTTAGAACGATGTTTTTTTGGTATTTTTTTTAAAATATCATAATTGTTTGGAGCTTTTCTTACACCTATTTTTTTCTTTTCTCTTTGAAGTTCTTCAGCAGTTTTTATTTCTCCATTAAGAATCTTTTCTGCTATTATCTTTGCTTTACTCATTTTTCTTAATTAAGAATGTTATGCACTTGTTTAAAAAATTTTGTAATTAAAATTAAGAAGAATATAAAAACCTGCAATTAATCTTTATTTATGAAATGAGTGAAAAAGATGTTTTGAAATATATAGAAGATTTAATTAATGATAATAAAGATAGTGGAAAAAAAAGAATAAAACAATCAATTCTTTTAAAAAGAATTATTGCTTACTTGATTGATATTCTGATTTTCTATTTTTCATTTTATCTCATTTTTGTTATAATATTTAATTCCATAACTGGTATTTTTTCAACTTCGCTGAGTTATTCAGAATTAAATTATTATCTTGAAAAAAATAATCAAATGCATTTAGCTTCTCTTACTTTATTTTTTGGCAGCATGTTCATTTTTTTATTCTACTTAGTGGTGTTTGAGTATTACAATAACAAAACGCTTGGAGAAAAATGCATGCATTTAATTGTTAAAGCAAAAAAACCGCGAGTGCATCAAATAATTATAAGAAATTTAACTAAAACTTTTTTAATGCCTTTTTTATTATTTGATTCAATTAGTATTTTTTTTACACAAAAAAGGCAAAGATTAACTGAAATGTTAAGCAAAACATATGTTGAGGATGAGACGAAATGAGAAAAGAAATTAAATTATTTTTGATTGTGCTTTTATTTTCTTCTATGCTCTCTTTTCTTTTAGCAAGTTATTTTTCTTTTCCAAAAGGAAATGTTGCAATTATTCCAATAGAAGGAGAGATTGGGGTTGGTTCTGATATTTTTTCCTCTTCAATTACAAGTGATAATGTTATCTCTTCTATAAAAACTGCTGAGTTCAATCCCAATATTAAGGTAGTTGTTTTTAAAATAAATTCTGGAGGAGGAAGTGCTGTAGCATCTCAAGAAATTGTTAGTGCAATAAAAGAAATGAATAAGACAACTATTGCTTGGATAAGAGATGTTGGCGCTTCAGGAGCTTATTGGATTGCAAGTGCTACAGATTACATTGTTTGCAATAATCTTTCAATTACAGGAAGTGTCGGGGTTACAATGTCATATCTTGAATTCAGCAAATTGTTTGACAAATATGGCGTAACTCTTGTTGAATTAGCAACCCCTGAACACAAAGAGATTGCTTCTCCTTACAAAAATTTAACAGAATATGAAAAAATTTCTTTGCAAAAAATGATAAATCAAACATATGAATTTTTAGTTGAGGATATTGCTAAAAATAGGAATATGAGTGTTGAAGAATTAAAAAGCAAAAGCGATGGCGGTATGATTTTTTTAGGAATTGATGCTAAAAAAAGAGGATTAGTTGATTATCTTGGAGGTGAAAACGAGGTAAAAGAATTAATAAAAGAAAAGACAAATCTTACAGAAGTTAGATTCGTTGTAATAGGAAAGAAGTCAATAATAGAAAGCCTGGCTTCTCAACTTTTATCAAAGTTAAATATTTTTACAAAACAATCAGTTTTTTTAAGAACATAAAATTTTAAAAAAATAAAAATCAGTGTGTTAATTTTTCCTCAAGTAATTTTTGGAAAGAAGCTCCGAGAGAACTGCTTTTTAACCAAATACCCATGTCATAGTTTTCGTGCACATCTTCATCATTTTTTGGCATAAATATTAATTCATTATTGTCTGCTATAAGAACTCTTGAATTTAATTCAGGAACATTATGTATTTCAGCTATTTTGCTTAATTTATCAATTATTCCTTTATTTTTATCGCTGATTTTAGTTATAATCTTTATTTTAACTCCTCTTTTACTTGCTTCGTCCAATGCATTTTTTACTGCTTCATATTTTTTTACAATGCCTGTTTCACTCGTTGTTATTATAATGGAATTTTGTGCTTTGCTAATTATTGAGTTCATTTGCTCATAAATATTCTTTCTTCCTCTTATCGCTGTTGTTAAATCAGAAGAATTTATGTACTCAACTCCTTTGTTGTAAAGGTCTTCAAGAGTTTTTAATAAATTGCTGCTTTTTATTTCTTCAATTCTTTTAATTTTTTTTTCTGTTTGAGCTTTTAAATTGCTTTTTATTCTTTCAACAACTTCTGATGGAGGTATTGCCATATACTTAACAGGTTTTCCAAGTTTCATTAAAACAAATCCTTTTTTTTCTAAAGATTCAAGAATATCGTACGTCCTGCTTCTTGGGACATTCGCAATATCACTTAATTCTCCTGCACTGCTCACGCCTCTTGAAAGCAAACTAACCCATATCCTAACTTCATAAAGATTTAAGTTAAATTCTCTTCTCAGTTTTGCCAAAGTGTTTTCATCAAGCAACATTTCTATTCACCATCAAGTTGTTACTTAAACATTTATTATTTAAATAAACTACTACATCTTTTAAATTTTTCATTACTATTTAGTAATAATACACTCTTTTTAAAGGTTTTGGTAAATTTAGAATAAAAAAATAAGGCGTTCGAAAATCGAACGCATTATGTGTTTTTTTAGGGGAAATAAATCTCTGCTTTTTATTTTTATAAACTTTTTGCAAAAAAGAAGATTCTTGCAGAAGTCAAGAAATAAAATAACATTTTAATTAAAGCAATTCATACAAGGTTTTCATATCTTCTATTTTGTTAATTAAAAAATATCGATTATTATATTTTCTGAGAAACTCTTTTTTGATTTCTCTTGTTTTTTTATCTTCCTTTCTTTCAAATTCCCATGTCACAAAAGGTATTTCAATCCCCCCAATCCCCGCTTCCAACGCTGGTTTTATGTCACTTGAAAAAGAATTCCCAACAGAATATGTTTTTTCTGTTTCAAGTTCTAAATCAATTATTAACTCTACAAATGTTTTTTTGTCTTTATCTTTGACAATATACATTTTTTCAAACCACTTGTTTAAATTTAAAGCATTTATCTTGTTTTTTTGCACTCTTTCATCTCCTTTTGTTAAAAGAATGAGATTGCAGTCTTTTTCTAATAAAAAATCTAAAGTTTCCTTCGCACCATGCATAAAATCATTTTTGTATTGTTTTTTATCAAATGCTTTCATACCAATAGCGTATAATTTTTTTAATAATTTTTCATTAGGTTCTATTCCTGCTTCATTGCAAAGAAATGTGTAAGTTACTTGCAAACTTGAAGGAAATCTTTGGCAATTAAAATAAAGCGCGTCAAAAGTCATACCAAAAATTTCTCCACTCTTTACTCTTGTAGAATCAATTTTATTAGCGATCTCAAGTATTTTTTCATGATGAAATTTTTGTTTTATTTCAGGTATTTTTAGCATCTCATCAACAAAAAATTTTTTTGGCAGCCAATAATCATTCGTGCTTACTCTTATGGTTTCATCAAGGTCAAAAATAAATGATTTTTTATAATACATACAAAAATGAAATTAAACACATTTTTTAAATTATTATGTTTTTTAAACAATATAATCTAATTTATATTTTCTTCAAAATCTCTTAAAAATAGCAATAAAGTATTTAAATTAGAAGTATCTAATTTATTTTGGGCATAAAAATTTAGGTTATTAACACAATCGGGCATATGTGTTAAATTTCAAATATTGATTTGGGCTAGCATTGGGCTATAATCTTTTTCTATAAGGGTGTAGACCTTAGAAGTTTAAATACTTTTAGGTGGAACACCAGTCATATTAAAAAAAATAAACAAGGAGGGGTTGAAGAAAAATGGATTTCATAATTCAAAATGCATTAAAAAATACCCAAAATTTGAATTTTGAACAAGGACTTTTGGGGCAAGCAAATATTACTGTTGTGGGTTGTGGGGGTGGTGGTAATAATATGGCTGATTGGCTTTATCATAAAGGCGTAAAGGGTGCAGAAATTATAGCAATCAATACTGACAAACAACATCTTGATGCGAGAAGTGCAGATAAAAAAATTCTTATTGGTAAAGAAATAACAAAGGGTCTTGGAGCTGGAGGTTTTCCAGAAGTTGGAGAAGCAGCAGCAAGAGAAAGCCAAAACGAGATAAAGGAAGCTCTTAAAGATTCTGACATGGTTTTTGTCTGCGCAGGTCTTGGTGGAGGAACAGGAACTGGTTCTGCTCCTGTTGTGGCTGAAATGGCAAAAGACAAGGGAGCAATAGTTATTGGAACAGTAACAATGCCTTTTAACATAGAGAAAGCGAGGATAGACAAGGCGGAAATTGGTTTGGCTAAATTAAGAGAAGTATGCGACAGCGTTATTGTTATTGACAATAATAGGTTAGTTCAGATTGCAGGGAACTTGCCACTTCAACAAGCATTCGCTGTAGCGAATGAATTAATTGCTACAATGATAAAAGGCATTGTTGAAACAATTGCAATACCTTCTTTAGTTAATTTAGATTTTGCAGACGTAAGAGCAATTATGAAAAACGGTGGTGTTTGCACAATAGGTATTGGTGACAGTGATAGCGAGAATAGGGTTCAAGAAGCAGTAAGAAGAGCTTTAAGCAATCCATTGCTTGATGTTTCATATGAAGGAGCAACAGGCGCACTGATTCACATTACTGGTGGAGAGGACATGACTCTTGATGAAGTCAATCAAATTGGTGAACTTATAACGCAATCTCTTGATAGCTCTTCGCAAGTAATCTGGGGGGCCAGGATAACAGATGAAATGAATGGAAAGATAAGCGTAATGACTATTATTGCAGGTGTGAAATCCCCTTACATTTTGGGACCAGTGAGAAAACAGGAGAACTTTCATGCAACAACGCTTAATGAAGAGCTTGGAATAGAGATGATAAGATAAAAAAAATCATTCTTAAAAAATAATGAGGAAAAACAACCACCCACAATTTCTAGGGGAGTGCCAGCATACAGCTGCACTCCCTTTTAAATCTTATTTTTTTATCAAAAAAAAATTAATAATTTTTATTAATGCATAATTGGTTTTGTATAAATATGATAATTTCAAAATCATTAATAAGACAGGTCGTGCTTGACAGATTTTTTACAGGAGTGCTTGTAATTGCATTAATTCTTTATGTTGTAGCAGAAATAACTGCGAATAGGACTTCTGACGTTGTTTTTTCAATAGTTATGTTAGGAAGTGTTATTGTTATTAAAATCCTTTTTGGTCAACTTAATACAAAAAATAAAAGAAGAATAGGCGTTGTGCTTGCATTAGTTTGGCTTTTTATGTTGTTTGTAACAATTTATAATTATAAAACTTCAATTTCTTTGAATATTTTTGGAATGGAAGTTTTTGTTCTAATCCTTGTTCTCGCTACAACTATTGAACATTTTATATGATTAATCTTTTATTAGAAATTTTTCTATTTTTTCTTCTGCTTTCCTTCTTGCTTTCTGATGTTTCTCTAAGAACTCATTTGCTTTTTTAACCATTATTTGTTTTAATTCACCACTCAGCAGATTCCCGCTTTTATATTCTTCATGAATTTCCTTAATTTTTTTGTCATTAGGCTCTAATAATTGGTATAAATACTGATAACTAACATCAATTTCTGGATTCCCCCCGTATTTTCTATGCTCTTCAAGAGTTTTCCTCCCACCACTGAATGCATATTTCATCACTTTTTTTCTTACAGTTTCTTTGTCATCTGTTGTAAAAATTGCAGTTTCTTCCTTACTACTACTCATTTTTCCTTCAATTCCTTGCAAAGGAGGCAGGAATCTTGAATGAATAATTGCTGGTTTATAATACCCTAATTTAGGACAAACATCTCTTGCAAGCCTAAAATGCGGGTCCTGATCAACACCAAGAGGGATTAAACAAGGAATATTTTTTCCTTGGCGAACACTTTCAAGAATTGCTGGAACTGCTTGGAAACTCGTGTAAAAGTATTGGCCTATGTTATAACTATCATTGAATCCAAAAGCACTTTTAATTGTGCTTATTGTAAGTCTTTTAGCAAAATGTATGGCATTATTATATAATGTTTTACTGTTATAAGTGTCTATCATTATTTCTGTTAATTTTGGGTTTAATCCAACAGCAATAATATCTTTTATATTTTCTAATCCTTGTTTTGTATATTCTTCTAATTTTTTTTTATTAAAAAGGTACTTCTCGTCATCAGTTATTTGAATTATTGTTTTGCAATTAAATTTGTCTTGAAGCCATTTCGTAAAAAGAAATGGAAGAAGATGGCCTAAGTGCATTTTTCCGCTTGGACCTCTTCCAGTATAAATGTAGAATTTTTCACCATTCTCATACTTGTTTAACAACCAATTTAAATCCCTATGACAGAAAAATATTTTTCTTTTTAGCATGAAATGGAGTTCTCCTGTGTGTTTTTTTATACGATTTAATAATATATTATCTATTGGTTCTGTTCCAAATTTTTTAATCAATTTTTCATAATTAATGTTCCCTTCCACAGTGTAAGGGGTTACTAAGAATTCTTCTTTTGTCATATATTATTTTTACAATTTTCTTTTTAAATAAATTTGTGAATAATACTATTGACTTAAAAACCCTATTATGGCGTGCTTAAATTCAACATTTCCATTCTTGTTTCAGGATTCACCCAGAATATGAAAAAAATAATCAGGAATAAGGCAAGAATAATGATTAAAGAAACAACATAACCCTTGCCTTTTTTGTTTTTTAAATGCGAATTCAATGAATGTATCGTTTACCTCACCCTTTTTTCTACATTTTTAATCCATCTTTCCCCCCATTTATTGAAAAAAACTTTTGTTTTCAATTTTTTTCTTGGAGGTGCAGGAACTTTTTCACCAGCATAACCTATTGGCAGGATTGCATGAATTTCTATACTCTCAGGAACATTTAAAATGTTTTTTATTTCTTCTTCTTCAAATTTTCCAATCCAACAAGAAGCCAATCCCAACTCATGTGTTCTTAAAAGCATGTTTTCAATGCAAGCACTTATATTCTGGATTGCAAATCTTTTTCCAAATTTTCCATAAAGTTTTTCTGCTCTTTTTGTTTCTGCAAGAACAATAATAACGTATGGTGCTCTTGCAATAAAGGGCTTTCCATAACATGCTTTTGCAATTTTTTCTTTTTTTTCTTTTGAATTTATGACAATGAAATTCCAATTTTGTATATTTCCTGAACTTGGCGCCCATATTCCTGCTTCTAAAATTTCTGTTATTAATTCAAATTCGACTTTTTTATTTAAAAAATGACGAATGCTTCTTCTTTCTTTGATGCATTTTTTTACTTCCATAACTAAAAATAAATAAGCCTGAAAATTATTAAATTTTCTATAAAGATTTTATGGTAAAAGGTGTAATAATGAAATTTTCGGAAGTTGTGGTATTACTTGAGGAATTAAACAAAACAAATAGTTCTCTTGAAAAAACAAGAATACTTTCAGAGTTCTTAAAAAAATGCAATGAAACTGATATTTATTGGATTTCTCATTTTGTTAGAGGAAAAGTTTTTTCAGATATAGATAAGAAAGAATTAGGAGTTGCTAATAGTTTGATAATAAAAGCAATTTGTTCAGCAACAGGAATAAATGAAAAAAAAGTAAAGGATTATTGGAGGGAAACTGGGGATTTAGGAGATGTTGCTGAAAAAGCAGTTAGGCAAAAAACTCAACATACTCTTTTGTCAAGAAGTTTAACTCTTTCAAAAATAATTGAAAACTTTAATTTAATTAGTATGCTTGAGGGTGCAGGAACTGTAAGTAAAAAAGTTGCTTTAATAAGCGAGCTTCTTACTAATGCAACGCCTATTGAATCAAAGTATATAGTGAGAATGATTCTTGGGAAGTTAAGGCTTGGAGTGGGTGACGGAGTATTAAGAGATTCAATTTCAAAAGCATTTAAAATACCGAAAGAGATTGTTGAAAGAGCGTATGACATGGCAGGAGATTATGGCGAGGTTGCTAAAATAAGTTTATTGAAAGGAGGGAAAGGATTAAAAAAAATATCATTACGGGTTGGAACACCTATTCAAAGCATGCTTTACATAAAAGTGAATAATATAAAAGAAGCTTTTAAGGTTGTTGGAAAACCTGCAATTATTGAGTATAAATTTGATGGATTAAGAACGCAAATTCATTATGATAAGAAAAGAAATCTTTTGAAAATATTTACTCGCAGATTAGAAGATGTGACAAACCAATTTCCAGACATTGTTAAATATGCACGTAAAAACTTAAATTGCGATTCCTGCATTCTTGATTCTGAAACAGTTGGATTATCAAAAGATAAAAAAAATTTTATACCCTTCCAAAAATTGAGTAGAAGGATAAAAAGGAAGTATCATATTGAAAAAATGGTTAAAGAAATGCCTGTTAAAACCTTTGTTTTTGATTGCCTTTTTCATAATGGGAAGGCTCTTATGGATGAGCCATTGGAAAAGAGAATAAAAATTGTTTCAAAAATAATAAAAAAAAATCCTGACCTTAATACTTGCCCAAGAATAATAACAAGTGATGAAAAAGAAGCAGAAGAATTTTTTAATAAAGCACTTGGTGAAAAACAAGAAGGCGTTATGATAAAATCAATGAAAGCAAAATATCAACCAGGAAAAAGAGTGGGTTATGGCGTTAAGTTAAAACCAGGACTTGAATCTTTTGATTTAGTTGTTGTAGGTGCAGAATGGGGGCAAGGCAAAAGAAGCAAATTTTTAAGCTCTTACCTTCTTGCGTGCAAGCATCCGAAGAAAGATGAATTTTTAACAATTGGAAAACTTAGTTCAGGTCCTACAGAGGAGCAATATGAAGAAATAACAAGATTGTTAAAACCATTAATTCTTGAAACAAGAGGAAGAGAAGTTATTGTTAAACCACAAGTAATTCTTGAAGTTAGTTATCAAGAAATACAGAAATCCCCAAAATATACTTCTGGTTTTGCTTTAAGATTTCCCACATTAAAACAAGTAAGGTATGAGAAACGTTTAAATGAAGTTGATGACTTGAATAAAGTAAAATTTAATTATGAATCACAGTTTCAGGGAAGATTATGAGAGAAGACCTTCAAAGAGTTTTAGAAAAAATTAAAAGAATATTAAATGTTTTAGGATACTCTGACATAGATAAAGTGGAAATAAAAATAAGAAGGGAAGGACAGATTTCTGAAGAAACTGCTTTTGAAAATTTGCACAAAAAATATGGACTTGAATTTAAGAAAACAAAAATTGTTCCCACAACATATGGTAAAATAAGGGTTGAAGATTTTATTAAGTTTCTTGAAGAATATGATGAATTATGGGGTCTTGAAACAATACTCATTGATTTGGAATCCATAATAATAAATCCTGCGTACTTGTAAAATTTGGTGAGATTAAATGAAAAATAAAGTTAGTGTTGGAGATAAAATAAAAGTGAAAAAAGGCGATGCAGAATATGAAGGAATCTTACTCCCCACAACAGATGCTTCAAACAAAGATATTTTAATACTGAAGTTATCTTCGGGTTATAATATAGGGATTAAAAAAGATAAGAACATTAAAATTGATTTAATTAAAAAATCTGTTTTGAAACCTGGAAGAATTCCTAAAATAAGGTTTAAAAAAAATCCAGAACTGCCGAATGTAACAATAATTGGGACAGGTGGGACAATAGGCACGCACGTAGATTACAAAACAGGAGGAGTTTTTATGTGCAGGACTCCTGAGGAAATTCTTGCTACTGTGCCTGAAATAGGTAATATAATAAATATAAATAAAGTGATTAATCTTTTTTCTATTGCAAGTGAAGATATTAATGTTAATCATTGGAAAAAAATAGCAGGAGTTATAAAAAAAGAGGTAGAAAACGGAGTTGATGCAATCATCATTACTCATGGAACAGATACTCTTGCATTAACAAGTGCGGTGCTTAATTTTATGATAGGTGTTCCACCCATACCTATTGCGTTAGTTGGAGCGCAACGCTCTCCTGATAGGGGTAGTTTTGATGGAAGATTGAATTTATTGTGTGCTGCTCATTACTGCACTACTGATATTGCTGAAGTAAGCGTGGTGATGCATGGTTCAATAAATGATGATTTTTGTTATGCTATTAAAGGCACTAAAGTTAGAAAAAATCATTCTTCAAGAAGAGATGCTTTTCAACCTGTGAATACAATGCCTTTTGTGAAATTATGGGAGGATGGAAAAAAAGAATTTTTAAGAAAGGATTATCACAAGCGTGAGAAAGAAAAAAGAAGAATTGATTTAAAACTAAATTATGCTAAAGTTGGATTATTGAAAGTTTATCCAAACAGTGATCCAAAAATCTTGGAATGGTATTATAAAAAAGGGTATGAAGGGCTTGTGATTGAAGGCACGGGATTAGGTCATGTTCCAGGCAAGGATGCTGGGTTAAAAAATAATTGGCTTCCAATAATTAAAAAATTAGTTAATAAGGGTGTGATTATTGTAATTTGTACGAGCACAATTAATGGCAGAACAAATAATAGAGTGTATAGGAATTTGAGATTGCTGAATAAAACAGGCGTTTTATGGGGTAAGGATTTGCATGCGGAGAGTGCATTAGTGAAATTAGGTGTTGTGCTTGGAAATGCAAAAAACTTAGAGCATGCTAAGAAAATGTTTAAGACAAATCTTGTGGGCGAGTTTGAAGAAAAAAATATTGTTGGTGATAATCTTG
>Ga0190313_1000630_pt1 | contig 20494 bp, 10 predicted proteins | sample 4870071011_MG_FD_169989 | JGI IMG/M metagenome (GOLD analysis project Ga0190313, IMG submission 169989) | Hydrothermal vent sediment bacterial communities from Southern Trench, Guaymas Basin, Mexico - 4870-07-10-11_MG | ecosystem: Environmental > Aquatic > Marine > Hydrothermal vents > Sediment ...
CCCCTCCGCCGCCCCCGGAAGATGTGTGAGTTTTTCTGACGATGCGCCGTGTTTTCTCCCAAAAATACATAAACCACATGGGCGTTTTCTCCACATGGCTCATGCAAGTTTGACAGCAACTGTTTTTTCTTCGGCCACGGGCTACCTGGTGTTTCTGCTCGTTGCGATAGTGGTTCTTTCTCTGGTCTATTATTTTTCTGTCCGCCTTATCACGGGCGAGGAGTTGTTTGAGTTTTCGTACGCCTTCCGCCTGGTCCTTGTAGCACTGATAACCCTCTTTGTGGCGCCTGTTTTCCAGCGTGTGATTCCGGGGGCTGTGTCGGGTATCGGGGGCGTGCTGTCTTTTGTGATAATCCTTTATTCGGTGCGTTATCTTTTGATAGAGCCGTTGACGAGCAGGGAGGAGTGGGAGAAGGCGATCTGGGTCTCTGTCATCGCCCTTGTTGTTGTGTATGTGATAAACTATCTGGCCGTGCGTCTTCTGGGTGTTTCCGTGGTTTTTGTATAATGCTCAGAAGCGAAGCATACGCTATGTTCTGTCTCCAGTGAGGTGGTCTACGAGTTTGAGAAAAGCGTTTTTCATCTCTTTTATATCCGTTTCCAGATGACACAGGGTTTCACTGAAAGACCCGTATTTAACGTCCAGGTATTCAAATTTCTCCGTCATGCCGCTGTGGAACTCCTCTGTTTTCTGGATTGACCTGTCCAGCTTTTCCGCCACCCGATCAACTTTCTCTCCCAGGTCCCTGAGCCCGCCATCTACTTTTTTGGCTACGTTGTCCACTTTTTCTGCGACTTTTTTGGTTTTTTATGTTTTCTTCCACTTTCTCCGCTACCCGGTCTATTTTGTCCCCCAGCTGTTTGAACCCGCTGTCCATCTTCTCTCCCAGGTGTTTGCCCATCCATGAAAAAGCCAGGATTCCCAGTTCGCTTCGTTCAATCATCTCTTTTTCGGCGGTGGTCATCTCGTATCTATAGTCCACGCTGAAAGAAGTGAAATTTTCGTCTCCAGTATACGCTTCCACCTCTATGGCTTTCACGTCGGGGTCAAGGGGCCTTCTGCTTTTACTTCCAGAGATTTTGTGAACAGGTCCAGCGTCTCTCCGGGTCCCACCGCTATGATTTCCACGCTCCGTCCGTCGGGGGGGTTTTTAACCTTTCCCCGGACTCCCATCCTGTGAGCGAGGGCTTTCACGAAAGCCCTGTATCCCACGCCCTGGACAAAGCCGTGTACGACGATACGCCGCCGATCCTCCGAGACATGGTATAGCATCACCTTCGGTTCAACGTTATTGTTCAATATAAGCGGTTTAGCGGTTTATTTAAAACTTCGTAAAAACGCACAAAGATATGTCATGTCGCCGGGCGAAACAGTTATACCCAATGGTCTGGTTGTGGTGGTGTGACAATAGCGGCTGGTGTGGATGGATGGCTGAGCTCGGTGTGACGGTTGCGGGTGTGCGTTTCAGAAACCCGGTGTTGCTCGCATCTGGCATTCTTGATGAGACGGGGGCCAGCATGAGGCGTGTGTGGGAGTTGGGGGCCGGTGGTGTTGTCACGAAATCCGTTGGCCTGGAGCCCAGGGCTGGCCATCCGAATCCTACGGTGGTGGAGGTCGGGTGCGGGCTTTTGAACGCCATGGGTCTTCCGAACCCCGGTTTTGAGGAGTACAGGCGGGAGGTTGAAGAGGCTGTCTCTGCGGGCGCACCTGTTGTGCTGAGCATCTTCGGCTCTTCGCCCGAAGAGTTTGCTCGGCTGGCGGAGATGGCCGCTGGCCTGGGCGTTGTGGCCCTTGAGCTGAACATGAGTTGTCCCCACGCCTCCGGCTACGGGCTTGAGGTGGGGAGCGATCCCGCCATGGTGGAGGAGGTTGTGCGCGCTGTCAGGGGGGTGTCCGGGCTGCCTGTTTTTGTGAAGCTCAGCCCGCACCTGTCTGATCTGAGGCCGTTTGTGTCTGCCGTTGAGAGTGCTGGCGGGGACGGTTTTGTTGCCATAAACACGCTGCGGGGTATGGCGATTGACGTTGAGACAGGTTTTCCCGTGCTGGGGAACCGTGTGGGGGGATACAGCGGGCCGGGGATAAAACCGGTTGGGGTGCGGTTTGTGTACGAACTCCGCCGTCTTTCCCATCTCCCCGTCGTTGGTGTGGGGGGTGTTTTGACCGGGAGGGACGCCCTGGAGTATATGATGGCCGGCGCTTCCCTTGTCCAGGTTGGCACGGCGGTCTATTACCGGGGTCCCGGCGCCCCTGGTATGGTAGCAGAGGAGATGGGGGAACTGCTGGACCGCCTTGGCTATGGGGGTGTTGGAGAGGTGGTGGGGCTGGCACACAGACGTGGTGGTGAGGGTGCTGGCGGGGTGCTGTCTGATGCCGGTGAGAGCGGTGGGGGTGGCGTGTGATGGAACCCGGCGTATCTGGTGTGAGTGTGGTCGGTCCCGGGCGGATGCGCATGGTCCGTGTGCTGAGTGTTCGCCGGGAGTCGCCTGTCCATTTCACGGTTGAGTACGCCGATGATGTGCCCGCGGAGCCGGGCCAGTTTGTGATGGTCTGGGTGCCGGGTGTTGACGAAATCCCGATGGGTCTCAGCGTGATAGAGGACTCCGGCGATGTGAAGAAGAGGGGTTTTACGGTCCACGTCGTGGGCGAGGCCACCCGTGCCCTTGCGTCTCTTGGAGAGGGGGATCTGATCGGCGTCAAAGGGCCGCTGGGCAGGGGCTTTTCTCTTCCGCCCGATGTTACTTCTGGGGGTTTGAAAGTTCTGCTTGTTGGGGGTGGGACCGGTGTGGCTCCGCTTGTGCCTCTGGCCGAGAGAATAAAAAAGGGGGGCGGCGAGGTGGTGTTTTTGCAGGGCTCCTCTTCCGCCGAACTTTTGCTTTTCAGAGACCGCCTTAGCCATCTCGGGGAGGTGGCGGTTGCCACAGACGACGGCTCTGAGGGATACCATGGGGTTGTCACTGACCTACTGGGCGATGTTTTTGAGCGCTTCCGCCCCGATGCAATTTACACATGCGGCCCTGAGGTGATGATGAAGAAGGTGGTGGACTTTGCCGTTGGGAGGGGGGTTTTCTGCGAGGCGTCGCTTGAGCGTTTCATGAAGTGCGGCGTTGGGGTGTGTGACTCGTGCAGCGTTGGCGGCTACAGGGTGTGTGCCGACGGCCCTGTTTTTCCGGCGTCGCTGCTCGTCTCGCTGGAGGAGTTTGGGCGGTGGCGGAGGGATGAGACGGGCAGGAGGGTCCCGCTGGCGTAGGTAAACCCCTTCCCCGGTTTTTTATTTCTCCAAGAGCCATTTCCACAGTGGAATGTAACGTATTTTTCTTCCTTCTACGGTTTCCTCGTCCTCGTAGTCCCACATAATGATTTCAGATTCCTGCAGTTGAGTTCTTTGACGCCTCTGTGAGTGCTTTTGTTTCTCTTTTTCTGGTGTCCGGGTTGCGGGGTCGTAGCATACCTGACATTTCTTTTTGCTTCTTTCTCTCATAACCACCTTTGTCGCATAAATTATAAATAAAAGAAGTTACAAAACATTTATTGATATTTGACACCGTTGACGGGATTCGTTGACGGGATGAAGCGGGAAGTGTTAGTATGAGAAGAAGTGGTTTCCTGTTCCTGTTTGTGCTCGTGTTCGCTTTTGTAGCGGTGCTTTTTTTCGTGGGGAAACCCGCCTGTGCCGCCGGCGGGACCGCCAGTCCTGTTTTATCCTCCTCCACGTCTTCCGGGGGATCTGCTGGTGTGTCTACTCCGGTGTTTCCTCGTTTGAGCGTTGATGAGGTCCAGTTCCACCCCGAATTTCTCTACGGCGGCGTTTCTTCTTCGCCCTCTGTTTCATCGGACGGGGAGGGTTTGCAGACGTCTCAGCAGTCTCATTCTTCTGAACCTGTCCCGGCGGAACAGGCGACCCCTTCCAGTGCCTCGGACCGGTCTGATCAGGAGTCAACGGGTGACTCAGACACGGACACGTCTTCTTCCGGCTCGTCGGATTCTTCGGCCTCAGATGCTTCGGATGCTTCGTCTACTTCAGATGCCGACGGCTCTCAGGAATCTTCCAGCGCGTCTCAGACATCTCCCGCAGAGGACTCTGGTGGCACGGGAGATTCAAGCAGGGCTGAGGGCTCCTCTACTTCTCCGCCCCGTTTTGTTGAGGGCATGGAGATCTCTTCTGTTGTGACAGAGGAGGACGTCCCGGCGAGCGTCTCTCTCTACGACCGTTTCACGGACGACGATACATCTCCGACAGAGATGAAATATTATGCTTTTGCAGAGGATGGGGTGGTCGCCTCTATAAGCGATGGTGTGATGACGATAACCCCTGAGCCAAACTGGCACGGCGACACGTCTGTCACCCTGGTCGTTGTTGACGTGGACGGGCTGTCTTTCACCACGGAAATCGCTGTGTCTGTTCTGTCCGTTGACGACCCCCCCGTCCTGGTGGACGATTCCCTGTCCAGTGTGGAGGTCTCTCAGGGTTCCACGGCCACTTTTGTGCTCTCCGAGTATTTCTCTGACCCGGACAGCGAGATATCCTATGGGGTGGGGGCCAGCAGGGTCGTAAGCGTGTCTGTCTCCGATGGTGTCCTTGTGATTTCGCCGCCTTGGACGTGGTATGGGGAGGACAGTTTTGTTCTCACGGCATCTGATGGCGTCTACTCTGTTTCTGTGGTGGTGAATGTTGATGTCTCGCCCAACTGGGTATCGGTCCATGAGCCCGTAGAGAGCCACCCGGATGACATGCCCAGGACCGTGGATGTTGAGAAGATGGTGGGCGAGCCGCTGGAGGTTGAGGAGATAAGCGCTGTTTCCGACAACCCCCACGTAAAAGTAAGGGTCAACCCGGACCACACGATAACGATCATACCGGAGGAGGGCTGGACAGGCAGTGCGAATGTGAAGGTGACCGTGAAAGCTTCCACGGGCCAGGTCGGGAACATTGAGATACCGGTTGTCGTGTCAGAGAAGATACGGCCCGTCGTTTCGTGGGTTTACACTTATCTTGTTGGCCTGGTCCTGGGAGGCGTGTTTGTTTCGGCCAGGCTGTACGGGACCTACAGGGCGTTTCTGAGGAGCTTCCCGTCTCCGGTTGTGCTTGAGAATTACAGGCATTTCCGTGGGAGAGGCAATAGTTGACCGGTCTTATGTCGTCATGTCAGTCGTTTTTTCTTTTTCTGTTCCCCCGCCCCCATCCCCTGTTTTTTCTCCCCAGCCACGCTTCCACGAAGCTGTCCACGAGGGCGTCTCTGAAGGTCGGGCGGTAGGAGACCAGGAGGTCTGCCACGTGCTCTGCGTTTGTGACATAGTATCTCGTTTCTTCATGGCCAGACTGTTTCTGGTCGGTGGGCGGTGTCTCTGTGACCCCTGTCACCAGCCCGCTTTCCTGCAGTTTTTTGACGTGCTTCAGAAGGGTGGTGTGGGAGAAATCAAAGTCCCTTTCCAGGTCGGAAATGGTGGCTCCCGGGTTCAGGATGAGGTAGAGTACGATTCCTCTCAGGTTTTCGTGGCGGAGGAGGGCTATGATGCGCTTGTCTCTCCAGTCTACTCTCCCGCGTACGTAATATCGTTTGAACTTTCCATCCTGGACGGCGACTATTATCTCTTTTCTTTCCATGTAGTGGAGGTGGTAGTCCACGTTGCCAGCGCTGAGGCCACTGAGCCGGACTATTTCACGAAAATGGAGGCCAGGGTTGTTGAGTATTATCTCGTAGAGACGGCGGCGGGTCTGGAGGGTCATCGATTCTTCGTCTTCCTTTCTTTTTTTCACTCTTTCACCCGCTCTTTGTGAGTAATCCGATGTTAGCCAGGACGAAGTGGCAGAGATAAGGCGGAGGTGGAATAGAGGCTGCGGGGAGAGGAATGCGGTTGCTGAGGTCCTTGTAGCGCTGCCGCGGATGATGTTTTGGCCGTTACTCCCCGTCTTTTTGGTCCGTTCCCGGAGGAGGCTCTGGTGCCTCGTGGGCTTTCGGAACCTCAGACGCTGTGTCCAGTTTTGTCTCTCTGGCCGTTTCCTCCTCTCCTCCGATCACGAGGGTATCCGTGTTGCTTCTTGGAGAGGTGTTTTTAGAGGCGTTTTCAGAGAGTTCTCTCTCTTTTTTGGGGACGTTCCAGATGTACAAAAATATGAACAGTATTATCATGCTGTCAAAAACGGGTGAGAACCACGTCCTTTTCCAGATGTCATATGGTGCCGTCCACACGATCCCGGCGAAAAAGAAGGCGCTTTTGATGAAAAATGCGAGGGAGATTACGACAGGTGCAAGAAGCAGGGGGTTTTTTTCCCTTCTTAAGCCGATGAGGGAGACGGCAAACATGGCCATGGACATGGAGAGCAGCCAGGCGTTCAGGATTAGAGTGAAGGCATCCATTTTCTCCTCCTCTGTTTTTCACCAGTTTTTTTGTTCTTACCTTCTCCTCCTCTTCCTTTTTTCTTTTCTCTGTAACGTACTCTAATTTAACTCTAATAACCTGATTCCTTTCATCTTCTTTTGCGGAGGTACATGGCCGCCATGGCTGTGACGACCGCCAGCAGTAACAGGAAGATCAGTGTTTCCATCGCCTGAGTGGTTTTTCCGCTATACGGCTGTGGGGGTGTGGTCTCTTCGCCTCCGCCCGTCGTCCCTCCACCGGTGCCTCCCCCGGTTGTCTGCTCTTCCACCACTATCGTCCAGTTGTGCTCGTCGCTGTCCATTCCATCACTCACCACGACTTTGATGTGGAACGTTCCCGGCTCTGTGGCTACGAAGATGTACGAGGTGCCTCCCATGTTCAGGAGCACACCGTCTAGCGACCAGCTGTATGACAGGTCTTTGTCGTTTCTGTCCTCCACGCTGACAGATAGGGTCCATGTCTCCCCGATGCTCAGAGAGGTGGGTGCGGGGGTCGCATCTGTTATACGTGGCGGGTCGTTGTAAACCGTTATCTGGACGTAGTCGTAGGCGCTCCCGCCGTCTTCGTCAACGACCATAAGAGCCACTGTGTACGTTCCTTCCCTTGTGTAAACGTGTGAGACCTGTTCTCCTTCTGCTGTCGTTCCGTCTCCGAAGTCCCAGTAAAAGTTTACATCGCTCTCAATGTCATTTCCCTCGCCTGTGAATGTGATGCTCTGGCGTGAGAAGAGTTCGCTGTTGTTCTCCGGCTGGATAAGGGCGGCCGTTGGCAGGTCGTTGACGGATTTAACTTCTATCTTTACTGTTGCCGTGACAACATATGCCCCGTCGCTCACCGATACCACACCGGTGTCTGTGCCATACCAGTTTTCCTGTGGGAAAAGCGAGAGGAGTGTGCCGTCTATTCTCATCTCAACATGAGCGGGCTGTTGCTGGACACTAAACATGAGGTCTTCTTTTTGGGTGTCCTGGTCCGTGACATACCCCGCCAGGTCTATCCACGGATCAAGTGGTGTGTCCTCGTCTGTTATAGCCGTGGGTAGAGTGCCCCACTCTGGCGGATATGTTCTCAGGTTGACTGTGACCTGCATGGTAGCCGTGGTGGTGTATTCCCCATCCGTGGCTTTGATGGTTATGTAGTCCACACCACCCCACCCGGACGGAGCGGAAACAGTTAGCATGTTGTTTGCGTCCAGTGTGACCACAACGTGCTCAGATGTGATGGTGTAAACTATGGTGCTGTCCACGTCATAGAAGTAGCTGTCCAGGTCAAGTATGTTCTGGCTGGTTTCTCCGTCTTCCATGACCAGGTCGGGTAGGGGTTGTGTAAGGGTCGGCGGGTCGTTTACAGGCATGACTGTAACGTTCCAGGAGAGCGAGATGAAATACTCTCCATCTGTCGCTTTGAACACAACGATCTCCTCACCATACCAGTTCGTTACCGGGTAGAGAGATACCATGCTCCCATTGATAATAACCCCCAGGTGTATTCCTCCCGTGTAGCTGTACTGGAGTTCGCTGTCCACGTCGTAGAAATAGTCGCTCAGGTCCAGCACGTTTTCCGCGATCTCATCCTCGTTCATCTGGTATGGGGGCATCTCTCCATTCTGGAGGGCGCTCTCGTTTATTTCCGGCGGGTGGTTGCCTTTGACCACGTTCACATAGAAGTAGGGATAGCTGGTGGCTCCGTATATGTCTGTCGCTTCAAACGTTATTTTTTCCGACCCGGTCCACCCGAATGGGACGTCTATTATAACTACCCTGTTTTCGTCTATGGTCACATTTACATGTTCTGGCTGCTGGTACAGGGTAACGTTGAAGGGGTCTCCTTCAGGGTCGTAGAGGTAGTCGTCCAGATTTTCGTATGTGTAAGTGGTCCCTTCCGGTATGCCAGGGGTGTCGGGTAGCCTGTCGTAGTAGGCGGGATTGTCTATGTAGTTGCTCCTGGGGGGGTCGTTCACTGGTGTGACCTCAACGCTTACCACCTGATACACAGTGAATTCGCCGTCGGTGGCATAGATGGTTACCACGTCGGTGCCATACCAGTCCATTTCCGGCACTATGTTCACTATTCCTCTGTGGTCTATGGTGAAACCGGATTTTGTTATCCCTGTGGCGTAGAAGGAAAGGGTGTTGTTCCCCTCAGGGTCGGCGAAGTAGTCGTGGAGGTCCACCCAGCTGTATATGGGGGTGTCCTCTTCGGTGGTTACGGAGTTGGGGAGTGTCTGGCTTATGTACGGGCTGGTATTGGGGTGCAGGATGACCAGTGTGTTCCTGTCTATTTTCACGACGGTGTAGTCTATGGCCCCCCCCTTTCGAGCTGTGATGTTGTGTGGTGTGAGCTGGTGCTCTGTAGGCTTTTCCCCGGATATGTTTTTTATCTCTGCCTCGTAGCATTCTATATGTTTGATGTACCCGCTTGTACCTGTGGTCCCTTCAAATACGAGTTTTCCATCAGCGTCTCTTACAGTAACAGTGGCTCCTTTTATGGGCTTATTGTTCGGGGACAGAACGCCAACGTCCAGATTCCAGATGAAGTATATAGCGGAAGAGTTATCAAGATAGTTTTTGTCGGCGGGGACTTTGAACTCCCAGAGATATGCGGTGCTGTTCTCTTTTAGAGAGAAATACTGTTCAGGCGTCCCAAGGTTGCACTGGCGTAACCTGAAGACCGTGTTGTTTGTTCCGTCCACGGCGGTGGTCGCTCCTGTTATGGAGATGTGGGAGCCTGTGACGTTGGCCCCGTTTGTGGCCTTTATTCCGGCGGCCCCCACGCTGTCTATCTCCACGTTTGTGAGATTGTAAAGATTGTCTGAGAATGTAAACGCCGTTCCGGTTTCTGTCGTTCCATCCACAGGTTCTCCGTTGAAGACACAGGGGGTGCCTGTCTGGTTCCACAGATAGCTGTCGGCGAGGTCCAGGTAGTACCGGCCGAGGTTGATGGCAACGGAACCCCCTTCAAAAGTGCTCTTTTCTATTGTCAGGTATTTTCGTGTAGTGTGGTTGCTGGTTCCCTGGATGCCTGTGTCACATGAAATAAATCTTACGTTGGACAGGTTGATGTTCGCGGAATTTTCCAGCTTTATGCCATAGGAAAACCTTTGTATGAGGGAGTTCTCTACTTTGATGCTGTTTCCACCATCTCCACCGACCACGATCGCGGAGCCCCTGTTTTCCCCTGTGAAGGTGTTCTGGTCTATTATCACCTTGTTGGGATGGTCGGAGGATGATGAGTCGCTGATCCATATGTCCTCCGAGGCCTGTCCGCTAAAAACGTTGTTGTAGACATAGAGTATGTTGGTGTCCGTTGAGGAGATGCCGTTGTGGTTGCCTATGAACCGGTTGTTTTTTACCCAGAGGAAGACGTGGGCGTACCGGGAACCTTTCACGCTCAATATGCCGCTCCCGTGGTTGAGGAGGAATGTGTTGTTTATTATGGTGGCGTTTGTAGTTCCACCCAGACCCCATCCGAATGGGTCCGCGCCTCTCCATATCCTTACGCCGTTGCCCCAGTCGTTCACGAGATCGGGCGCGGGGTCTCCCAGGTTGGCGAAGAAGGTGTTGTTGCGGATTATTAGAATGGCTTTTCCTGGGGTCTTTATATTGCCCGATGTGTAATAGTCCTCTAACGACCAGGGCATGGGTGTGTCATATATGGCTGAGCCCCCGTTGTTGGTAAAATTGTTGTTTTCTATTATGAGATAGGAGTCTACTTCGGCTATGCCGTTGCCGGTCAGCGCGTTGAATGCCAGAAAAAAAGGAAGTACCTCAGAAACCTCGTTTGGAATCGTCGTCTCAGAGCCGATGATGGTATTGCTCCGTATGTGTACAGGGATACGGTAGTCCCATGTTATGCCGGAGGAAGCGATCAGGATACCAGCACCATGCCCCACCCCCTCCCTCAGGAGGGTTGTCACCGTGTTGTTGGTCACGTTCGCGGCGGAGAAGCGGATATATATACCATATAACCAGTTGTCTCTTATTGAAGAGTTGTGTATCTCTATTGACCCGCGCCATGCCAGGTCCTGGTTTCTTCCCACGGCCACTATCCCGACGAGGTTGTTGGTGGCCGTGACGTTCTCTACGCTGCCATAGCACTCTCTCCCCACAAATCCTCCCCCGCCGTTTCTTTTCAAAACACATCCCGTAAGGTTGTAGTATCCCTTTTCCATGTACAGGCCGTCCACCTTGTTAAAGGAGAGGCTTGTTCTCCTGATTTCCACCTTTGACCAGTTCAAGGCGAGGATTCCGTCCTGTTTGTTGTACTCTATCTGTGAGGCCTCTATGGAGGCTGTGGAGGCGTTGAGGGACAGGCCGTTGCTGCCGCTGTTGCGTATCGTACCCCGTAACATTCCGACCACTCCGTGGTCAACGAAGACGCCCCATCTGTCAAGCTTGTTCAGGTCCGGGTTTATGGACACCTCCGTTCCCAGGGAGGCGTTCATGAGGAATTCCTGGTAGGCGTCGTGGTTCTCGTTCTTTCCCCAGGGATACTGGACTGTGGAGTCGGTGATGAGTAACGTCCCCCCTATGACCTTGAACTTGTACGTTTGGTTCGGGAAGTCGGGTCCCGGGGGTGTTATAAGGGCTCCGGACGTGAGCTCCATCAGCCCGTACACTGTTATAGAATACTGGCCTTTTTCGGCACAGTTCATTATCAGTGTGGTCCCCTTGAGGTGCAGTTCTCCCCCTGCTTCTATAGTGAGGTTGCCGTTGACTATTATGGTTTTGGGGCCGATCACGATGTTGTCTCCGTCTTCAATGACCCAGTCGCCTGTTGTCTCCCCTGTGACAGGGTCCGGGCCACCCGTTTCTCCTATGGCGGAGTGTGCTGGCAGGAAGAAGACCAGGACTACGACAGCGGCGGTTATGAAGAAGATGAACATCAAACAGCGGGTCAGTCTGGAGGGCATATCAGCTCTCACCTCTCACATTTCTCACATTCTCTTCTTTAACCTTTCATCTCTCTTTAAAAGAGCAGAGGTATTAAAGTTTGCGGTGGAATGTCTAACTTTAACAGCCTTTAACCAATCGCAGTTAATTATTTATAGAGGATGTTCGTGTCTTTTTCCTTGCTGTAAGAGAGGAGTGATCCGCGATGAAAATGTGGAAGGTGAAAAAACAACCTCCCGGGGTGAGAGAGCGCGTCGGAAAACCCGGGTCCATGAAAAAGCTGTCCATTGCTCTGATACTCGTGCTCATTGTGGGTCTTGTTCTGGGGGGGTTGCATTGGTGGGAAAAACCTCCCGTGGAAGAGGAAAGAACAGAACCAGTGCGTGCCCCCCAGGTGGTTTTTGACCAGGGACACAAACAGGCGTGGTCAATACACGACACAGGTGTTATGGGCTATTCCCGGCTTTGCTCCGTCCTACAGGATGCGGGCTACCGTGTTTCTGAAACATACGAGGACCTCTCTGTTGCCACCAGGGAGATGGGTCCTGGAGACGTGCTTATAATCCCCCCTGGCCACTATACCTCTTATACGGACGAAGAGGTGGAGGCGATACTTGATTTTGTGGAGAGGGGCGGGGGGCTCTGGGTCCTTGCCGAGCACAGCAACGTCTTCGGTATCGGCGTTTTTCAGAACAAGTTGATAAAACACTTTGGCGTGGTCGTGACCTATGAACATGCTGTTACGGGCAACGATCTCCCGGAGTCCCCTGACTGGATAAGGGTTGAGGTCAGGGGGTTTGATGCCAGCGACGTGGCCTTCTGGTCTGCCGGAAAACTCGTCATACTGGAGGGAAACGAGACAAAAGTTGAGCCCATCGTTCTGGCAGGAGACAACACGGACTCCCCCGGGGCAATCCTCGGGGTGAGGACCACCTGTGGAGCGGGCAGGGTTGTGGTGACCGGGGACAGCCATTTTTTGACCAACCTTGATCTGGATCTTGGCATAGGATACGGGGACAATGCGAAATTCGCAAAAGAGGTGGTGGGGTGGCTGTCCAACTCCGGATATGTCTCCCGGTTGAGGCCGACTTATGACCTGGTCACGGGAAAGGAGATAGACCTGTGGGTGGAGGGAGAAAAGGGAATGGAGGTCAGGACGGAAATAGATGGCGGGGAGATCGAGCCCACGTCCCAGAAGGGATATGACAACGGTTCCACCCTCTGGCATCTACAGATAAAAGAGGACGGATATGTGGATTTCATCACTGACAACTGCATCAAGAGGGTGTACTTCTTCCATCCTCCCGAAGAAGATAGAGCCGATGTGTTGATAGACGAGAGCCACCATGGCCTGCGGGTGGATGAGGGGATCAGTGGTCTCCTGTCCTTTGCCAGGTACCTCAGGGACAGCGGGATGAACGTTTGGGCCACCGGGAGGGAGGTGGACTACGGGGGGTATGACGCCGTTGTCATCGCCAACCCCAAGGACAGGTATACCCAGGACGAGGTCGCCCGGCGCCTCGAGGTTAAAAAACTGGTTCTTCTGGGCGACTTCTGCGGTGTCTACGTGCCCAATGGCAGTGCTAACCAGGCAATAACCGGGATTTTCCCCGGGTTCAACGCCACCCCGACACACCCCATCAACGACCTCTCGGTTCCCCGGGGAATAAAGTTCACCTGGTATATGGTATACGATAATGAGAGTTATATAAAGTATCCCTGGCGCGCCCTGATAGACGTTCTGGGCGGGGGTCTGGGCGGGGGACAAAACGGCTCTTCCCCGGAGGTTGTGGGCTCTGCTCTGGTGTACAGGGGCAGCGTGGTAAAATTGACGGCCACGGGGGGCGTTGTCTGGGCGAGAGGAAAGAAGACGGCATGGGGGGAGTCAGCGTGGGACGGTCTTCTTCCCCCCGACGAAAGGGTGGGATACGAGGAGGAGATGGACATAACGGACACCCCCATAGGGGTGGAGACCGGAGACGTACTGGGTTTTGGGTGTGTAAAACCCTTCACCAACGAACATTACGGGAAGAGCACGGGGAGCGTCCTCCTTGGAGAGCATATATGCTCGTGGATATTGAACCCGGCATAATCCTTTGTACCAAAACTTTTATATATAGAAATGTGCATGGTCTTTTTTGTCTTGCAGGTAGAGGTGAAGAGCATGAAAAAAGAAGGAAGAAAGTTGGGAGAGATGTTGGTTGTGCTGATGGTGACTCTAGCTATGATAGTGCCGGCAGCGCCTTTTTTGGTGAGCGGAGGTGGGAGTTCCACGGCTGCATCTCCGGTTGCCTCTCCGGTTTCTTCTGTCAATAACAAGGAATTGACCACCATCCGGTTGAAGATGTGCTCGTTTGATCCTCTGGTGGACGGCTACGGGCTGCCCGTGGAGTTGACCACCAATGAAGAGGACGGCCATTATATTATCCAGTTCTATGGAGACAGGGGGTCGTATGCCGACAGGCAGGTTTTGAAAGATATGGGTGTGAAGTTCCTGGGCTATCTCGGGGGCAAGGCATGGGTTGTGTATATGAGTCCATCCCTGAAGAGAGAAGTTGAGAAGATGGACATGGTAAGATGGATAGGCCCCTACCAGCCCGGGTGGAAGATAGACCCCTCCATAAATTCTGCGAGCGGTGTCCAGACCTTCCGTATTTATCTATGGAATAACAACCCGGACACTTTGGAGAAAAACAAAAAGGACATAAAACTCCCATCCATCTTTGAGAAGGGCTATTTCTACCTGAATGGAAAGAAGCAAAAGTTCGGTGGCATACAGTGGCAGACTTCCCACGGAGACCTGAGGAAAGGTTTTGAGATGGTAAGGGAGAACCTGCAGCAGTTAAACATGGAAGGCAGGAAGGCATTTGAGATGCAGCTCCGTGCTCTCGGGTTTGACGTGGTGAGATGGAACAGCGACACGGAGGTTGAGGTTCGCGGAGATGTGTCGGCGGTTCCGAGTGCTGCCTTCCTCTCCCAGGTGAAGTGGATAGACATCAAGCCCACGGGGCAGAAGACATTCCTCACAGATGTTCAGAGACAGGAGTTCGTGGAGACATCCCACTCCAACGGGTTTGACGGTAGCAATGCCTCAGGCAAAAACGGTGCTGGCATAGTCGGAGGTATCTATTGTATAGATGGTGTGGACGACACCCACGCCAACCTCGCCGACAACATCAAGATATATGGTTCCAACACGCCCGGCGACCACGCGACCGCGTGTGTGGGCACGACAGTTGGGTATACCAGCCCCAAGGATGGGGACGCGGAGGGTACTATGCCCGGTTACAGCAAGTCACACTACTGGCTTGTGGTAACGGACGGTGATACCAGTGATTACGCTACGGCCGCTTCTAACATCGCCGGCGAGGGCGGCAGGATAATAAGCAACAGCTTCCAGTGGGTCGGCGGCGGCGAGGGACAGAACAGCGAGTACACCGCGGATTCCGAGAAGATAGACCAGAGCGTCGTGGACAACGACGTGGTCTGGTTCATCGCTGCCGGCAACGATGATGCCGAAGGCGGGCCAGAGGTGTGTAGCCATGCTATCGCCAAAAACGCCTTCGCCGTCGGAGGCATAGACCAGAAGGGGACGGCAGACCTGAGCGACGATGTATGGGACAGCGGGGCTTCCTCGGTAAATGCCATCTATGACGACCGTGTCAAGCCCGACATCTCCGCTCCTTTCACCGTGACCACAACCGCCAACGGCGGGGGAACCACTAGTGTCTCCGGCACGAGCTTCTCCGCTCCCTTCGCCGCAGGTGTTGCCGGCGACCTGCTGGACATGTATCAGAACGAGCACTTTGGTCCCATCCCGTCAAAAGACCCGTCTGCAGCGCTGATCAGGGCGATGGTTGTCGCCACTTCTTACAGGACGGATGACACGGAACACCTCGGCTGGGGTGTGGTCAGGGCTGACTGGGCAGAGCAGCTCGGCGACCACGTCTACTTTGAGGACGGAATCGCTCTCGCAGAGGGAGAGGAGTGGAACGTCACTGTCAACTACAGCGGGATAGCCGGCCCCTACGGGGAGGGCCTCCAGATAACCCTGACGTGGATTGATCCTCCTGGCGAGCAGGTCTCCGGGGGCAGGGCGCTCTACAACGACCTTGACCTCAAGGTCACCAACCTGGACACCGGAGACGTGTACTATGGCAACCTGGGTATGAAGACCAACAGGTGGACACAGACGACCAGTTTCGGTCCCAATGAGTGGGACAGCGGCATAGAAAGCACGACTGGCAACCAGTACACCGACGACAACAACACGATAGAGAACGTTTTCATCCCGGACAGCAGCGCGGCCGGCACATACAAAGTTGAGGTTCTCTGTGACGAGATAAACAGCGGTAGCACACAGAAGTTCGCCATATTCATAGCCAACGTTGCCAGTGGCCGTGGACAGATATGGATAGGGGACAAATATGTTGACCCGGAGTATTACAACGCCCTTGACATAGCGAATGTTACCGTTGTGGATGCGGACCTCAACACCGACCCGAGTGCTGTTGATACATGCACAGTCCACATTTCCAGCAATGCGGATCCCAAAGGGTTTAACATGACCCTCCAGGAGACCGGTCCAAACACCAACAAGTTCTTTGGCGAGTTCGGTTTCAGCAGGCCCAGCCCTGATGGCACGAACGACGGTCTCTCTCACCCTGAGGCCGACCCACCGCTGATAGCGGTGAACGCCGTTGACACCGTCACCGTCTCCTATAATGACACCTCGCCCGTAGCTCAGACGTTAACCGACACCTGTTATTACGACGAGGTGCCGCCCCACATATATGGGGTTAAGATAGGGGACGTTGTGCCCAACGGCATGCATCTCATCTTTGAGACGGACGAAGAGGCCATAGGTTTCCCGCTCTACCCCTATGTGGTCAACCAGAGCACTGGCGAGGCCGATGTCAGCAAGCCCGCCACCGTGGACCAGCTCAGAAACCAGAGCGTGGAGGTAGAATGGTATCTGGGCATCACGAAGGAATATCTGAGAGCGTACAACTTCTTCAGCGAGAGCGGCGGCGATGAGGCCTTTGACTGGGCCTATGGGAGATATCTGACCCACCACGACATGTTCCCCACATTTGAGGACGAGAACCAGACATATGCCATCGCCATATATGCAGAGGACAGGGCGGGCAACGCTTATGTGGACTGGAACAACGACAACTATTATGTATACAGGACACAGGACCAGCCCTTCACCCTCTTCCTCTACTATGATGGCGGTGGCATCTTCTACGACTACGCTGCCAACCTCATAGACTATGCCACCAGGGAGTTCTACAACTCCGAGGATGACGATTATAACTGGACTCCCGAACAGCAGATGAGCAACTACTCGGATCCATGGGATCAAAACCACACCCTGCGCGAGTTCTGGGAGAACTTCACTGCCGACACAAACAACGTGCTCATGTGGTGCACGGGGGCGGTCCACTGGAGCTTCGCATACTACAGTTGTACATTAGGCACCTGTATCGGTGGCGGCTATAAAGAATATGCTGTAGACGGGACGTGGACGTTTGACCAGGGTGAGATGGACAACATAACGAGCTGGCAGAACAGCGGTGGCCACTCGCTGTTTGACGGCCACGGGATATGGGAGGACGGCAATGACAGGAGTGCTGTGGACACTTTCATACAGAACAACCTCCACGCCAAGAGAGAGGACAGCGGGGGCGGCGACACCACGGCGATAGGATACGACGTCACCTGTGGATATCTGGAACTTTCCGGCAGTTCTCTCACGTTCCGCGACGAGCAGAGGCGGCAGATAGCGATGAACAGGAACACCGCCGCCCCGGTTGGTAGCAGATATGACTTTGACTGGCCCGCGGCCGAGAACGTCTCTATCAACTGGTTGTACAGCAGTGAGGTGAGCGGCGACGAGTACAGCGCGAACGGAGGCAACTGGGAGCTCGCCTGGGGCGAAGACCTGGCTGGCAGAGATGGCTCCGACTACTATGGAGCGGTCAGCTACGAGGACACCGGCACCGGCGAGAGGACGTTCTTCGGCGCCGCTGGCATGCTCGGAACGGACTTCTACGCGTGGAAGAGAGGGGCCCCGGAGCACCACAACTACTTTGCTAAGCTGGAGCCCTTCACCGCGGCCATACTGGACTGGCTGGCCCCCCACCCGATTCTCATAGAAGGACGGGTCACTGATGGAACCAACCCCATAGAGGGAGCCACGGTAACGGTCTACGCCGCCGGGGACAAGACCACAGCCCTGGGCGGTGCAGTGACCAACGCCACCGGTTACTATCAGATAAAGATGTGGGCAGAAGGCACCTATGACCTGTATGCCTCAAAGACGGGATACACAGAGGACTCTATCACCGGTCTCACCATTGATTATACGGGCTCGCCCTACACGGACAAAGATTTCGTGCTCTCCAACGCTGTGGGCAACATATCTGGCACTGTGTTCCTCGTGGACGCCGTGAACGGCAGGTCATATCTCGGCGGAGCCACAGTCCTGGTCTACAACACCACCGCTGGTTACACAGAGGACAACCCGATAGCCCAGACACAGACGGATATAGTGGGCAAGTATCTCATAACAGACCTGCCCGCGGCCTACAGCCCGTACACTGTCAAGGTGTATGGGGGCAGGTGGATACGACCCGACTACTTCTACAACTCTACCACCCAGACCGTGCTGTCCGACGTGGTTGTCACGGCCCAGCAGACCACAACGAATGTCAACGCCACGGTGTACAGTGGCGCCATCAGCGGATACGTCTTTGAGAGCGACGGTGTGACACCCATAGAGGGTGCATACGTCTTTGCCGTTGAGTACGGACATCCCTCCGCCTGGTCCGCTTCCTCGGGGCCAGATGACACTTATGCTGTGAGCTATTCCTTCACCGACGAAAGCGGCGCATATGTGCTGCCGCTGGTGAGCGACAACACCGGTGGGAAATATGGAGATGGCTATGTGGTGACCGCCAGCGCCGACGGCAGATACATGTACGCCACCTGGGACGAGGTGAACGACACCCTTGTGTACCACGAGCAGGCGTATGGCTACGAAAACGAGACGTGGCAGGAAACCCACATGGGCGATCCGCTCTCTCCCACAGCGGTCAAGGTCTCCGGGAGCCACATGACCACGGACATCAACTTCACTCTGGACAGCGTGATGGGATGGATTACCGGCACGGTTTACCTGCCTGACGGGACGACGCCCGCGGTGGGAGCAAAGGTGACGGCTACCCTTGTCTCCCCCGAGTACATGGTGGGCAACCTGGGCACCCAGGTCGTGGGATACACGGATGCGTACGGACACTACAACATTTCCGTGCCGGCCGGTACCAACGGGACCGCCCAGTACAACGTTTCCGCAGCCAAGAGCCCATACAAGGGCAACACGAGTAGCTCCAACCCGTTCTACGTGTACGCGAAACAGACCACCACGGGAATAGACGTCGTCCTCGGTCCGAAACCATCCAGTTTCGTGGCTCTCTATGTGGTTGACGACGGCGGAACATCCACGAACAGCGACTGGACGAACTCCCTTGACAACTATCAGACGCCGGATGGGACCCCGTTCTCATACGACACCTGGATAACCCAGAACAGCGGGGCACCGACTGCGGCGGACATGAGCGGATACAACCTTGTCCTGTGGGCCACAGGCAACGACTACAGCGACATGGTGCTGATAGACGACGAGGCCGAGATAGAATCCTACCTTGACCAGGGCGGTGCTATGCTCCTCAGCAGCCAGGACGGCCTCTATATGGTCGGCGGAGTTGACGACTTCTTCTACAATTACATGGGCGTAAGTAGCGCCAACCAGGACTGTGGAGCCCCGGCGGACCTGCCCGGGATCAGCGGGCACCCGATAACCGACCCGTGGGGAAGCAGCTCAATACCCTACGCCGACGACTCCTATACCCAAGGCTACGAGGACTCTGTGACTCCCATATCCGGCGCGATGAAGATGTTCTCCAACAACAGGGGTATAAACTACGACAGTGGCGGGTTCAGGACCGTGTTCTGGCCGTGGCCCTACGAGGACCTGGACACATCGGTGTCGGATGTGAACACGCTCTTCAACAGGACAGTTGACTGGTTGCTCGGCTATTCCAACAACGCCCCCGTCCTGGTGAACCACTCGGTGTCCCCGGAGTCCGGAGACCCGGGTACAACGTTCACATGGACGGTCACCTACGTGGATGCGGATGACGACGCCCCCGAATACGTCCACATAACCATAGACGGCACCACCTATAACATGACAAAACAGGATTCGGGAGACAACACATACACAGATGGGTGCATCTACACCTACTCAATGGTGCTGAACGAAGAGGGTGTCCACCAGTACAACTTCAGTGCCAAAGACACCAACACAGAATATGTACCCTCCATAGCCGTCGGCGAACTCGGGCCCTATGACGGCCCGGAGGTCAACGACAGCACACCGCCATCTGTCACACACGACCAGAGCAGAGATGTGGGATACATAGACGACAACGGCGCATTCATAGTGAGCACCACCTTTGATACCTCACAGAACATAGTCGTATACGCCAACGCCACCGACAACGTGGGCATCCAGAGCGTGACGCTAAACTACACGGATGTAAACGGTGGAGGCCACGCCATAGCCATGGACGAGAGCGGCAGCCAGATCTACCCCCACCTGTACAAAGCCGTGATACCCGCCCAGTCAAAGGGAGGCAAGGTCTACTACGCTATAACAGCAAAAGACGGGGCAGGCAACACCAACACAACGGCCACATTCGTGGTGACAGTCAAAGGCGCCAGCGATGGCCTGCCGGCTAACACGCCGTATAACCTGAATATCAGTGTGAGTGGTAGTGATGTTGTGCTATCCTGGGAGAAGGGAAGTGATACTGGGAACGCTGATAGTGAGACGTACAAGGTATACTATACTACAAACAGGTTTGAGCCCTGGCCGTGGAGCAATGTGACCAACGTTTCGGCGACCTCGTGGACGCATGCTGGCGCGGCCGGTGATGGTAACACCTGGTATTACATTGTGCGTGCTGTGGATGCGGATGGTGAGAGTGGTAATAGTACTATGGCTGTGAAGATGAGGTTTGAGTTCAGGTATTATAGTGGTCTCGCTCAGGACAACTGGATAAGTCTGCCTTATAATTGTTCGTGGCTTGCCAGTTTGAATGCTCCGGTGGACGTGCTTACTGCGAGTGATATTGTGATGGCTATTGAGGGCGGC
>Ga0190313_1000631_pt1 | contig 20486 bp, 25 predicted proteins | sample 4870071011_MG_FD_169989 | JGI IMG/M metagenome (GOLD analysis project Ga0190313, IMG submission 169989) | Hydrothermal vent sediment bacterial communities from Southern Trench, Guaymas Basin, Mexico - 4870-07-10-11_MG | ecosystem: Environmental > Aquatic > Marine > Hydrothermal vents > Sediment ...
GTGAAAAATCAGCGGTTTATATCTGTAAAACCTAAACCCTCGAAATTGCATACTTTTTCTAAAAAATATCTTTCATTCTGTCAATAATTTACTTATATTTGTTCACGGATCCAGGATATATGCCCAGTGAACATGAGATTTTGGAAACTATAGAAAATGTTGGGCTTGGTCCGGACATATTGTCTTTTGGTTTGTATTCCCGATTAGATCTTTGTCAAGAACGGGAACTCATGGAACAAGTTCTTGAACTCAGATGCGCCTTTTTAAGGAAACATAGAGAAACTCTGAGCCGGTTTATTGAATACTTTGAAGAGAACGAGTTCCTGGATTATTGTTCTATGGCAACAAATCTGGTGTTTGGTTTTCCAGTGTCAGGAAAGCCCACTGAAGAAGCTCTAGCTGAAAAACCAGAACTAGTGAAAATTTTAAAGAAATTGGGACTACTTATGCCAATGGTGGTGCTTGGGAGACATATAGTTGCCGAAACCATCGAATTAACGAAGCAAGTCGAATCCGATGAATTCTTTCTAAAATCTTCACCCCTTTTTGATAAAGAGCTTCCATACTATGAGGAACTGCTCAAGAAGTATTCTGGTATTGGGACGATAAAGCAAAAGGACCTGTGGTCTTTTGTAATTCTCGCATTCAGATATAACCCTCACAAGCACCCAATGGTTGTTCTTCCTTCCACCTTTAAGGAATATGTCGTGCGATCTAGGAGAGAATTTCGTAAATTTATCGAAAGCCACTGGCCCGACGAGTTTCAGTTTATTCACCCATCAAAATATCTTTCGTATTGCACAATTTTCAGAAACATAATTTTCGGAACGGTGAAGAGTGAGTACTCAGGAGCCGAGGAAGCCATAAAAGATGCGGTAATCGAGTTGATTAAGGAAGAAGGAGCGGAGGAATCATTAATTTCGAAAGGACTAGAGTTTCATGTTGGAACCAAGGGAGATCGCCTGTCAGGTGGGCAGAAGCAAAAGGTTGCTATTGCAAGGACTCTGTTGAAAGAACCTCGCATACTTATAATGGACGAGGCAACGGCTAGCCTTGATAATGCATCGCAGCTGAAAATCCAGCAACTATTAACACAGAAATTTAAAGGGAAGCGCACTGTACTATCTGTCGTTCACAGGTTGGAGACTGTTAAGGATTATGATCAAATATTGGTTATGAAGGCAGGGAAAATAGTGGAGCGTGGTAGTTTTGACGAACTTATGAAAAAGAAAGGCATTTTCTATGAGCTTTACCAGGGACATACAGTCTGAGAAGTTACTCGAAGAATTCAAGAGCCAATGCCACATTGACCAGAACGTAAGGATTCTAAGAGAGGTTGAAGCTTTCGCCGTCGTTCCTATAAACAAACTTCGAGTTCTAGCAACTCTTTTCTCACGCAAAAAATTTGTACGAAATTCCTTTTTATTTCGCCAGCACGATAAGGACCCTCATGGATACATTATTATAGAAGGAATTGTGCAGATTTATCGTCATTACACCGATAAGTCTTACATGTTGCAGGAATTAACCCCCCATGATTTCTTTGGAGGATTAGCCCTGTTTGCGGATATAAAAAGATTATTCTCGGCAAAGGCTGCAACTGATGTAACTTGCCTGGTTATTGATAGGGAAACTTTTCACCGATTTACCCTTAACTTCCCAGAAGTAGCCACTAGAGTGCTGGAGACTATGATCAAAAGGGTTGTGGCCCTGGAAGATAAATTGTTAGACATGCAAATAGTTGAGTGCCGTTATGAGTGATACTCTATTGCAGGAAGAAAACAGGAAAATACGAAAACTTCAGTTTCTGGTTGACTTCGCTCTTGCTTACATAGCCCAGTCGCCAGTTAGCCTTGAAGAGTGCCACAGGGTTGTTGAAGGGGTACGGCAATTTGCCTATAATCTTTTTCCTGATAAAAAGGAAACCTTTGAATTAATTTACGTACCCCGTTTTAGAAGGCTTATTGCTGAAAAATACCATTTGGATTAAAAGATGGATGAACGTCTTAAGGCTTTGAAACGCACTGCCGAATATCTGGCGTCGAAGTACAAAGTTCCTGAATTTTACAGCCACTTTTATCACCAACACGCGAAAGTTAGACACATTTACTTTAGCGATCCCTTGATTCAGCTCGTAAGGGAACGAGTTGAGCCTGAATTGAAACAAGTCGAAGATTTGGGTCACGGGCTTTACCATAGTCGAAAAGTGAGCTGGGATTGTGGCACCCTGTTGTCAATTGAATTATTAGCTGTGTCACGGCGTTCCAGTCTGCAAAAACGCCTTGTAATTCTCGGCATTATAGCTGGTCTCTTTCACGACATCTGTCGGCATCAGGATAATCATGCCGAAGTAGGAGCGAGAAAGACTGCTGAAATACTTAAAGATTTTCCCATCTCTTCTGACGAAGTTACAATGATTTGCCGCGCAATCCGCAACCATGAAGCCTTTGTAAAACCTGTGCCATGCACGGACCCCTATGGACAGCTGCTGAGCGATTGTCTCTACGATGCCGACAAATTCCGATGGGGAATTGATACCTTTACGCACACGTTGTGGTACATGATAAATAATCAGAAGCTGACCCTCTTTGACCTACTCAAACGTTTCCCATGGGGAATTGCCGGCATACAACGAATAAGCTGGACCTTTAGAACACCTACTGGTAAGCAATTTGGACCTGAAATAATCGAGCAAGGAGTAGCTCTTGGACGGGAAATTTATCAACACCTCCGCAACCTGGTGGCCAACGATGACCAATACTACAATTACAGCCATTGATGGTTTGCGAGTGGGGCATGCCCACATTGACAATGTTTGTTCAGGTTGCACTGTTCTCCTTACGCCGCCTGAAGGTGCGGTTGCGGGTGTTGATGTGAGGGGTGGAGCGCCGGGAACATATGGCACGGACACCCTGTCACCTGTGAATCTTGTTGATCGAGTTCATGGCATGTTTCTGAGTGGTGGGAGCGGCTTTGGCCTTTCCGTTGGCGATGGAGTAAGAAGATTTTTGCTCAAAGAAGGTGTAGGATTTGAAACCAGTTACGGAAGAGTTCCTATTGTATCTGGTGCAATAATTTTTGACCTGGGCATGAACCGTTCTGGAAGGTTGCCTGATTCTGACCTCGGTTACAGTGCCTGCCTTATGGCTTCATCTGATCCGGTTCAGATGGGCAGTGTTGGCGCGGGGCGCGGAGCCACTGTGGGAAAGCTCTTTGGATTGCCGCGAGCCATGAAAGGCGGGTTGGGAAGTTATTGCATAGCAGCCCCAACGGGACTCAAGGTTGCGGCATTAATGGTGGTGAACGCTTTCGGAGATATTTTCGACCCGGAAGGCGGACGCATAATTGCCGGCTGTAGAGAAAGCCCTCGAGTTCTTAACCTTGTTGATGCACGGCGCGAGATTTTAAAACTCACCCGGCTTTCCGGTTTTTCTGATAGTTATCATAACACCGTTATCGGTGTTGTTGCTACTAACGCAAAACTTTCCAAGCCTCAATTAACAAAAATCGCCCAGATGGCTCATGACGGCATAGCGAGAACGGTTGTACCGTCGCATACCCTCTACGATGGAGATACCATCTTCGCCATAAGCTGCGGACATCTGGAGGGTTACGATACATCTCTTATAGGACATTTGGCCTCAGAAGCCGTTGCTCGATCAATTATCCTTGGTGTAAAAGAGGCAACGAGCCTGAACGAAATACCATGCTGGAAGGATCTGGCGGCCGAAAACGTTAAGCAATAACAAAGAGTCGTGACGTTACAGAAGACCGAATCTGATTGGTCCCCATGACAGAAGCTTGGCCGTAGGCTTGAGTTGCTTTCATTCGGGCAAGTTCCGCTCTTGCTTTCTGCATTTCCATAGAAGCCATGGCGGCGATGTGATAATCTTGAGCAGACGGTTGGGCAGGAGCAAGTGCAGCTCGCCTTACAACCTGCATTTTTCTTATGGTAGCTTCAGGATTATCGGGAATTGGAGAAACGTCAATCGAGACTTCTCCGCCTACAGCGTAGAGTTTACCATCAGGCCCTCGCTGGTATTCGTAATGCGCACCACCTCGTACGTAGGGACCACCTGCCGCAATGTGAGCCTGTTCATGAGCTTTTACTTCTAGGTCCCGCCGTTTGAGCTCTTCTATTTCTCTTTGTTCTTCTTCACTGAGCCCACTATAGGGTTCAATACCGGTGTTGCTCTTTTCAACCTTGTCCTTGCCACTCGGGATATTTTCGGGGGCAATGTTATTGGCAGTATCATTCTCAGTATCGATATGTACACGTGGCTTTACATATTGTGGTGGCAAATCACGGATGGCCAGACTATAAATACTGGAAATGGTCCCTGCATTCATAGCACCGCCCCCGGTTTGCACTTAAGTCGTTAATTATATTAACACAGCCCCGATATAGATTCAAGATAACGACCAAGATTAAACCACATTCTTTGTTGCAGTTTTTTGTAGCGGGGATATTTGATTGTACATCCCCGCTACATACCTTTCCATGAAATTCCATGCCAAATTTTTCGAATAACCAGGATAATTACAGTTCAGCTCCGAAAGATGCTCACATCTCCGCTTCCTTCACGGATCACTTCGGGTTCATCATTAATAAGAGAAATCACACTTGACGGACGGGCAGGTACGGGCCCACCATCGACGATCATATCCACCACATGTCCCAGTGCTTCTTTGATTTCCCGCGGAGTTATAAGCTCTTCTCCCGTTTCCGGATGAGTAGCGGTACTGTTAATGATGGGATGTCCTAGCTCCCGGACAATTGCAAGTGCAACCTCATTATCCGGCACCCTTATCCCAATGGTTTTTCTTCTGGTGAGCATGATTCTTGGGACAAGCCTGGAAGCCTCCAGAACGAATGTGTACGGACCGGGGAGGCATCGCTTCATTGTTTTGTAAGCGAAATTAGTAACTTGGGCATACTCGCTGATGTTCTTAAGGTCACTGCAAACAATGCTTAGAGGTTGATCATGTGGCCTTCCTTTCAGCGCATAGATCTTTTCGATCGCTCCCCTGTTGAATAGGTCACACCCGAGACCGTAGTAAGTGTCAGTGGGATAGGCTATTATGCCACCATTGGCCAGTACTTCAACAACCTTTCTTATCTTTCTGGGTTCTGGATGTGCGGGATTGACTTCTAGAATCATAAGACCCCCTTTTCTGGCATGATTAATCCTAAGTCCTGTATCTAACACCTTAACTACGAAAAATGTCATGATGATTTTTAGTAAACACCAGCCATCTTCATCATGTCAACGTATAGAAAAAAATTCACATTTATCATCGGAACATATTGACCCAAAGCACTGGAAGTCACCGGCTCTGGTGTTGTATAAGTCAACAATCGTTACAGAATCAACGGAGTGAAGGGAAAGATGGCATATTACGCAGCAATAGATCTCGGATCTCATACGGTCAGGATGCTAATCGTGTCAGTAAAAGGTGGCATTGTATCTCCTGTTAAGAACGAGCGGGTGGTAACAGGGCTTGCTAAGGAATTTGCCCAGGAGAAAAGGCTATCGAAAACGGGAAAATTAGCAACCATAGAGACACTGAAGTATTATCGCCGAATAATGCATGAACAAAATGTAGAAAGCTACATTTGCGGGGCTACGGGTGTATTGAGGAAAGCAGCGGATGCCAGAGATTTTCTGGATGAGATATTCGATAAAACTGGAATTGTCTGCACTGTTCTGACAGAAGAAGATGAAGCTCTTATATCTTTCAAAGGCACGACTTCGATGCTCTATAACTCAACTGACCCAGTCATCGTTTTTGACCTAGGGGGCAGCTCTACTGAATTCGTTCTGGCAGAAAAGGAAAGGCCTGTATTTCTAAAAAGTCTTTTCATCGGGGCGTCAACCCTGACGAGCATGTTCCTCCAAAAAGCACCAGCACCACCATCCAGCGTACAACAGGCTCGGACCTACATTGATACCCTGTTACCGAACTCCCTTAAAGAATTACTCCAATTTATTAGGGGAAGACCTATTGGCACACTGATCGGAACAGCAGGAACGGTTGCAACTCTGGGGGCTATAAAAAAGCAAATGGAAAATTACGTTCCCTACAAAATATGTGGTCTGGAAATCGACAGACAGTGGCTTTCGGAAATCATCAATGAAATAGCCTCTAAAGACATCGAAGAGCGCCGTAAAATCAAAGGCCTTGAACCGGGGCGAGAAGACATCATTCTCGGTGGGGCAATAATAGTCGAAGGAATAATGAAGACTTTGGGTATGGAAAATATTGTGGTATCCGATGCGGGACTTCTTGAAGGACTGGCCATAAAGGTTGCCGAAAGGGAAACGGAAACGAACTTGACATGGAAGTCCTGAGCGGATAAAGGCGATGGCAATTTCTAGGCCAGAATCATACATCTGCAGGATGTTAAAACAAAAATGCAGGGAGACATTATGGAGGGACACACAATACCTGAGGCTTTAACCTTCGATGATATCTTGCTTGTTCCGGCATATTCAGAAGTAATTCCTACAGAAACAAACGTGGAAACGTGGCTTACGCCGCAAATAAAGCTGAACATTCCCCTGCTCAGTGCTGCGATGGATACAGTTACGGAGGCTGATACGGCAATAAGCATAGCGCGCGAAGGCGGAATTGGAATCATACATAGGAATATGTCCATAGAAACACAGGCTCTTGAGGTGAACAAGGTCAAGAAGTCGGAAAGTGGTATGATTCTTGACCCGGTCACCGTTGAACCGGATCAGAAGATAGCTGAAGTTCTCGAGGTCATGGCTCGCTATAAGATATCCGGCGTTCCCGTGGTTAAGGATGGTAAACTTGTCGGCATTGTAACTAACAGGGACCTGAGATTCGAAGAAAATCTGGACACCAAAGTTGCTGATGTTATGACCAGCGAAAACCTCATTACCGCCCCCGTTGGTATCACTTTGGAAGAATCAAAGAAACTGCTGCACAAAAACCGCATAGAAAAATTGTTGGTTGTCGATAATCAGGGTAATCTTAAAGGTCTCATCACCATTAAGGACATAATGAAAATTAGAAAATATCCCAATTCTTGCAAGGACCAGTTTGGCAGACTCAGGGTTGGTGCTGCCGTCGGAGTTGGTCCGGATATGATGGACAGGGTATCAGCTCTTGTATCCTCTGATGTGGACGTACTGGTCGTGGACAGCGCTCATGGGTACTCCAAAAATGTCATAGACGCCGTGAAGACCATAAAAAAAGCCTTTCCAGAAACACCTGTTATTGCGGGAAACGTGGCGACGGCAGAAGGTACAGAAGCACTTATTCGTGCGGGGGCAGATGCTGTAAAGGTTGGTGTCGGTCCAGGCTCGATATGCACGACCCGCATCGTTGCCGGAGTTGGAGTTCCCCAGGCGACAGCCATAATGGAATGTTCCCGGGTAGCATCCAAATATAATACACCTATTATCGCTGACGGAGGGATAAGATACAGTGGTGACATCACCAAAGCCATAGCCTGCGGCGCCAATGCTGTAATGATCGGAAGTCTTTTTGCCGGAACTGACGAAAGCCCGGGTGAAACGATCCTATACCAGGGCCGAAGTTACAAGGCCTACCGAGGCATGGGATCACTCGGGGCAATGAAGGAAGGGAGCCGAGACAGGTATTTCCAACTGGAGGTTAGGGAAACATCAAAGCTTGTTCCTGAAGGGATTGAAGGTATGGTACCTTACAGGGGACCCCTTTCGGCAATTGTACACCAGCTGATAGGCGGCCTGAGGGCTGGTATGGGATATGTCGGGTGCAAAAACATAGAAGAACTGAGGACAAAAGCAAAGATTATTCGTATCACAGCGGCGGGCTTTAAAGAAAGCCACGTTCATGATGTAATTATAACCAAAGAAGCCCCAAATTATCAGCTCGATATGAAGTAGGTGAATTGATGGAAACCCTGAAAAAACCTGACGACAAAATACTTGTCTTGGACTTCGGATCCCAATATACCCAGCTGATAGCACGGCGCATACGTGAAAGTCACGTATATTGCGAAATACATCCCTATAACATGAAAATAGACGAGATTCGAGGGTTCCACCCCAAGGGTATTATTTTTTCTGGAGGTCCGGCTAGTGTGTACGATACTGAGGCACCGCTTGTCGATGAAGGGGTATACTCGCTGAAAGTTCCGATATTGGGCATTTGCTATGGAATGCAGATGATGGCTCATCAACTGGGCGGCAGGGTGCAACCAGCAATGGAAAGAGAATATGGCCCTGCTGTGATCCAGATAAATCATGCGGATTTGCTGTTTTCCGAAATCAACCCGGTCGATGTACGGGTATGGATGAGTCACGGCGACAGGATAGAAAAACTACCGCCCGGCTTTGAAACAATGGCATATTCTGATAATTCGCCAGTGGCGGCTATGGGCAACCTGAAAAAGCATTTTTACGGCGTGCAGTTTCACCCCGAGGTTGCACATACTACGTGTGGCAGAACGATCCTTGATAACTTCATCTTCAAAATATGTAAGTGTTCGCCAACCTGGACCATGAAGTCTTTTGCGGACATGGTAATTACCAGCGTCCGGGAAAAGGTTGGGCGGGACGGCGTAATTTGTGCCCTCAGCGGAGGTGTTGATTCTTCAGTTGTTGCTGTACTCCTGCATAAGGCTATTGGTAAACAGCTACATTGCATATTTGTAAACAACGGCCTGTTGAGAAAAGGAGAAGCCGAAAGTGTTAGGCGCATATTCAAAGATCACTTTGAGATAGATCTTGTTTATGTTGATGCGTCCGATCTTTTTCTTGAACGATTAAAAGGTGTGAGAGATCCGGAAAAAAAGAGAAAAATTATTGGGAACCTTTTTATAGAAATCTTCGAAAGGGAAGCTCGGAAAATCCCGGATGCCAAATACCTTGCTCAGGGAACCCTTTACCCTGACGTCATTGAATCCGTGTCGTTTAAGGGACCTTCTGCGACCATAAAAACCCACCACAATGTAGGTGGTCTGCCAGAGCGTATGAAACTCCGATTGATCGAACCCTTGAGGGAACTTTTTAAAGATGAAGTACGTTCGTTGGGTCGCCAACTTGGCATCCCTGAACGAATAATAATGCGACATCCTTTTCCAGGGCCCGGCTTGGCCATAAGAATCATTGGCGAAATAACCCCTGAAAAGCTGAGGATTCTTAGGGAAGCGGATGCTATAGTTATGGAAGAAATGGAAGCATCTGGCTGGCATGATAAGGTCTGGCAGGCTTTTGCCGTGTTGCTTCCCGTGAAGTCTGTAGGGGTAATGGGAGACGCGAGGACCTATGAACAGGTAATTGCCGTAAGGGTAGTTGAAAGCGTGGACGCTATGACGGCAGACTGGGCTCGCCTACCCTATGACCTGCTTGCCAACATTTCAAATCGAATAATAAATGAAGTACAGGGTGTTAACCGGGTAGTTTACGATATATCTTCAAAGCCGCCGAGTACAATAGAATGGGAATAAAGAGAAAAGGTGAAGTTAGGTTTTACCGATCTTGGCAGTTATCGCACAAAGGGAATTCAATATGCTACGAAGTTCGCTTCAGGCAAACAGACCTCTGGATCAGAACCAGACAGGATTACTCTGAACTTGCTACCAAGAAGGTAATCGAAGCCCACAGGGCTCTGCATTTCTATGCCTCGGCAAATCCAGCCTTTTTCTCTTCCCTACGCCCGTTACCTCAGGACCCCTTGGCACCACCACTTGTAAAAAAAATGCTTAAGGCGGCTCAATTTGCTAATGTTGGACCTATGGCAGCAGTTGCTGGAGCGATAGCTGAAACAGTAGGAAGTGCCATAAGACAACATGATTCATACGGAGAGGTGCTGGTAGAAAACGGTGGAGATTGTTATATTTATTCACCAGACCCAGTAACGGTTGGTATATTACCTGAGAAAACGATGAAATGGTGTAGGAAGCTTCCCAAGATTCGTATTATGCCTGAAGATATGCCTGTTTGCATATGCACTTCCTCGTCAACAGTGGGCCATTCCATAAGTTTTGGGAAAGCCAGTGCTGTTACTGTTTTATCCTTTGATGGAGCGCTGGCCGACGCAGTTGCTACCGCTATATGCAACAACCTCCGGTATTCAGAGGAAGTAGAAAAAACCCTTCAGGATTGGGTATCAAAATCACCAATTACCGCTGTTATGGCTGTTATTGACAATGTATTCGGTTTTGCCGGTAAGCTAGAACTTGTTGGATAAAAAAATTCTCACCAGAAGCAGGGGGAGGGGAAGGATGAAAAATCTCTGGGCTCCATGGAGGATCGATTACATACTGGGCGAACGGGAACCTTATTGCATCTTCTGCCCTGAAGGAAGTGGGCTTAGTGATGAAGAAAGACTTATTTTGTATCGGGGAAAGAGAATCATGGTTGTCATGAACAAATACCCTTATAACAATGGTCACTTGCTGGTAGCTCCATGGCGCCATGTTTCTGACTTGGTCGATCTGGATGAAGAAGAAATCAGAGATTTGATGGTTTGTATTCAGCATTGCATTCGTATATTGCGCAAGGTTATGAGCCCGCACGGGTTCAACGTGGGGCTGAACCTAGGTGCTGTAGCCGGGGCAGGTATAGAAGAGCATATACATTTCCATGTGGTTCCCAGGTGGGATGGGGATACAAACTTTATGGCGACCATAGCGGAAATTCGGTGCATACCGGAACATTTGCGCAAGACATACGAAAAACTCAAGCCTTACTTTCAAAAGGAGGTGCATTTATGATTCGTCTGTTAAAGCTTATATCTACTTTTTTGGTGCTGGGCTTAGTGGTGCTCTTTATAAAGCAAAATATGCCCACTTTTTCAACCGATGTACCATTTTTTATTGACCTGCATATCAGGGAAAAAGTTATGTGGTACAATTCTGTAGGCGGCGTAATTGTTATGAGCATGCTATTTGGTTTTTTCGTCGGTTTTCTCTTAGGATTCAGAATGTATTGGCGTAAACGCAGAGAATGTATCGCTCTCAAGCAATCTTCCGGTGTTGTGCCGGCTTCTGAGCAACCAGTTCTTACGGAAACGGGTAGCACTTAAGGAGGGGTATAAAATGGAAAAGCGGACTCACAATCCGCTTACATACTTCCACCTCTACTTAGAAGTGGGGTCCTCCCGGCATTACTTTGGCCTTATCAATCACGTGCGGATTCTGGACAATTCGGAAAGCCCAACGGGATATCCTCATATGGTGAGGTTTTGGGACGGGGATGCATATCGCTTTCTGGAGGGAACTGTAAACGTGGCGGAGGATGATCGGGAATTTGTTTTGGATATGGGTGGTGACAAAAGATATATTTTCAAAGTTTTTCACCGTTAAGCCTGATTAGCAGGAACGAGTAACAAACGCTAACAAAAATCTCGTGACGCCCAATGGCTTTAATGCCATTGGGTTTTTTAAAGGGTTTGAGCAGGCGTGGGCAGATTGTCCTGGTGGCATTTCGTTATCATCGTGTTTTCACGAGTTATCCTTAATATGAGTTACCGGATTCTCTATCCCTTTTTGCCGGTATTTGCTCACAGCCTTGGGGTTTCTTTTGAAAGAGCTGCCCTTTTTGCAACCGTACGATCTTTTATGGGGCTTGTAAGCCCTTTCTTTGGAGGAATACTCGATAGGAAAGGACATCGAAAGGGTCTGTTTCTGGGTATGGTGTTGCTATCGGCCGGAGCCTGCTTGATTTTTGCGTGGCCAGCATTTTATTCGGTACTTGCGGCTTTCGCAGTCTTAGGTCTTGCAAAGGCAATATACGATCCGTCGGTTCAGGCCTATGTGAGTTCTTTTTCGTCCTACAGGTATCGAGCAAAAGCAATTGGATTCACGGAATTGTCATGGGCAACCAGTTGGTTTTTGGGAATGCCTCTATGTGCCTTTCTTATCCAGAAGTGGTCCTGGCACGCTCCTTTTATTTTCATGGCTTCTGCCGGTTTAGTGTCACTTGCTTTAACATTGTCCCTTCCACCCTACCCCTCAACCCTTCCAGCCCCAGACGACATCAAATCCGATCCAGAGCACCATTCCCAAACAAAGCTACCTACAAGAATTTATTTCATACTGGCTATGTCTTTTTTCATGCTCTTTTCCAATGAAAACCTTATAGTCGTATACGGTGCATGGATGCAGGAGAGCTTCGGCGTAAAATTGATGTCATTGGGAGCCATTTCATTCATTATTGGGTTTGGCGAACTGTCCGGTGAAATCACCGTTACAGCATGGGGAGACAGAGTAGGCAAAAGGCGCTTATTGACAATTGGGCTTACCGGGCTGGCTTTTTCGTATCTCGGTGTTGCAATCTTCAGTGACAATCTAATGGCGGCAACATTGTGTTTGCTAGTGCTTTTTTATTTCTCGGAACTTGCCATTGTTTCATCGTTTCCTTTCGTGTCCGAAATTCTGCCAGAGGCACGAGCAAAAATTCTTTCTGCAAATTACGCGTGCGCAATTGCAGGTCGTATGACAGGGTCAATCACCGGTCCTTGGATCTGGCATATATGGAAAAGTATTACTGCATCGGCAGTAGTGTCGTTTGCCGGCACATTTTTAGCCTTATATTTTTTGCTCTGTTACTCGAAAATGCCTTTAAAAAGGGCTAAAAAGATGAATCGATACTGAGTGGGGACGGAAACTGGAGGACTATCATGAAGGTATCATCTCTGTTGAAAAAGATCGTTATGATCACCGGAGATCTCCCTACCCTGCCCCAAACGGGCCAGATAGTTATGCAAAAGCTGTCAGACCCAGAAGTAGATATAAAAGAACTCGAGAAAATCATAATGAGAGACCCATCTCTTACATCACGAATACTGAAAATTGCCAATTCGCCCTTTTATGGGAGGCCAAGGACTATAAAAACCATATCAGAAGCGACCGTTGTTATAGGTCTCTCGACGTTGAAATCAATAGTCATAGCGTCTGCACTTCGGGAGATGCTTAAAAATTTCGGGCTTACTGAAAAATTACTCTGGGAACATGCGCTGGCAACGGCATTCATAACCCGTTATCTAGCAGAAAAGCTTTGCTACAGAAACATTGAAGAAGCCTTCCTTGCGGGGCTGTTACATGATATAGGCAAAATTGTTCTTCAATTAAGAGTCCCAGACCGAATGTATCTAGTGATGCAGGACGTTTACCATGGAGAAAATACTAACTCCATTGAAGTGGAAATGGAGATTTTTGGGTTCACCCACGCCCACGTCGGTCAGCTCGTTGCGAGGAAATGGCAATTTGCCGTCGAAATAGAAGAAACCATCGGATATCATCACTGGCCGGGTAGAGCCTCAGTTGACCCAATGCTGGCTCACCTCACACACCTTGCCAACATCTTTTCACACAAAATGGAAGTGGGACCTATAAGAACCCCGGATGTAGAACTCAGTGAAACGGTGAGTGCTAAGTACTTAAAATTATCGGATGAACAGGTAAATAATTATTTTCAGGAATGCACATCAAAAATTCAATCGGAAAAGGAAGGGTTGTTATCATAAGTGGCTTCTAGGGAACCGAAACTGGCTGTTGAACTACGAAATCTCACCAAACGCTATCGAAAAGTGCAAGCCCTCAAAGGAATCAGCTTACAGGTTCAGGAAGGCGAGCTGTTTGCTTATCTGGGCCCAAACGGCTCTGGAAAAACCACAACGATACGAATACTGGTAGGTCTTACGAAGGCAACATCTGGCGATGCCTTTTTAAACGGCTATCATGTAGAACGCGACTCAATCCACGCAAAAAGACAATGCGGCTATGTTCCACAAAGTCTTAATCTCGACCATGAACTCACCGTCGAACAGAATCTCGACATCCATGGACGCCTCTTCAACATGAGTCGTCGTAAGCGAAAGAACAGGATAGCATACCTTCTTCATTACATAGGCCTTGCGGATAGAGCACGGAGCCCGGTAAAAGAACTATCCGGCGGGATGAGGCGAAGGGTTATGATTGCCCGAGCCCTTCTTCATGAACCTCGTATTCTGTTCCTTGACGAGCCTACTGTTGGCCTTGACCCCGCCATAAGGCGTAAGATATGGGCGCTAATCAAAAGAATTCAGATGGACGGAACAACCATTTTTCTGACCACGCATTACATTGAGGAAGCAGAGTTTCTGGCAGATCGAGTGGCTTTTCTTTCTCAGGGTGAATTGATAACAATTGGTCAACCGCAGGATTTGATGGATAGCCTCGGAAAATGGGCACTGGACACGGTGGAAAACGAACAAATGAAAACCTTCTACTTCCGTTCACAGGAAGAAGCCAGACAACATGCGTCCGTCCATCCCGGGCCCTTTTCAATACGGCGAGTGAACCTGGAGGACGTGTTCATATCATTGACGGGTCGGAAAGTTGCATAATGAGAGGCTGGAGTGCCGTTTTTTACCGAGAAATACTGATTTTAAAAACTAAAATATTCCGTCAGCTTGCGTCCATGTCGGTTATGCCGCTTCTCTACATCGTAGCATTTGGGTATGGACTAGGAAATGAAATGACCGTGAACGGTGTACCCTACCTGGCATTTCTGATACCAGGGCTAGCCGCCATGAGTAGCATGATTCAGGGATTTAACATAGCCAGCGAAATTAACATTACGCGCTTTTACTGGAGGGTATTCGAGGAGTTTCAGGTAGCGCCAATAAGAAGCATAGCTTATGTCACAGGGGAAGTCCTTTTCGGTGTCACCAGAGCGGCCATGGGTGTGGGAATAATTACCGGCTTAGCATGGCTTTTTGGAATCAGACTTTCTTATAACTTCTTCTTCTGGCTGGCAATGGTCATGAATGCATTTCTTTTTGCTTCTCTGGCGGTATCGCTGGCCATGCTTGTTCGGTCTCATGCTGACCAGGCACTGCTCGTCAATTTCGTCATAACACCTATGGGCTTTCTTGGCGGAACGTTCTTCCCGGTTGAAAAGATGCCTCACTGGGTTCAAATCCTTTTGGAGTACCTGCCAATAACACATGCGGCAAAGGCAATGAGGGCAGCGGCTCTGGGGAATCAGCCGGATCCTGAATCCTATGTGGTTCTTGGGATCATGGGCGTGATGTTTTTTGTTCTGGCTGTGATTTGTGTCAGCCAGGCAAAAGATTAAAAGGGAGGGAAATCATGGGAAGGTTTTTTGGTGTGATCTTTATGGTGTGTGCTATTTTGTGTAGTGTCCTACCGGCAACGGCTCAAAATGGCTTTAGGCTGATGAGCCTTGATTTCTCGAACGAGTCAGTACTTCCGGCATGGTGTGCCATGCCTGGAGCTGGAGGCAACAACATTTCACCGGAATTGCATTGGACGAATCCGCCCGATGATACTGCATCATTCGCTCTGGCGATGATAGACGAACATCCCATCGCCAGACGCTGGGTGCACTGGATCGTGATAAATATTCCGGCCAATGTGACCACGCTGGAGAGAGGAGCATCAATGAAGAAGATGCCTGAAGGGGTCAGGGAACTGATTAACTCCTATGGTTTCAGAGGCTATGGAGGTCCCCAGCCACCGGTGGGAACGGGAGTTCACAGATATGTGTTCACCATTTACGCATTGAAAGTACCGCAACTGAATATTCCGGATCGGCTAAGTGCCGGAGAATTTGAAAGAGCAATAGGGCCGTACGTTATTGAAAAAACATCAATTGTTGGCTTTTTTAAGCGATAAGATGTTGGTAGATTCCACAATCAACCTTACAATCGGAACGTCAGCGGGGGCGAATTCGTATTTGTCCAGTGCATCTGGCGATACCCAAGATACAGCCGAATGGTCTTTTAATCTTGGTTCACCGTCAAGCCACCTTACCACGTATGCCAACAATCGTATAGTTCGGTTTGGGTATTTATATATGCTTTCTCCGATAAACCCGATTACTTCCACTTCCATGTCCAGTTCTTCCCGAATTTCCCGAACGAGGCACTGTTCTGGCGTCTCACCGGTCCTAATCTTGCCGCCGGGAAATTCCCACATTTCATCGGAGAATCCAGGTACCTTTCTTCTGGCAATAAGAATTTTTCCGTTATGGACTATAACTCCTGCCGCTACATCAATCATCGGTGGCTCACCTAGCCCCTAGAGGTTTCCGGTCATGCCTCCCATCGGCGCTCACATGTCTATAACTGGTGGATTCCACAAAGCCGTGGAACGCCTTCTATCCGTGGGTGGAGAGGCCCTGCAAATATTTTGCAAAAATCAAAGACAGTGGTCAGCCTCACCCTTGCAGCTAGAAGAGGTTAAACGATTTCGTCGTTCTTGGCAATCATCGGGCAGAATGCCTGTGGCCGTACATGCAGGTTACCTGATAAATCTGGCATCCCCAGACAAAGCGCTGGCTATGAAGTCCGTGAAATCTTTTGTGGATGAGCTCGAACGCACCGCCACCCTCGGCATACCTTATATGATTATCCATCCCGGATCGCACCGGGGATCTGGTCTCAGACAGGGGATCAGGCGATTTGCCCGTAATTTGGATCGATCTCTTAACGAAACCAGAGCTCGACCCATGTGGATTCTTTTAGAAACCACTGCTGGTCAAGGGACAAACCTCGGTAGTACTTTTGAGGAACTAGCCGAGATAATGGAAAAATCTAGGTATTCGCATTGCATTGGAGTCTGCATCGACACGGCTCACATATTTGCAGCCGGCTACGACATAAGAACTTCTGAATCTTTTGAAAAGGTGCTGGAAAGGTTCGACAAGCTCGCAGGCCTCGATAGGATCAAGTTCTTTCATCTCAACGATTCAATCGGCGGGTTAGGAAGCCACAAGGACCGCCATACTCACATAGGTCAAGGTACTATAGGCATTGAAGCCTTTCGATTTCTCGTAAACAATCCCCGTTTCTCACATGTGCCGATGGTAATAGAAACCCCCAAGGAAAAGGGCCTTGAAATGGACAGGCGGAACATCACTGTTCTGAAGAACCTTATAAACTCATGCTAATGCAATCAATTACAAGGCATTAGTGTGTTTAACCATTTAGGATCAGGTTTTTGTCCTTTGAAGTAAGAAGACAACGCATCTATAAGGACATTGAAAGTGAATTTGTGTGGCAGCCTACGGGTACTAATTTCTATGAAAACCCTGTATTTTTGCTTGACTCGAGCGTAGGTATTTGCTAGACGATAGGCGCGCTTTACGGGTTCCCCGGTAGCTCAATCGGCAGAGCGGGTGGCTGTTAACCACTAGGTTGCTGGTTCGAGTCCGGCCCGGGGAGCCATTTTTTCTTTTCGAACTAAATCGGAAGAGCAAGAGGAAAGAAAATTTTGGTGCTCTTTTTCTAAACTTCCAGCATCCATCCCTATCTGAATAGAGCTTTGTTGGAGATGCTTTAAATTATTAAGATTTAAGAAATATTTTAAATTTACCCTGATTCTCTTTTTGGAATATTTTATTGAGTCAATCCTTTCTTTAATCAAAAGAACCTGCTCGGCTCGGGAGAGGGAGAAGAGGGTGTTAAGGAAGGTTTTAAGTTGGGAAATTAAACCTTGAGAATTAATTTTCAATTGCTCCCTGCTTAGTTCGAATCCAGCCCGGTCGCCCGATGCTCTATTTTTTATTAGGGAATTTCGAACTAACTCATCTGGATTGTGATTGAGTCTAAAACATAAATTTTCAATATAAGGCTCATTTCTGGATATCCTTTCCAAATTTTCTAAAACAAATCTTTCCAGCCTATCAGCGTTTACCTGTCTTGTAGTGCATACCTGCCAATCTCTTTTTAGGGTAGAGGTACATCTATAATAAAAATATCTCTTTCTTCCTCTTTTTGCTTTTTTGTTTGTATAGGTCGGAGTCATCTTAGACCCGCATTCTTCACAGGTGATTAACCCAGCAAAAAGATAATTTCTAAAGAGTTTCATTTTTCTGATTTTCTTTTTATGTAGCTCTTGAGCCTCATTAAAAAGAAGTTTGCTAATTATAGGCTGGTGTAATCCATTATAAATTTTTCCAGCATATTTTAAGTTTCCGATATATACAGGATTAGAAAGGATATTTTTAATGCTTGATTTAGTAGAAACTTTGCCATGCCTATTTAAAATGTTTTTCTCTTTTAGCGTGTTATAAACTTCTGCTACTGATCCAGTTTCAACATAAGTCTCAAATATTAACTTAACAATTTCAGATTCTCTCTCATCTGGAATAAGTTTTTTGTTTACCGCTTTATACCCAAATGGAGGAATCCCTCCATTCCATAAACCTTTTTCTGCTCTCTGAAGCATCTTATCTTTTGTCCTTTCACTGGTTAACTCCCTTTCAAACTGAGCAAAAGTAAGCATTATATTTCTTAAAAGCCTTCCCGCTGGAGTAGAAGTATCAAATCTTTCTGTGATTGAGATAAGATCAACTTTGTATTTCTCAAAAATCTCCATCAAGTAGTAGAAGTCTTTAGGAGACCGAGTAAGCCTATCAATCTTGTAAACCAAAACGATGTTAACCTTGTCTTGTTTAATATCTTCAAGTAATTTCTGTAAAGCAGGTCTATTGAGATTTGCTCCAGTGTAGCCGGGATCAGAATAAACCTTAAAAACTTTCCAATTATTCTGGCTTTTAATAAATGCTCGTATCTTTGCTTCCTGAGCTTCACAGGAAGAAAATTCTTTTTCTGCTTGGTTATCGGTAGAGACTCTTGTATAGATGGCTCAGTTCATGATTAACCTATTGTTATAATTCTATTAGTAGTTCCATAAAAAGCATCATACGCGATACCTATGTAAATGGCATAATCATTTCTGGTGGTTAAAACATATCTTGTTTTCTCTTCACCCGAGCTTCGACTTTTAACTTTTGTACCTCTGCTATGATTATAGTATCTATTTGTAGCTGAAGTATCACTATATGCCCCATCAGAAATGATAACAATATCTGGCTTAATATATTTAAACAGATCACTAGAAAATCCTGACTCTCTTCCATGATGAGAAGCAATAAATATTGTGGTACCTTTTATTGCTTTTAAAAAGTCTTCTTTCTCTAATAAAGCGTTCCATCCTGTGGATTCAATATCTTCTGGTATTATTATCTTCTGATTGCTGTATGTAATAACTGACACAAAACTATAATTATTCAAATTATTCATTCCATTTTCTCGTTGTGAAAAGTTTCTTATATCTACCCCACCATTATTATCTGGTTTACTTGGATCTGTTTCTGGAGGAACCGGAGATGTATAAGTTCTGTCTAATTCTAAATAGAGATCAATTATCTCTGAAAATTTATTTTGATTTGCTTCTCTTGTGAATTCTTCTGATAAACCTTTTGGTCTTGTAAGGACACGAGGTTTCATCTCTTTATTAAATAGTGTTTGAATATCACTAATATGATCAGCATGGGGATGAGAAATAACCAAATAATCCAGTTTTTTAACATTCCATTCTTTTTTTAAATATGCAAGTGGGCTAAAAGTTTGTCCACTTGCAAAACTCCCACTTCCTATATCAAGGCAAATATGTGTTCCATTAGGGGTTTTCATGTAAATAGCATTTCCATGTTGAACATCCCAAATTATGATTTCAAGTTTTTCTGTCATAGTTGTATTTCTTTTCCTTTGCTTAGCTTATTCTTTATGAATAAAATCAAACCTACTATAGAAGCTAAAAATGTAAGTATCCCTGCAACTATTACTATAATTAAAGGTGTACCAAAGTAAAGCAATCCAAACGGCAAAGCAAATCCTATCAAAATGGAATTTATTAAAATAAAAAGGAGAATTAAGAGAATATGGGTACTCCTAAAATTTAATGGATAGGGCTTTGATGTATCTGTGGGAAGGAAGTTTTTGAAGTCAAAATTTAGCTGGCATAGACAAGCTTTTCTAATACTGTTAGTCTGTCTTGCTACTTTAACAAAGTACAATCTATTTTGTAAGAGCATGTAAATGAGCATTATTCCGATGAGATAAGCAAGGCATAATAAACAAGCAAGGAACAGATGTACTGAGTTAATAGACTTCTCAATATAAAAGTATCTCTCTAAAACAAAAGAAATGGTTGCAATAGCAGAATAAAAAGAAAAGCCAAATTTAGCTAATGATAGCTTAACATTGTCGTAGTGTCTCATGTGCTCATAGCATTGGTTAAACTCTTCTAAAATGAATTTAAAATTTTCTTTAAGTGTCACCTTATCCTTGTTCATAATTTTTGTCTTCCTTATAAGGCCTACCCTCAGATAACCACTTATCAATATCCTCTTTCCTAAATCTCCACTTTTTACCAGCTTTCAAAGCCGGGATTTTCCCCTTTTGTGCCATTTTATAGATAGTATGGACACTAAGCCTTAAATATTCGGCTACTTCCTCTAATGTCATCAACTTTTCTGGCTTCTTTTCATCTTTCATAATATTTATTAGTATAATAAAGTATTTCTTAAAAGTCAAATAGAAAATGAGCCTGTTCGAAAAATGCGGAATTTGGAATAGATGTTTATTTTTTATTGGGATTAAGAAACCAGGAGGAAGGAGGTGAAAGTTTGAAGAATTACAAAAACATTTCTATAAAGCAAATAATGCTC
>Ga0190313_1000635_pt1 | contig 20371 bp, 23 predicted proteins | sample 4870071011_MG_FD_169989 | JGI IMG/M metagenome (GOLD analysis project Ga0190313, IMG submission 169989) | Hydrothermal vent sediment bacterial communities from Southern Trench, Guaymas Basin, Mexico - 4870-07-10-11_MG | ecosystem: Environmental > Aquatic > Marine > Hydrothermal vents > Sediment ...
GCATGAGGTCTCTGAATCCCTTGTGCTGTTCGGGCATGTCCTTGGCCAGTTTCTTGAACGCTTCGTTTATTTCCTTTAGCTTATCTTCAGCCCAACTCATTTGTATCACCGCAGGATAATCTCATTTCTGTCTATAAAATATTTGCGTATGCTGCATATACTGATAGTATCGCCTCCTCTTTGACCGAATTTCTTATATATCAAAACTTTTTATCACTTCTGCCATAGCCCCGTGGTGTAGCGGTCAAGCATCCGGGACTCTGGATCCCGGGACGGGAGTTCGAATCTCCCCGGGGCTACTTTTTAACGAAATTATGATGAAATGGTTCATAAAGCCAATGTTTAAATACTCAATCATATTTTCGCACTAAAAGGTGATTGAGATGAAGATGCCCAGAAAGATAAAGACATACTGTCCGTACTGTAAAAGGCATACCATTCACGAGATAGAAAAAGTCAAAAATAGGCCGAGAAGCGAACTCAAAGCTGGGCAGAGAAGATTCCGAAGAGTTACCGCTGGATACGGAGGATTTCCAAGACCGACTTATGAAGGTAGAGAAAAACCCACTAAGCGACTTAACATAAGGTTCAGATGCACGGAATGCAAAAAGGCGCACACACGCCCAACCATAAGAGCAAAGAGATTTGAGTTGGTGGAGGTGAAATGATGAAGCTGGAAGAGCCTATAAAACTTGAAAATCAAAAATTGAAAAATTATGATAAAGTTTTTTTGAAGGTCAAATGTCTGGATTGTGGAAACGAGCAGATAATATATATAAGGGCATCCACTGAGGTCAGATGTGAAGTTTGCGGAGCTACTATGGCCAAACCGACAGGCGGAAAAGCACTTATAAGAGGAGAGGTTATGGAGGTATTTGAGTAAAATGATTCCTATAAAAAAGTATCCGGAGGAAGGCGAACTTGTTGTCTGTACGGTTAAGAAAGTTAAAAAGTTCGGAGCGTTTGTGACCTTAGATGAGTATCAGGGAAAGGAAGGTTTTATACATGTTACTGAAGTGGCTTCGGGGTGGGTTAAGTACATAAGGGATTATGTTAGAGAAGGCCAAAAAGTTGTTTGTAAAGTAATTAGAGTTGATGAAGAAAAGGGAATAATAGACCTCTCTCTGAAGAGGGTTACAGAAAAGCAGAGAAGAGAAAAGATACAGCAATGGAAGAATGAGCAGAGAGCTTGGAAACTATTTGAATTACTGGCTTTAAAACTTGGGAAAAGCGTTGAAGAGTGCTTTGAAGAATTTGGTAGAGAATTAATAGAAAAGTATGGCAGTCTTTACGGAGCTTTTGAGGAAGTTGCGATGAACGAAGATGTTCTTGAAGAGGATGGATTTAAGGGAGAATGGGTGGAGCATTTCATAAAGATAGCCCACGAGAATATAACTCCGCCATCTGTTAAGATAAGTGGTTATGTTGATTTGTTTTCAACAAGGCCCAATGGGGTGGAGGATATAAGGGAAGCCTTACTCTTGGCTGAGAAGGAAGGTGCTATTGTGCAGTATGTTGGAGCCCCACGTTATAGGTTGATAGTAAAAGCCGAAGATTATAAAACAGCAGAGGAAATTCTCAGAAGGGCTGCTGAAAAGGCCATAAAGTTTGTGGAGGAGAGAGGAGGAGAGGGCGAGTTCCACAGGAGGCTTTGAATTGAAAAGTTTGATAAGGAAATGTCCAATGTGTGGAAGATACACATTAAAGGAAATTTGCCCCGCCTGTAGAAGCCGAACTGTACAGGCAATTCCACCAAGATACTCTCCGGAAGATAAGTACGGAAAATACAGAAGAATGCTTAAAAAGGAGGTGGAAAATTGGAAGGAGTAATTGTTAAAATACTAAAAAAACCGAGGTTGAAGGACCCTATACTTATAGAGGGACTTCCTGGCGTTGGAAATGTAGGAAAGATATCCGCGGAATATATAATGAAAAAGGTCAAAGCGAAGAAATTTGCGGAGATATATTCCAAGTACTTTCCACCGCAAGTACTTCCTAAAGGAGACGGGACTGTTTATCTTGTTAGAAACGAACTTTACTACAAAAAAATAAGAGGTGGTAGAGACATTATATTCTTGGTAGGAGATTATCAGGGAATATCTTCGGAGGGACAATACGAGTTATCCTACGAAGTTTTGAAAATAGTTAAAGAATTCGGATGCAAATTCATACTCACCCTTGGGGGTTACGGTACGGGCCTATTCAACGAAACTCCCCGCGTTTTCGGAGCAGCCACCAGTAAAGAGTACATAGAAGAGTTCAGAAAACTGGGCGTTATATTTTCCCCCACGGATCCGGGTGGAGGTATAGTTGGTGCTGCAGGACTTTTGCTCGGTTTGGGGAAGGAATTTTTTGGTATGGAGGGTGTATGCATTATGGGAGAGACCTCTGGATACATATCCGATCCCAAAGCCGCTCTCAATGTTGTGGAAGTTGTGGATAAATATTTGAATCTCGGTATAGACCTTGAGGAACTAAGAGAAAAATCCAAAAAAATAGAGGATCTCACCACTTCAATGACTTTGAAATTGAAGGAAGAAGAGAAAAAGATGGAAAAACTTGATTATTATGCTTGAAGAATCGCTGAACTTTTTCAACTTCTCTGAGTACGAAGTAAAATCCTTTCTTGCTCTTTATATACTTGGAGCAGGTACAGCGGAACAAATAGCGGAATTTTCAGGAATACCGAGGACCTCCGCCTATAAAGCGCTGGAAAAACTTCTAAAAAAAGGTTTGATAAGAAAGAGAAGTGGAAGACCTAGAATTTATGCATCTATATCCTTAGAGGAGCTTAGAGAAATAGCAGTCAAAAAAATAGATGAGATAATTGAAGGAATAAGGAGCCTTCAGAATCAGTATGGCAGGATGGGCGAACCGCAAGTTGTATTCACTTTGTGGGGAAAAGATAAGGTACTAAAAAAGATAGGAGAGTTCGTGGATATTGCGGAGAAGGAAATAGTGCTTTCCACACCCCACTTTGAAGAAATATATAAAGAAATGCAAAAATGTATAGATCGTGCGTTAAAGAGAGGTGTGGAAATATTGCTGATAGTTCCTCCCAAAACGAAGATTCCAAAGGGATTCAAAGTCTGCAGAAAAGACGGTTTGATAGCCACTGACCTGCTTGTGGATGGAAAGTATGCACTTTTGGCATCAGCGAATCTTGATGCCTGTGGCTATACGGACAATGAAAGATTGGCGGAGCATCTGCGAAATTTTATAGAACTTATGCTTTCCTAATCATGTAGACACTCTTTTACTTTGTGGAGCAACTCCGCAGGATTCTTTATGGGATAAGCTATTTTCTTAGCTATATCCTCAAAATCTTTTCCCATTATTTTTATTTTCCCAACTTTTTCTATTAGTTCATTTTCGCTGGTTATCGGGAATTTTGTCCCTTTTATCTTTGTGAGGAAATGCACGGCCCAGTCCACGCCGAGAATTTCTGCCCCGGTTTTCATATGTTCTATCCATTCCTCAGAGGAATCAGCATTTTCCTTTACTCTTTTGTAAGCGAGCTTTGCTATACCACCCGCAATATGCTCATCCGCCTTTTCTATTTCTCCCCTCAGATACTGTTCCACCACATTTTCATCTGCCTCCAGAATATTTTTCACAGTTTGCTGGGTTATACCCAGTTTTTCCGCAATTTCTCTTGAAGTCATAACTCCTTCGTATTTCATAGCCACAACATAGGATGCCTCGGCCAAACTCGGAAGCCAAGTTAGGTTGCGATATTCTACTATCTTGCGAAGACCGCCAAGAACATTTATACACTCTTTGAAGATTCTGTCTGCGATCTCATCCACATTTTTCGTCGGTTTTGTTATTACCTCAAATCCCATTCTCATCACCTCCTTTTAATGAAATCGGTAAGAGGCATTTTTATGTCAATCGTTCCTATATCAGTTATTTCAAATATCCACATTCTGGAATCATGCGGCGATAACCTGCATCCATCTATCCTTATCGTTCTCAAAACACTTCCAACAGGAATTTTGTAAAGTCTCTCCTCGTATTGAGTTGTTATTATTTTTTTATCCATAACTATCGTTCCATCCACGATATGCGCCACAGCAAGACCCCCAGCGGCTTCCGCGCTCTCTCCCGTTTGGGATGACCTCTTCTGAGATATAAGAAGGGCAGTTTGATGGTGCTTTTTGAGGAAATTGAAAATTTTTCTTACTATTATTCTTGCCTTGACTTCCATATGTTCGTAAAGTCCTGTAACGCTATCAATAACAACATTCTTCGTATTTTTGAGTTTTATCGCATAAGCCATAGTGTCCAGAAGAGCGGATACATTTTCCCGGAGTTCCTCTTCTTGTGAGGCATCTATAACAACCATATTTTCCTCAATCTTTGAGAAATCCAAATTGAGAGCCTTTGCCCTTTCTTTAAGTGCAGTATAAAGAAAATTTGCCGGACTTTCAACAGTAACATACAATACTCCATAACCTCTTGACGCTTGGGTTAACGCGAATTGCTCCCCCAAAAGAGATTTTCCCGTATCAGGAATTCCGGTGATGTTTATCACGGATAGATAAGGTATTCCGCCAAGAGGTTTTTTTATCACGCCATCATCAGAAATTTCAACAGTATAAAACATATCATCAAGTTTCGTTCCGGTCGGTATTCCGAAGATTTTCGGAGCTCTCTCCTTTAAATCTTTGAGCTCATAAATTGCATCTTCCTTAACCATACTATCACCCTCCTCCCTATAACATTAAAATATAAAAAAGTTTAGGAAAAATCAGTCAAACTCGCTTTCCTCTTCCTCGCCGCCCTTACCTCCCTTCTCCTCCTTGGTTTCGCCCTTTGCCGCGATAACATCATCTATTCTGAGAATCATCACCGCTGCCTCTGTCGCGCTGTCTATGGCTTGTCTTCCTACGCGGATAGGCTCTATCACACCGAGTTCAAGCATGTCTTCTATCTTTCCGTTGTAGAGGTTTATGCCTGCATGTGCCTTTCCCTCTTTGTGTGCCTTTCTGAGTTCCAGTAAGATATCTATGGGATCCAAACCTGCATTCTCGGCAAGGCTGCGAGGTATTATCTCCATTGCATCTGCGAATCTCTCTATGGCCAACTGCTCCCTACCGCCCACGGAAGCGGCGTAGTCTCTGAGTTTAAGGGCTATCTCCACCGCAGAGGAGCCTCCGCCAGTAACTATCTTTCCGTCTTCTATGGCTTTCGCAACTACATGTAGAGCATCCTTCATTGAGCGCTCAACCTCATCCACCACATGTTCCGTGCCTCCACGTATCAGTATGCTCACTGCCTTAGGATTCTCGCACCCAATAACGAAAGTCATGTTGTCCTCGCCTATCTTGCGCTCCTCAACCATTTCTGCTTTGCCCAAATCCTCCTCGCTGAGATCATCAAGATTCGTCACTATTCTACCACCGGTGGCCTTTGCGAGTTTCTCCATATCGCTCTTCTTAACCCTGCGCACCGCGTATATGCCTTCCTTCGCCAGGAAATGCTGTGCCATGTCGTCTATGCCCTTCTGACAGAATACCACATTCGCGCCTACTTTCTTTATCTTTTCAACCATTTCTTTGAGTATCTTTTCCTCCTCCTCTATGAACGCATGTATCAACGATGGATCCCTTATCTGAATGTTTGCGTCAAATTCCGGCTTCTTTACCTCCAGTGGGGTGTTGAGCAACGCAATTTTCGCATTCTTCACAACCTTTGGCATACCGGGATGTACCTTTTCCTTATCAATTATCATACCTTCTATTAGCTCTGTGTCCTCAATGGCTCCACCCTGCTTCTTGATTATCTGTATGTTGTCCACATCCACTCTCCACTTTCCGTCTATCTTTTCCGCAATCCTCTTTACTGCCTTTACCGCTATGGTAGATATGTGCTCCTTCGCCGCACTGGCAGATTTGCTGCTCAGGGAAGTTTGGGCCAATTTCTTAAGTATTTCTTCGTCCTCTATGTCTATCTCCTTGGCTATTTCATTGAGTATTTCCTTAGCTTTCTCTGCAGCCATTCTGTATCCAGCAGCGATTATCGTTGGATGTACATTCTGGTTAATAAGTTCCTCGGCTAGACGGAGGAGCTCTCCGGCGAGAACCACCGCTGTGGTTGTACCATCGCCCACCTCGCTGTCCTGTGTTTTGGCAACTTCAACAATCATCTTCGCCGCCGGATGCTCAACATCTATCTCCTTGAGAATCGTGACTCCATCGTTCGTTATCACAACATCCCCAAGACTATCCACAAGCATTTTGTCCATTCCCCTAGGCCCAAGAGTGGTGCGCACCGCCTCCGCTATCGCTCTAGCTGCGGCTATGTTGTTCTTCATAGCTTCTCTTCCCGTTTCTCTTCTCGTACCCTCTTTAAGTATGAGAATTGGCTGTCCTGCCAGCATTTTTCATCACCTCATCCGAGGTAAAACACCTCTTCTATATAAACCTTTCTCTCATTATCCCCTCCAATTTTCGCCGAAAAATCGCAATAAGATAAGTTAGTATAACCTAAATTTTTATTAAAGGTGGGAAATGTATTTATAGTATAAATCCTAATGGTTGAATGTATGAAAAAAGAGGCTATTTCTACGATGCTTATTTGTGCGCTGATATTTATGGGGTTTGCTGCGGCATATTCTGCGGAGAACATACACAAGGGAAGGTAGATATTCTTTCCAAAGACATCGCTGGCGGAGTGTTTCACGGCGACATGGTGTGGGGGTTGTCCAGGGGCGGAGGGTGCCCTTAATACACTTGCCAATGAAAAATCTCTAAACGATCTTGCCATAATTGAGCATCATCTTAGCGATAGCTACGAATCCTCCGATAGTCTCTGTAATGATAGATATAATTTCTACTCCGTTCCAGCAATACCAATAACATTTTTCAGTGGAGAAAACGCAGCACTGAGTGGTTCAACAGATCCCGATGATCCAGATATGTACAACTGGTACAAAACTAAAATAGAGAATGATTTGCTGAACACAACATGTATGGTTCTCAGTATGGACACAGACATAGTCGGTGGAAATATAGTGGTGAAAGTTAATGTCACTTGTGCGGAAACGCCAGCTGATGGCAATCTTTATCTCCATGTGGTCCTCGTAGATGACCATAATGAATCGGTGTATGTTAGCGGGAGAGAATACCGTCTTAGATACACCGCTGTGCAAAGAATAGCAGAGGATCCAATAACTCTGACTGCTGGTACTGTATTGAGCAAGGAATACACTGTTCCAATTAATTCTTCTTGGAATATGTCTAAAATGCATGTGGTTGCTTTTGTACAGACCCACAATACACATACCGTGACTGACGGTTATTACACATGGAAAGAAGGCAAGGTCTATAATTCCGTCATACAGCCAATTGAAAAATGGGAATTAAAACCTTATGAAACAGAGATAGATGCGAGTGTTGGAAATATATACGAGTTGACCACAGTGGTTCGCAACGAACTCTCCGAAACGAGAGTAATTAAGGTCGGTTATGACCCATCTACACTTCCCGCAGGATGGCAAATTCAGATATGTGTAGGCGGTCTGTGCTACAATGTGACGGAAATCAATGTTACTCTTCAACCGGGAGAGAGTAAGATTGTATACTATCATGTAATACCTTCCGATGCGCGGACAGCCTATATAAAAATCTATGCCTACGGGAATCAGTGGTATAGCGATGTACATTACATCAAAGTGAACGCCGTTGTACCTGAATTCCCGCATATTCCAGCGATGATTGTTATTCTCGCGATACCTGCGCTCCTCAAAAAGTTTGAGTGATAGAAACATTTTTATTTTCTTTTTTATTAGTCCTTTATATGGCAGAGATAAAAAGGGCTCATGTGTTCTTTGAGGGAAGGGTTCAGGGTGTCTTCTTCCGCGCCTATACCCGTAAATGGGCAGAGGAATTGGGATTGAGAGGATGGGTTCGTAATTTGCCCGATGGTAGGGTTGAGGCAGTTTTTGAAGGTGAAAAAGAGAAGATAGAGAAAATCATAGAATATTGTAAAACAAAGCATCCTTATGCTTTAGTAACTAAGGTTGATATTGAATGGGAAGAGCCTGAAGGAATAAAGGGATTCAGGATAAGGTGGTAAGTCCTTTTTCCGCTATTCTCAGGGGATATGCATAATATCCAGCGTTTTTCAGTATTTTTGAAACTTCATCGGGCTCATCTGTTAGTGCAACTATGCTTCCCCCTCCTCCCGCGCCAGTTATTTTTACACCGTAACAATATTTTTTCACCCTTTCCATCATATCTTTAAGTGCAGGATGACTTACGCCCAGTATTGTGAGGAGAGAATTGTTCTTTTTCATCAATTCACCTATTTTTGAAAAGTCCTCATCTGCTAACGCCTTCAGCGCTTCCATCGTTATCGTACCTATTTCCTCTATTATGTCCCTTGCGAAGGAATTGCTTTCAACGAATCTTCTCACCTTCGCCACCATTTTGGCGGTGGAAGAATGAACACCGCTAAATCCCACTACAAGTTTCATATCTTTGGGAACATCAACATGGTGGATGTACCATTTTTTATGGTTTTTCTCTACAGTCCAGAGAAGATTTTTCCACTCCCTCTCACACACAAAAATTCCCTTTCCGTGGGTTACGGTGGATGTATCTATCGGGCTCGCTCTTCCCTGAACCTCATATTCCACATTGAACGCTGCCCGAGCGACCTCTTCCTCTACTTCTCCTAAAATTTCGCCCACCGTAGCCACTGTGACGCTGGCGGATGAGCCCATACCTGACGATGACGGTATGGAGGACAAAGTAATCACATTAACGGGGCCTCCCCGCCAATAAAGTTCTAAGGCTTTTTTTATGTATCTGTGATGTTCTTCATCAATGGGCATACCATTTACCATAAACTTCTCACTCTTTTCAAATCTCACAAAACATCTTCTCTCCACTGCCACCGCTATTGCCGGCTTTCCGTACACAACCGCATGCTCGCCGAAAAGTATCACCTTGGCGGGAGCGCTGTGCATCGCACTCTCATATTATGCCCAGCTGTTTTTTGAGTTCATCGCTTATTCTGTCAGGCGACCATGGAGGATCAAAAGTTAATTCTACATCCGCCCTAACACCTAGGGATTCTACAGCCTTTTTAACATCGGCTACTATTTTCCTAGCCAGTGGGCAGAACGGAGTTGTTAAAGTCATAAGAACATGCACGACATCCTCTTTAATTTCAACATCGTATATTAGGCCGAGGTCAACGACATTCACGCCCAACTCAAAATCTATAACCTCCTTTAACTTTTCATAGACATCATCTTTCGTAACCATAGGAATCATTATTGGATGGTGCTATTTAAACTTAATTCCAAAAAAATTTAAATAAATTGCTTCTATGGCCATGCGATGAACGAGATGAAGAATGAGGAAAAAAAGGAAGAAAGATATTTTGGTGATATTCACAAGATAGCAAATAACAATTTAAATAAACCAGATATAACTCCATCATTACCTCCAACTGTAAAATCATTAACAAGCAATAGTGCGGTGTTTTTTGCAATTCTTATATCAACAGTTTTCATATTTATTGGTGTAGTGATGCATACCGTAAGCGAGGAATATCAGCTTCCAGGAAAACTTTTATTTTTGCTGTCCATAACAATACTTTATTTTGTTCTTCTCACAACATCCTATTTCAGAAGAGATTACCATCCCCTTTATAGATTGGCAACTATTATTCTTGCCGGCTTCTGCCTTTATATAATAGCGATTATTGTCTTCTTACCGCTGGCGTAATTACTCCAAAAACTTTATTTCATTTTAATCTTTTAGGCATTGCGGTGATGATATGATGGATGAAGCGTTGCAGTATGCTTTAAAAGCTAGGGAAATAGCCAAAAAGCATAACAAATGGTTTGAGGAATCAATCCCACTGATAGCCTCTGAGAACCTAATATCTCCATTGGCCAGAGAAATGCTTCTGACAGATTTTCACAACCGTTATGCCGAAGGCACTCCTGGCAAAAGGTACTATCAGGGAAATATATATGTGGACGAAATGGAGGAACTTACCACAGAACTCGCTAAAAAACTTTTCAATTGCAAATATGCTGATGTAAGACCGATTAGTGGTACAAACGCGAATCAGGCAGTTATATTCGCTTTTACGAAGCCCGGGGATGTTATAATGGGGCCTTCGTTGCAGAGCGGAGGACACATAAGCAGTGCAAAGTTCGGCTCAGTTGGTTTTAGGGGTCTGAACAAAATAGAGTATCCCTTTGACATTGAAAACATGACGATAGATGTTGACCTCGCCGATAAAATGATAAGAATAATCAAACCAAAGGTCGCACTATTCGGCAAAAGCGTTTTTCCGTTTCCCGAACCCATAAAGGAGTTGAAGGACGCATTGGATGAGGCGGGTAGTATAGTATGGTACGACGGTGCCCATGTTCTCGGCCTTATCGCCGGCGGGAAGTTTCAGGACCCTCTTAGAGAGGGAGCGCATGTGGTTAGTGGAAGCACGCATAAGACTCTTCCGGGACCCCAGAGAGGAATAATTTTAGCGGACAATATTGATGAAAAGAAATGGACGAAGATACAGAGAGGAGTATTCCCGGGAGTTATCAGCAATCATCATCTCCACCATATGGCTGCTCTTGCGATAGCGTTGGCAGAGCATATAGCGTTCGGTAAGGAATATGCGGAACAGGTGGTTAGAAATGCGAAGGCCCTCGCCCAAGCCCTCTATGAAAGAGGTTTCAAAGTTCTTGGTGAAAATAGAGGTTTCACGGAATCTCATGTGGTGCTCGTGGATGTGAAGGAGCAGGGCGGAGGAAGAAGAGTAGCCATAGATTTGGAAAAGGCCAACATAATTTGCAACTTTAACCTCCTTCCATACGACGACCCGAAGAAGCCGATGAATCCGAGCGGGATACGACTGGGCTCGCAGGAATGCACCCGTTTGGGTATGAAGGAAAGCGAGATGGAGGAAATTGCAGAGTTCATAAAGAGGGTTGCGATAGACAACGAGCCACCGGAGAAGGTAAGAGAAGATGTGATAGAATTCAAGAAAGAGTACACAAAAGTCCATTACTGTTTCGGGGAGTACGGCAACATATATGAATATATAGAGATGGTTAAAGTTTAACTACTCCACCATATTTTTATTCCGTCTAAGATGTACTGAACAGCGAAGGCCGCAACGAGAAGTCCGAGTATTCTTGTAAGTGCACGGGAGCCTTTCTCCCCCAAAATCCTATCTATTTTTCCAGCAAAAGTGAAGAAAAGGGCAACTATTACAAAATTTACGAGCAAAGACAATCCCACGAGGACATAACCGAACTTCTGGGTTTGGATGATTATGAGTGATATCGCCCCTGGACCTGCGAGCATTGGCGTGGCTAGAGGTACTACTCCTACATCTTCCCTTGGTGGAGATTTCTTTCTTCCCCTAGGCTTATCGCCTTCTCTCACCATTTCAAAGCCAACTACAAATATAAGTATGCCTCCAGCTACCATAAGTGCTGGGATTTCTATGCCAAAGAACTCCAGTATATACCTTCCGAAAATCATAAAAACAGCAAGTATAATAAATCCGTAAATCACGGCATCCGCAGTTATTCTTCTTTTCATCTTGGCGTCCATTCCAGAAGTGAATGATATGTACAGCGGGAGAGAGGCGAACGGGTCTATTACGATGAACTGCGGAACGAACACATAGAGGAACGATTCAAGCATGAAAGGGTATAGAAATTTAGGATTTCATAATTTCCCTCAGAAATGAGGTGGCATAGCATCCTTTATAAAGAAAGAATTTAAAGACAACATCTTTTTCATCTATATAAAACTCTAGGTTTTCAAATGGTATAAAAATTGCTCTTCTTCTGCCTGCTGATGAAACCTCTGGAACATCCTTATTAATAAAAATCTCGCGATTTATACCTTCTTCTTCCATTATCTCCTTTTCAATTATTCCCTGAATTCCAGAAGATAACTTCGTGGAATAGCCGAAGAGTGGAGCCGTTACAAAGACTTTTCTCTCCAGCGCCAATTTTTTCATTTTTTCCAGATTAAACTCATTAACTGTAATTTCCCTCTTAAAGTTTGGAATTTCCTCGGCGATAAAAACTACATCACCTATTTTGGGAATATGAGGTTCTTCCATTTCCAATCTCTTACTGACTATTCTGTTGAATATGTAGGATTGATACGCATGAACGAAGAGGGTTAGGAGATTCTTTGGAAGTTTTTTCAGTGCCCCTATATAGTCATGAGGATTATTTTTCAAATGCATGGCCATTATTTTTTCGTAATCCCTGTGATCTCCGCATAGAACATCTTCTATAGAGTATCTAGAAAAATAGTACTCCACAGCTTCTCTGTATTTCTTTTCCAGTATGTACTTTCCAACTATGTGTGTGTAAGGTTCATTTTCGCCGAAGCGCTGGGGTCCAAAAAAATTTGGAAAGATGCCGAGAGATTTAAGTTCATCAATCACACGCATATTTTTTATATTTGCGTCTCTCACCCTCACCACGAATTTGTTTCCTTTGAGTGCGCCTATCTCCAGCATAAAGTTACTTCTGAAAGTTTCAAGAATTTCAACACCCCTCATTTTGATTTTTTTCAATTTTTCTTCACAAAATTCTCTGTTTGGGTGATTTATGCAGAAATATTGAGTTGTTATGCCCCTTTTATCTTTGTTTCCTGCAAAAGTTATTCTTTTTCTGCTTATTCCAAGATATTTTGCGAGTTTAGCCACGAAACGATTCGTCTCCCAATTAACCAGCTTGATTTTCGCATATACATATTTTCCATTGTTCTCTTTATGTATTTCAATTGGAACTTCTTCAACTACAAAATCCTCTATTTTAACTTTGATTTTTCCCCCAATCCCCGGGGACTTTGTTAGATAATTTTCCACGCCGTAAACTTTCCAGTTCATCCGACCACATTCGCCTCTCTCGTAACTACACCTTTCTTGAAGCGATCCATACGCAAGTTGCTTATATCGTGCGAAATAGTTTCGCCAGTGATCATCTGAGCCATTATTTTTCCTACTTCCGGCGAAATCATAAATCCGTGGCCACTGTATCCGCATGCGATGTACACATTCTCAAACCCCTCAACTCTATCCAGAATAGGGCGGGCATCGGGCGTGACATCGTAGAACCCCGCCCACTGTCTCACGACCCTTAGATATTTCATCGCAGGTATTATTTTTGTAGCGACTGAAGCAAATTTTTTAATAAAATCCAATGTGGAATTTAATTTATATCCGGGTTGTTCAGGCATACCTATTCCTCCGACTACCTCTCCCCTGTATGTTTGAGAGAAGTATATACCAGTATCAAACGAAATAACCATAGGCTTAAGCCACGGTTTCATGACTTCGGTTGCCAGAATTTCATGGCGGTACGGTTCGTTAGGTATTCTTTTTCCCAATTTTTCCACGAGTAACCTGCTCCATGCTCCCGCCGCAATTAAAACATTTTCCGCTTTAAGTTTATCCCTATTTGTTACTACCTCATCCACGATACCATCCGAATGTTTGAAATCCAAAACCTCAGTTTTTTTGAGAATCTTAACTCCCCTTTTTGTCAGATATTTTTCAAGAGAGAAGACAACGCTGAAAGGATACGCAACTCCATCTGTGGGACAGTATGTCGCCCCGATAAGATTCTCTGTGTTTAAATAAGGTACAATTTCCTTTGCCTCCTCTGGGCTTAACCATTGAGACGGTACTCCCAGAGAATTTTGGAGTTTGACATTCTCAATATATCTCTTCTCGTCGCTATAAACAAGCACTAGATACCCTCCCTGCCGAAAATGGGCGTTGCCACCTATTTCCTCTTCAAACCTCTCCCAGAACTTAACACTCTCTCTGGCAAGAATTATATTTTCCGCTGTACTCCATTGCTGTCTTATACCTCCTCCGCACCTTCCCGTGGCTCCACTACCCAGATAGTTTTTCTCAACTATTACGGGCGTTATCCCCCTATTGAGAAGATGGTAGGCGGTCATAAGAGAAGTTATTCCACCGCCCACTATAACCACATCATTCCTCATCGGCAAACACCCCCAGTTCCACGGGAGTTTCTGGAGGTCTTACAGTAGTTACCTCATACTTTTTAGTGTATTTGGCCACTATTCTAGCCAAGTGGATCATACAGGTATTTCCTTGGCAAGGTCCTGTGCCTATCATAAGAATCCTTTTTATCTCCTCTATATCTGTGTGACCCTCCTCTATGACCTTTATTATTTCTTCTTCCGTAACATCATTGCATCTACATACTATCTTCATTATCTCACCTCCGCCCTTATAGCGCGAACACTCCAAACCAAATCCCTAGGAATTGATACACCAACAACATTCGTTTTGTCCGGGTATCTCATCACGAAAAACACATCTCCTTTTCCTACAACTTTCCCTTCTCTGTTAAGAAGAGTAACGGTATCTCCCTTTTTGGGTATGGGAAGCATCTCGTGAGGCAGATAAATTTTCGCTGTATCTCCCTCTATTTTTGCCAGAAATATGGCCAATCCCGGGCAGGATGCAACGCATTTTAAACATCCAATACATTTATCCCACTCCACACGAGGAATATCGGTTATCCTATCCTTTCTTATTGCTCCCGTTGGACAAGAGGCTGAACAGGGATTGCATGGTATGTTTTCAACGCATTCCACGAAGGGCACAAATTTTTCCATCATTATTTTTTCGGGTGGCAGGAGGTTTTTTTCTCTCAATTCATCCAAAGAAACTATCCCCGTCTCCTTGAAACCCATAATTATTCACCTCCTATCAGCATTTTTTCGTAGCCTTTTTTGACCTTCTCGCTATAAGGTCCAGAGCGAAATTCTTCAAGCGCTTTGTACCAGTACTCTCTCTCGTTCTCCGCTTCCTTCCCTCCGTATCCTAAGGAAATGGCCGCGGATATTCCGGCTATATGACCCTCCATCATGGCTGTGGATGCTTCCTCAATTCCAGAGACATCTCCACAGACATAAATACCCTCTACATCAGTCTCCAAATTCCTTTTTCTCGGAACTACAAAGCCACCGAGTTCAGGCACATATTTCAAACTGCAACCGGCCATCCTCGCTAGTTTGTACGATGGCTGTAGACCCACAGCTATCAGAATCAAATCACAATCAACATACTTTTCGCTTCCCTCAATGGGTGAGAATCTTTCATTTATTTGCACTATGGTTGCGCCCTCAACCCATTCTTTACCATGCGCTTTCAGTATGGTATGTCTCGTATATATAGGCACGCCGTATCTCCTGAGCTTTGATGCGTGGACCTGATACGCCCCTATGGTTGGCAGGGCCTCAACTACAGCCACGACTTCCATACCCGCCTGCAACATTTGATATCCTACGATCACACCTACATTTCCCGCGCCTACTATTAATGCTCTATTACCCGGCTTTACTCCGTAAACATTCATAAGTGTCTGAACACCACCTGCCCCCATAACGCCTGGCAAATCGTTGTTTTCAAATATCAGAGTTTTTTCCATGGCACCGGTTGCTATGATTATTCTTTTTGCCGAAATTTCATAGAACTCTCTGCCAAAGGATTCTTCTTTAACCGCGGCTATCTTCTTTCCCTCATATATTCCAATTACCGTGGTTTTTAAAAGGACCTCCACGCCATACTTCTCTATATCCTTTTTTAATTTATCTGCAATATATATTCCCCTTACTCCTGCAAAATGTTCTGTGGAGCCAAAGAATTTATGCGTCTGCTTTATCAATTGGCCACCAAGAATGAACTGCTCATCAACAAGCAAAACTTTCGCCCCATATTTGGATGCGCTTATGGCGGCGCATAATCCTGCTGGCCCTCCCCCTATTACCAGAATCTCGGTATCTATCTTCTTTCTTTTAACTTCAAAATTCTCTCTAATATCCAAAAATTCTGCTTTTCCCACCTGCATCTTTACATCAATACCCTCCTCAACAGGTAGTTTGCATGTTCTTACATTGGGAATTCCGTTAACGGTCATCAGACATGAGGAACACTTTCCTATCATGCAGAATGCTCCCCTCGGTCTCCTCTTTTCGGAACTGTAGGTAAAAACTTTGTAACCATCGGCAAAGAGTGCGGCTGCTATGCTCTCATTATCATAACCCCATACTTCCTCTCCGTTAAAAAAGAATTTCATTTTTTTCTTCCTTTCAAATTCCAGAATTGGATGTTCCTCAATTCTCATAATTAAGGGTAATCATATCCCTGTATTTCTCTTTATCGGATAGTGAAGTTTATATTTAAAGGCACATTTTCCACTAAGGATGAAGTTAAGGGTAAGGGAAAAGATACTGCTACACCTCCTTGATTTCTACGGTTACAGAGATACGGATTATTACGCCCCTTACGAGATAACGCAGGCGGGAATTGCGGAAAGTGTAGGAATATCCAGAACTCATGTTCCGAGGGAGGTCAAAACCCTTATTTCCGAAGGATATGTTGAAGAAAGAAAAGGTCGCGTTTTGGGAAGGAAAAAACTAGTTAAAATATACACTTTGACCTATGAAGGTATGAAAAAAGCACAGGAAATAAAGGATGAAGTTTTAAATATAGAGTTGGAAATTGAAGGTGAGAGAAAAAAAGTGAAGGATTTTTTGAAGGAGAGGAAAGTATCCCTTATTAAGTTTCTTAAAGATTTTGAAAAGGGAGAGGAACTTGAAAAAGAAAAAATAGTCAAAAAGAAATATGTTAGAATGTTTGAAATTGATATTAATGTTGCTGATTTTGTTGGAAGGAAAAGAGAAATAAGTAAAATAATTGAATGGCTGGAAACGGGAGAGGGAATTCTTGTAATAAGGGGAATAAAAGGAATAGGAAAAAGTTATTTGGTGAGGAAAGTAATTGATATATTGAATCCAGAACTGCATATTTTGTGGATAAATCTCTACAACAATCGTCCATTGGAAAGCATACTGGAAAGTTTTGAAAAATTTTCCTCCTTGCTTGGAGTGGAAAGCAAAGATCCTATGAAATTTCTCCATAAGAAAAAATGCCTTATCGTTTTTGATAACTACCATATGGTTAGCGAGAAGACGGTGGATTTCGTGCGAAATCTCATGAATGAAGAGGTTAGGGGATACGCTAAAATAATAGTAACAATGCGTTCCGATACACCCTTCTATAACAGATTTTATTCGCAGGAGGACATAGTTAAGAAAAAAGTTAGAGAAATAACGCTTGCCCCTCTTACAATGAATGAAGTTAAAGAAATGCTGGGAAATATGGATTACCGAACTTTAAAAACTATATACCAACTAACCAAAGGAATACCTCTCGTTGTAAAACTTCTCAAAGAAGGCGACGAGAAAACTCTGGGTGAAGTGTCCACACTGTCAAGAGAGCAGATAAAACTACTTATGTATCTGGTCAAACAGGGTGTGAGCGTATGATTCTCGTACATACCTGTTGCGCCATATGTCTATCCTATGTCAGGAAAAAACTTGAAGAGGAAGGTTATGAGATAATATCCTTTTGGTATAATCCAAACATACATCCTTACCGAGAATTTTTGAAGAGGAGAGATTCATTGAAAAAATATGCGGAATTGACTAATCTGGATGTTATTTATGATGATGAATATCCTCTTACAAACATTCTTGAAAATATGGCAAAATTGACCAAAAAAAATCCTGTGTACAGATGCAGATATTGCTACGAGTTGAGGTTGGACAAAACAGCAAAACTTGCCAAAAGAATGAATATTGACACTTTTACAACCACCCTCCTTATATCGCCCTATCAAAAACACGAAGAAATAAAGAAAATTGGAGAAAATATAGCTAACAAGTACGGAATAAAATTTCTTTATCGGGACTTCAGAGAGGGTTTTAAAGAAGCCCATAGATTAGTTAAGGGCATGAGCCTTTACCACCAAAATTACTGTGGTTGTGTTTTTAGCGAGTACGAAAAGTATCTTTTTAAAAACAAAATTTAAAAATTTAAAAAGAAAATTTAGAGACCCCCTTCCTCAGGGGGCTTTTCTTCAGTTGTCTCTTCAGCGGGTGGTGCTTCCTCCGTTGTTTCCTCCGTAATCCCTGTTTCCTCGGTGGTGGGCGGGGTCTCCTCTGCTGCGGCAGGAGGCGCTGCTTTCTTACCTTTGAGAGCCAGCAGTATTCCGAGTATGATGATTATCACTATGAGCACTATCATCACTATTAAGTACATCTGGGCCTGTGCCTGCGCATCATTCAGTTTCTTCTGAAGATCTTCGTTCTTTGCAGTGAGGTTGTCTATCTGCTGCTGCAAGTCACTTATCTGCTTCTCTATATCACTTCCAGTCGTGTACGGTCCTTTGACCAGTATGGCGTAAGTTGTTGGCACGCTCTGCTTTGCCTCTTTCTTGGCGGTGAATGTAACCAAGTTCAGCTTGTATCCTGGCACATCCTCAACATTGTATGTGAATGTAGCAATACCGTTTGCATCAGTCTTCACGGTGGCATTGGCAACATCGATTCCAGCTATGGTCACATCAGCACCCTCTACTGGATTGCCGTTTATGTCCGTTACCTTAACCTGCACACTGGCGGTACCATCGGCATCTACAGCAGGTGTACTTTCAAGTGATATGAACAACGAGTTCTCCACAGTACTCCTGTAATTATCGCTGTCTGCAATATAAGTCAGAGCGAAGTTTATAGGTACATTCAAAGCGTGATCCGAGGAGCTCAATACTATCTGTCCGGTGAGCACTGCATTTATCTCGGATGGTGGTACAGCAATTTTGAATGTAGCCTTACCATTGACGGTCTGCAGCGTTGGTATTTCGCCTGCGTAGCTTCCCATGCTCCACTCAACATAGAGTTGCGCCTCCACAGGCTGGTTGTTAGGACCATAAACGGTAACTGTAACTCTGAGATTAGGATCATCAGGTGTAAGTATATCTTTGTCAAAGGATACCTCAGCAGTCATAATCGGAGCCCTCTTTAACACTATCTGTTGCTCAGCTGCAGTACCGAACGGCATGTCACTCCAGTAACCTGGACCATAGTTCAGAACAAATTGAGCCGGATCATCGGGTGTACAATCTAGGTAAAGTGAGAGTACCCATGCTGTAATCCTTATGGGTACATCGCTTATTAGCGGATTCACTATAATTTCTGCCGAAGCCTCACCGTTACCTCCTGTTGCTACTAGTGTTGAGGTATAAAGCCCATCTTGTGTTACAAAGTATGCAGGCTGACCGTAATCGGTAGTTTGTATTTTTAGTCTTACATAAGCATTTGGCTTGGGATTACCATTTTCATCTCTAACCTTTACCGTCACGGTGGCGGAACCCCCAACACCTACTGTCGTTTGATTGGTAGAAATCTCCAGTGATGCTTTGTAGAGATAGGTTAGTGTATAGTTTATATTTCCTCTAACGCTTATCAGGGTCCAGTTGTCAAGATTATCATATGTATAGTTTGTCAAGGTGCCATGGTATTCACCAAGCTGATCGCCTACATAAATCCCGACCACGTCATATGTTGAAAACTGTTCTTTAAGGTAAGCTTTGATAAATCTGTTCTCGTTTACATTTCTTGTTGCAGTGAGTGTGAAGTTGACTATTCCTTGTGAATCTGTCTTCTTTGGATTAGCATCAATCTGGAAGGTAGTGGTGTCTACCTTATAGTCCGTAGTCATATACGCAAATCCCCAATAACCATAGTCTTGGAACAAATCTATTTCATCTAGCGTGTAGTTTGTGTATCCTATTTCTATGAATACATCCTTGTTGGCCACTGGGGTTCCATTTTCGTAAGTAACTTTTACAGTAACTGTGGTACTTTCTCCGCTCACAAGGACATTCTTAGAAACATCTGTAATTTCCACTATGTACCACGGTATACTCTCTTTATTTTCTACTCCTATCACATACGATGTGTCGAAAGTCAGACCGTTGTAATCTACATGAACTTTCAGTAGATCACCTAAGTTTCTATTGGTTATAATATCTGCGGATGGAGCTGTATATGTAAATGTTGCCACTCCATTCTCATCTGTTTGTTTGTTCGTGGAATCAACACTACCGAGCATAGTGTTTTCATCTATACTAACAGTTGCTCCCTCTACTGGATTACCTTGATCATCTATGACCTTTACTTTGAATGTTGTGGAATCACCCACACTCACCACGGGATTATCTATAAGTATATTTGCATTTATAGCCGGACTTAATGCAAGTATTTCCGTTGTAACATATGTACTTGCGGTAGCTGTTGTGTTTCCTTCTCCTTGATATGTTACGGTTATAGTGAATCCTGTGGTCGCATGGACGTTAGGCATCGTAAACTCCGCAGTAAAGAATCCGTTTTCATCGGTCTTTCCTGTAACATTCGCTCCAGTAGAAGCATAGATTTCAACATCTACATTTGCATAAGGCTCGTTAAGTTCATTGTGCACGAAT
>Ga0190313_1000636_pt1:0-15000 | contig 20365 bp, 13 predicted proteins | sample 4870071011_MG_FD_169989 | JGI IMG/M metagenome (GOLD analysis project Ga0190313, IMG submission 169989) | Hydrothermal vent sediment bacterial communities from Southern Trench, Guaymas Basin, Mexico - 4870-07-10-11_MG | ecosystem: Environmental > Aquatic > Marine > Hydrothermal vents >...
GACATGAAGTTGGGAAACCCTTCTCTGTAAAAATCCCCTGCCATTTTAGCAATCTGGATAGGACCACCCAGGTTATCTTTGGCAGAAACAGTCCCTTGAATCATTTTGACAATACTCAACATGGTCAGCTTGGAAATATAATAGACCTGGCCAAAACTTTCAAAAAAAGCCTGGAATGGATTCAGCCTCTTAAAGAAAAGACTCCCTGCCGATGAAACCCCGATCATATACCGCTTTATATCCTCCCCAAAAAGATTCTTCACGATCTTTTGTTCAGGGATTACACCTGCAACATGGTCAGAACCGTCCCTGACAAAGGATATATTAAGACCTTCTCCTCCCTCACTGGTAATAACTGCCGCCAGGTTATCCCATGACTCAACAGGTATGCCGTTAATCCTGGTTATCAAATCACCTTGTTTAAGGCCGGCCTTAAATGCGGGGGAATCTTCTTGAACCGCACCTATAAGAGGCTCCACAATCAATTTTCCGTAAAATTGAAATAACCCCCAAAAAATAACTATGGCCAGAAAAAAATTGAAAACCGGACCCGCCAGAACAATTATCAACCGTTTTAGAACATGCTTATGGGTAAAAGAGATATGGATCTGATCCGGATCTATTTCGTCACCCGGTTCTTCTCCCACCATTTTAACAAAACCGCCAAGGGGGAGGGCTGAAATGCAATAGTCTGTAATACCGATTTTCTTACCAATAATTTTAGGCCCAAATCCCAATGAAAATTTTAAAACACCTACTCCAAGGGATCTGGCCAGAAGAAAATGCCCTAATTCATGAAAAAAAATCAACACGCCCAATACTATTATAAATGCTATTATACTTTCACTCATACTATTTGCTCCGGCATATCAGCCCGACTTCGGTCGTCGGAGTATTATAATATGCCTTCCTCCCTCTGGCCTTGTGTCAAAGTTTAAAATCAGGTTATTATCTGGCAATCTATAGAATTCAGAAAAAAATTAAAAGTCTATTTTTTTATAACATCTTCGGCATAACGCCTTGCCCACTTATCCACTTCAAGGATATCAAAAAGACTGGGATACTTTATTAGATTATGTTTGTCCATTGTTTCTTCTACTATATTTGGAATACGGTCAAATGGCAAACCATGATTCAGGAAAGAATGAACAGCTGTTTCGTTGGCACCATTTAATACGCAAGGAAGCGTCCCACCAATACGGCCGGCCGTAAAAGCAAGGTCAAGGCATGGAAATTTTTTCATATCCGGTTTTTCAAATGTTAACGCTCCCAGGCCGGTAAAATCAGGAACAGGCTGATTTAAAGGGAGACGTTTTGGATAAGACAAAGCATAAGCTATGGCTCCCTTCATATCAGGTATTCCCATCTGTGCTATCACCGAACCATCTTTAAAGGATACCATGGAATGAACAATACTCTGGGGATGTATAAGAACGTCGATCATATCAAGGGAAACCCCAAACAGATGTTTCGCTTCTATGACTTCCAGACCCTTATTCATAAGGGTTGCAGAATCGATGCTTATTTTATTACCCATATCCCATGTGGGATGATTCAGGGCATCTTCCGGAGTGATCATCTTGAATTTTTTCTTATCCAGGTAGAGAAAAGGGCCTCCTGAGCCTGTGAGTAATATTGCTCGTAGATCTTCCAAGCTGCTTCCCTGGAGACATTGAAAAATAGCACTATGCTCACTATCAATGGGGAGTATATTTACACCATTTTCAGCAGCCGTTTTCATAACTATTTCACCAGCCATAACAAGGGTCTCTTTATTTGCCAGTGCCACGGTTTTCCCCGCATTTAAGGCCGCCAGAGTCGGAATAAGACCCGCTGCTCCCACCATGGAGGAGACCACCATATCTACAGAATCCAAGGCCGCCGCGCCAAGGTATCCATCTTCTCCATGGAGTATTTCAGTCCCTGAGCCAACTATTTTTTTTAAAGCTGCGGCTGCTTTTTCATCATACACAACAGCTATTTCAGGGGAAAATTCCTTGATTTGTAAAGAAAGAAGATTGATATTTTTTTTTGCCGCAAGAGCAGTAACGCAAAACTTGTCAGGAAACATCCTGACAATCCTTAAAACATTTTTCCCAATGGAGCCGGTTGAACCAAGAATGGAGAGTTTCTTCATTGCTTATCCCACGATATATTTTTTTATTTCAGCGCCATAGATTTTTAAAACAGATATTCCATAAATACATATGCCACTGGAGACGCAAAAAGGAGTGCATCAATACGATCAAGAATCCCCCCATGCCCGGGAAGTATATTTCCGGAATCTTTAACCCCGGCTCTTCTTTTAAATAATGATTCGAACAGGTCCCCTGCCTGACCCGCAATACCTATACAGAGGAAAAAAATAATAGCCATACCCAAATTAAGTTGAGGCATGAAATAATACCTGAAGAAAATCCCTCCCAATAAAGTCGCCCCGAGTCCCCCCATGGAACCCTCAATGGTTTTACCAGGACTCACAACAGGGGCTAGCTTATGCCTACCAAAACAGGTCCCTGCATAAAAAGCCCCTGTATCACCCAAAATAATAAGGACGAGAATTAAAAAAATAGACAATATACCGTTTTCTCCGCTTCTGATAATCACAAGATAAGACAAAAAAAGCGGGATATATACAACCCCCTTAATCTGTTTTGCCACGGCTTCCAGTATGGAAGCATCTTTTTTAAAATAGATAATGGAAATTAAACTTAAAAAAATAAGATTAACGGCAATAAGAGATGAGACCAGATTGAACAATCGATAAAAGGACGCGAAAATAATACCAGAACCGGTTATATAGGCTAAAAAAAGAATTATTCCAGGTGGAGGAATAGTGGCATCATTGAAAACAATGCGAAAATATTCCCAGAGAGAGATTATTGAAACAAAACAAATAAATATTGCAAATAAAAAAGCCCCCCCTTTATAAATAAAAAATATTAAAAAAGGAAGAGCCACAATACTTGTTAACCATCTTTGTAAATGCATATTTTTTACAACAGATTCGAGGTGAAACAGAAATTTTTTTTACGCTTTTTTCATATTTCAACCAAAATTTACATCATTTAAATCAAATATCGTCAAAGGAGTCTTTAAACTTTACCGAATCTCCGTTCACGATTCTGATAATTTTTTAAAATAGACAAGAGTTCATCTTTATTGAAATCAGGCCATAGTGTATCTGTAACAAAAATCTCGGAATATGCAATCTGCCATAATAAAAAATTACTTATCCGTTTTTCACCGCTTGTTCTTATTAAAAGGTCAGGGTCATCCATACCACTGGTATACAGGTGGTCAGCGATGAGTTGTTCTGTAATCGATTCAGGAGATATCTCCGGATCTATAAGACCTTTTTTAACTTTTAAGGCAATATTTTTTACGGCTCTTACAATTTCAGACCTCCCTCCATAACTCAAAGCAATATTTAAAAGCATTCCGTTATTCTCTTTTGTGACCTCCATAGTATCATGCAACGCTTTTTGAACTTTTTGAGGCAATCGCTCGGTCTGTCCCAGGGCATTTAAACGAATATTATTATTATTCAATTCTCCTTGCTCAGATTTTAAAAAAGTACTAAATAGCATCATCAGAGCATCCACCTCTATCTTGGGACGGCACCAGTTTTCCGTTGAAAAAGCGTAAAGAGTAAGAATAGGAAGTTTTATTTCGTGGCATGTGCGAACAATTGTCCGCACCGCATCCACACCCTTTCCATGGCCCTGAATACGATTCAGCAAACGTTTTTTTGCCCACCGCCCATTTCCATCCATTATAATGGCAACGTGCCTGGGAAGCCTTGCACGGTCTATCTCCGGATCAATTAAGGGGGATATCATTTATAGATTGCACTTAAAAAAAAAATGGATTAAATAAAATATAGACCGTCACATAAATAATTTCACTGGGTTATCTGGCGCCTGTATAATACGCCTTCATCCCTCTGCCCATGTGGCAAATTTTAACATCAGGTTATTATCTAACAATCTATAGTATCAGCAAAAAACTAAAATGTTAAAATTTCTTTTTCTTTATCTTTATAAATACCATCGATGATTTTAATATTTCCATCTGTGCTCTTCTGAATCTTATCCTGAGCTTTAAAGGCAGCATCTTCAGGTATACCACCATCCTTTTTCATATTTTTTATTACATCATTTGCATCACGCCTGATGTTTCGAATGGTGACTTTATAATCTTCACAAATCTTATGTACAACTTTAACAAGTTTTTTTCGGCTCTCTTCTGTCAAAGGGGGAACAGGAAGACGTATAATTTTACCATCGCTGGATGGTGTAAGCCCCAAATTCGACTTTAATATTGCCTTTTCAATCTCTTTGATAATCGAGACATCCCACGGTTTGATGGTAAGTAGCCTACTCTCGGGAATAGATACGGAAGCCACCTGATCAAGGGGAGTCAATGTACCATAATAATCAACACGAATCCCATCTAAAAGGCTTGCAGAAGCCCGTCCCGTCCTCAACCGCATTAATTCATTGTTTAAAGCGGTTACAGATTTGGCCATGCCTTCACTGATATCCTGATATAATGATTCAATCATAATTTCACACTTTCATCCGGTTATGCGGGTACCGATACCCTCACCGCAAACAACTTTTTTAATGTTCCCTTTGTTATTAAGATTCATAACAACAAGGGGAAGGTTATTATCCATAGCAAGAGAAATTGCTGTCATATCCATAACTTTTAATTGTTTTTCCAGAACCTCAATATAAGTTGCATTTTTTATAAACCTGGCATCTTTATTGGTTGCAGGATCTGAATCAAAGAGGCCATCAATCTTAGTGGCCTTTATCAAAAGTTCGGCATTAATCTCCTGAGCTCTCAGCACAGCGGCGGTATCAGTGGTAAAATAGGGATTCCCTGTACCTGCACCCAGTATCAGCACCCGTCCCTTTTCAAGATGCCGCAAAGCCCTCCTGAGAATATAAGGCTCTGCAACTTCACGCATTGATATGGCGGTCTGCACCCGGGTCTCGATTCCCTTTTTTGTTAAAGCCTCTTGCAATGCAAGACTGTTTATAACTGTTGCCAACATCCCCATGTGATCTGCGGAACTTCTGTCCATATCATATGAAGTCGCAGCAATTCCTCTGAATATATTCCCCCCGCCCACAACAATACCTATCTGAACCCCAAGCTCAACAACAGACATAACTTCATCAGCAACATACTTTATCATATCAGGACTAATTCCATAACCCTGATTCCCCATCAAGGCCTCGCCACTTAACTTAAGCAAGATCCTTTTATAGTTTGGAGATGCCAAAATTGTCTATTCTCCTATCTGAAAACGTGCAAAACGCTTGATTGAAATATTTTCACCCATTTTTGCAATGGTTTCAGTTACAAGATCTCCTATGGTAACACTCGGTTCACGCACATAGGGCTGTTCCAGCAAACAGTTTTCTTTAAAGAATTTATTTAATTTACCTTCTACTATCTTGTCTATTATTTTTTCAGGTTTGCCCTGTTCAAGAACCTGAGCTGTATAGATCTCTTTTTCTTTTTCAATTATTTCTTCAGGGATATCCTCAGACTTTAATCCCAAAGGATTTGAAGCGGCTATATGCATTGAAATATTTTTTGAAAATTCAATAAACTCTTTATTTTTTGCAACAAAATCTGTCTCACAATTAATTTCAACCAGCACTCCGATCTTTCCACCCAAATGAATATATGTCTGAACAATCCCCTCCGACATAGATCTTCCAGCACGCTTTGCAGCAGCTGCCAATCCTTTTTTTCTTAAAAAATCAATCGCCTTTGATTCATCCCCGTCGCACTCCCCGAGAGCCTTCTTACAATCCATCATCCCGGCCCCTGTCTTCTCCCGAAGATCTTTTACCATACCCGCAGTAATTGCCATAATTATACGCTCCTATCTTTCGAACTTGCTCAGATTACACGGTTTTAACTTCACTTTCAACAGACCCGTCAATATCAGAACCTGTATCGGATTCTGATGCAGCTTTTTTAATGATTTCTATAACAGGTCCTTTTGATCCATCGGAAATAATTCTTCTTTCACCAGACTCCGGGTCAGAATCAATCAATTCATTTTCTGTTGTTTCCTCTATATCTTTATCAGCTTTAGCTTGTTGCTTTTCTTTATAGCACTCTTTTCCCTCAATACACGCGTCTGCTATTCTGGAAGTTATAAGGCGAACTGCACGTATTGCATCATCATTGCCTGGTATAACATAATCTATATCATCAGGATCACAATTTGTATCCACAACAGCGATAATAGGTATACCCAGCCGCTTTCCTTCACGAACCGCTATGGACTCTTTTTTTGCATCCACAATAAAAATTGCGCCGGGAAGATCGGTCATTGTACGAATACCACCAAGGGTATTATCGAGTTTACCACGTTCCTTCCCAAGCATGAGCCTTTCCTTCTTGGGAAACATGTTGATTGATCCATCATTTTCAATTGTATTTAAATAGTTTAAACGGTCCACACTCCGTTTTATCGTTTGAAAATTAGTCAACATCCCGCCTAACCACCTGCTCTGAACATAAAACATTTCACAGCGATTGGCCTCTTCATAAATTGCTTCCCGGGCCTGCTTTTTGGTACCAACAAAAAGAATACTCTGACCATTTGACACCAGATCCAAAACAAATTTATATGCAGTATCAAACATACGAACCGTTTTTTGAAGATCAATAATATAAATATTATTCCGTGCCCCAAAAATATATTGCTTCATTTTTGGATTCCACCTTTTGGTCTGATGACCAAAATGTACCCCGGCAGTTAAAAGCTCCTTCATTGTTATGCTAGACATTATTTTCTCCCTTTTAATCGGTTATTCCACCGCCTTTATCTTTTCTGTCTCTGACTCATTTGCAATCAAGCACCGGGAAACAGATCAAAAAGCGTACGGTTTTAAAAAAACTTTAATTCATACACATTATACAAACTTTCAAAAAAGTAATTTTGAAAAACAGCATATCCTTCATGTGATAACAAACTCAAAATAATTTTCTGGAGGTCTATAACAAAATCTATTTATTTTCGCAACAAATTTTTAAACAACTCTTTTCTTCATTTTAACAACGCGAGTTATTCCAGCGCAATCATCAACAAAAACAACATCATCATATTCACCGGACCCATCAATAATTATCTGCACCGCATCCTGCTGGCCACAACCCATTTCCAAAAGAAGCCAACCGGATGGAGCAAGGATTTTATGGGCCTTATTTATAATTTCGGCAATATGGCAAAGGCCACTGTCACCACCGTCTAAAGCCATAACAGGTTCATATTTATAAATCTCAGGCTCAAGTGCTGAAATTTCTTTTGTTTGTATATATGGAGGATTGGATACAATAATATCAAAGCCATTTAACTCTGTAATTATGGGATCAATCCAATCAGCAACAAAAAAAAAAATGCTTCCCCCAAGATTATAATATTCGGCATTTTTCTTTGCCACCATTATAGCCCTTTGAGAGTAATCAGATGCAAAAAATTGATTCCACGGCCTTTCCGAGGTCAGCGAAATAATTATTGCACCCGAACCTGTTCCAAGCTCCAATATGCGTCGACAAGCAGAATCAGTATCCCCCGGTAAAAGCAAAAGTGTCTCTTCCAATAGAGATTCGGTCTCAGGCCTTGGAATTAACACATCTCTGGTAACAGAAAAATTTAATAACCAGAATCCTTTTTTCCCTGTAATATAGGCCACAGGCTCCCTGTTAATTCTTCTTTTTATAAGTTCTTTAAAAGAAGATCGCTCACCCTTGTCAAGGGGTTGGTCATAACGCAGATAAAGTTCAATCCGCTGTATCCTTAGAGCATGAGCTAAAAGTATTTCTGCTGAGGACCTGGGCCCCTCTATATTATTTGACTTAAAATAAGATGTGGTCCAATCAAGGATTTTTTGCACAGTCCATTTACTATCGTTTGACATCTGACGCTTCTAAATTTTGCAAGGCTTTAGTCTGATAATATGCTATGAGCTCATCAACTATCTCATCAATTTGACCTGCAAGAAAGCTGTCCAGCTTATAAAGTGTAATTCCCACCCTATGGTCGGTTACACGTCCCTGGGGGAAATTATAGGTTCTTATTCTTTCGCTCCTGTCACCTGTTCCTATCTGGCTTTTACGCTCCTTAGACCTTTCTGCATCCTGCTCACGTATCATACTATCAAGAAGTCTGGCACGAAGAACCTTCATTGCCTTGTTCTTATTTTTTAATTGAGATTTTTCATCCTGGCAGGTAACGATCAGGTTTGTGGGAAGATATGTAATTCGCACCGCGGAATCGGTTGTATTTACACTCTGTCCTCCTGGTCCTGTGGACCTGAAAACATCAAATTTGAGGTCACTCTGTGCAATATGAAGTTCAACATCCTCTGCCTCAGGAAGAACAGCAACAGTAACTGCGGAAGTATGAATTCTACCCTGGGCCTCAGTTGCAGGGACACGCTGAACACGATGGGTACCACTTTCATACTTTAAACGGCTGTATGCCCCTTTCCCATGAATCAAAGCTATAACTTCCTTAAACCCCCCAAGCCCTGTTGGGCTTTGTGATAAAATTTCAAGCTTCCATTTTCTGTTCTCAGCAAACCTTGAGTACATCCTGAAAAGATCCCCCGCAAATAAGCTTGCCTCTTCACCGCCGGTTCCCGCCCTTATTTCAAGTATTATGTTTTTTTGATCATTGGGGTCATTGGGCAAAAGAAGATGTTTCATCTCTTCTTCAAGTCTGTTTTTCTCCAGGGTTAAAGCCGCAACTTCACCTTTGGCAAGTTCCTTAATCTCAGGATCAGGGTCTTTTAAAAGTTCAAAGCTCTCATCAAGGTCATGCATTACCTGTCTATAAACTCTAAAGGGAATTACAACCTTGGAAAGTTCAGCATGTTCCCTGCTCAACTTCTGATAAAGATTCAAATCAGAGACTGTCTTTGGATCACTCAAAAGCTTTTCTATTTCAAAAAAACGTATTTCTACTCCATCTAATTTATCCAGCATAACAAAACAGCTTTTTAACTCACTTATTTCTCTTCATTAAATTTTGCATATTTTTTACGAAAACGTTCAATACGACCGGCAGTATCAAGTAATTTTTGTTTACCCGTAAAAAACGGGTGACAATGTGAACATATTTCAACTCTAATATCCGACCGGGTCGAACCAATTTCAAAAACGTTCCCACAGGCACAACTGATTGTTGTCTCTTTATATTCGGGATGTATATTTGCCTTCATTAAATATCCTTATCAAAATCTTAACTATTTTGCAAAAGTCGATTTATTTCTTCCACTATATTCAATTTCAAACCTTTACGACAACCATAAAAAAATTATATTCAAAATACTATCCATTCATCGATTCTAAAAAATCCTTATTATTATCTGTTCCAGTTATTTTATCAAGCAAAAAGTCCATACTGTCCATTGGATTTAATGAAGAAAGAATTTTTCTTAATATCCAGACTCTGTTTAAGACATCTTTATCTAATAAAAGTTCTTCCTTGCGTGTACCTGATTTATTCATATCAATTGCAGGAAATATACGTTTATCTGCAAGCCTTCTATCCAGCTGCAGCTCGAGATTTCCGGTCCCTTTAAATTCTTCAAAAATCACTTCATCCATACGACTTCCAGTATCAATCAAGGCGGTGGCAATGATGGTCAGGCTTCCCCCTTCTTCAATATTTCTTGCAGCCCCGAAAAAACGCTTGGGACGTTGTAATGCATTGGAGTCGACTCCACCGGAAAGTATTTTGCCACTTGGAGGTATTACAGAATTATAAGCCCGGGCAAGCCTGGTAATACTATCCAAAAGAATAACAACATCTTTTTTATGTTCCACCAATCTTTTGGCTTTTTCAATCACCATTTCAGCAACCTGAACATGACGCTCTGATGGTTCGTCAAATGTCGAGCTTATTACTTCGCCGTTAACGGATCTGGCCATATCAGTAACTTCTTCCGGCCGCTCATCTATTAAAAGCACGAATAAAACAGCATCCTTATGATTGGAACTTATACTATTGGCAATCGCCTGAAGAAGCATTGTTTTACCCGTCCTTGGAGGTGAAACTATCAACCCCCTCTGGCCAAACCCTATGGGAGCCATGAGATCTATAACCCGTACGGAATGATTTGCCGGATCTTTTTCCAATAATATCTTCCTGTCAGGATAAAGAGGGGTAAGATTGTCAAAAAGTATTTTTTCCTTGGCAAGCTCAGGATCCTCAAAATTAACAGCCTCAACTTTCAGTAATGCAAAATATCGTTCCGTCTCTTTTGGCTTACGTATTTGTCCTGACACAGCATCACCAGTTCTTAAATTAAAACGGCGGATCTGAGAAGGGGAAACATATATATCGTCAGGCCCCGGCAGATAATTAGAAAAAGGTGAACGTAAAAAGCCGAATCCATCGGGTAATATTTCCAGGGTTCCGTCTCCATATATCATCCCGTTTTTTTCTATTTGAGCCTTTAGCAGGGCAAACATAAGTTCCTGCTTTTTCATTCCGGCTGCACCAGGAACATTAAAATCCTTAGCCATCACGGTGAGCTCACCAAATTTTTTTTCTTTAAGTTCTGCTATATTCATTAAAAAATCACCTGCAAATGTAATAAATTGAAGATTATGATAATTGACAAATACTTTCCATATACATTTGAGCCGTTTTAGAGCCTGTTTAAAAATTATTAACTGGCTGCAAAAACGGTAGGGTGAAATAGTCCCAATTTTCTTGCTTTTTTTTTACATAGCGCTGCTATGCGGTAAAAAAAAGCAAGAAAATTGGCTCTTGTTTCCCCACTTTTTTGCTTAGTCACTAATTTTTAAACAGGCTCTTATAGTGCTCAAATGTGTAAAAAGATAAATTCCCATGGGTAGCTAAAAAATATACGCATAACAGCAAAACAAACTGATGTCTCACAACTATCATTCCCTTTAATAAAGAGGCGAAAGCTAAGTCAAAAGGATTTAATACGAAACTATCAGGACTATTCAGAAAAGATTTTACGCAGAATAAATTTTTAAATCGGTCTTTGAAAGTTTGTTAACAGAAACTGTAGTATATTTCCCTTTGAATAACAGTCCGTTTTATAAGTAACATTACAATTCATACGTTTATAATATAGATTATCAGAAAATAACCCTATTTTAAAACCTGGCACAAAGCCGGAGGGGTGGAAGGCACATTATAATAATATAGAGAGGCGACCGATAACGTAGTGAAATTATTTATGTAACGATCTATAGATGGATTATTCAGCATTTATAAATAATTACTTTGCAATATTAATTTGGAAACGTACCCCTGCATTCAAACCCCATGATGTCATAATTACAAGTTAAAAAGCAAAACGAAAAATAATATTTGAATTAATACATCGTTTTATGATCTTCAGACTTGTCCCATACCTATAACAGCAGGATAATATGAATTATTTTGATAAACTTAGAAGATACAAATAGATATTCTCTCCGAGGCCTTGAAAAATAGCGTACGACTCACAGCAATTTATATATTACAAATTCTTAAGGAGGCTATTTTAACGAAATCCTTAAAAAATTCTATTTACACATCAAATGAACATTTCACGCTCTGTTTCGGTTGAGATTAGGAGAACATCTTTCAAGGATGCTATCAAGTTTGGTAGGTTTATGCGAGCAAAATTTTTAAAAAAAATATACCATTCCCACGTTGATGTCAAGACTTTTTATTATAAATTTCAGTAATTCTATCCCATGAGTAAGTTCTCAAACAATTAACAGGCTTTTTCTTATTTAAACGAATTTCCCATTTATTTTTTGATTGTAAATATTGTTGATCATTGATATATTCACGTTAATCAATTACTTTTTTTAATACTATTCATTATCCGATAATGAATAGGAAAAAGATATTTCCCATGCCATCTCTTTTTTTCTTTTATTGTGCAAGAATCAAAGTTTTTTACTCGCTCAAAGAGCGGTTGACTCTGTTTTAACAAAATTTTAGCAAAACAACTATGAGCAATAAAATTCGACTTAAAGATGCAGTAAAATCCTGCACCAGTGATCAAGACAAAATATTACACCCTAAAGAGACTGTTACAAGATTTTTAAAAAAATTATCACAGATAGATCTGGATATTCTTAGAAGCACTGAAAGAATAGACAACGGGAGGCTGGATATACCTGTCTATTTCAGTTATTGCGGCAAAGATGCGATCTCTTGTACAGGCACAAAAAAACAGATGGGGAAAGGCGCCACCCCGCATCAGGCAAAAGCAAGTGCCCTTATGGAATTGGCCGAACGATTCAGTTTTTTTAATTTTGTCAAAAACCCTGACAACTTTTTAATAGAAAATCAATCAAACTTAAAAGATAAAGCAATTCCATTTGAAATGATTGCAAAATCAGTTCACGATTCGTCAAAGGATCTTGACCGTGCTAAAACAATATTTGAAAACCTTAATTTAAAATGGACACAGGGATATAACCTTAGTGAAGACAAAAAGACTCTAATCCCCTTTGACTGGTTTTTTGCGATTAATGAATTCAACGGGCCATCTGCAGGTAACTGCCCTGAAGAAGCTATTTGCCAGGGAATTTGTGAAATTGTGGAAAGACATGTTTGTGCTATAATAAGCAGAAAAAAAATCAAAGCACCTGCAATTCAGGCAGAATCATCAGAAGACCCCCTGGTGCAAAATATGCTTAAAAAATATAAAAAAGCAGGAATCAAACTATATGTTTCTGATTTTTCGCTGGAGACCGGAATACCCACAATCAGTGTTTTAGCATATGACCCTTCCACAGTTTACAAAACAAGTGAAATAGTATGGACAGCAGGAACAACCCCCTGCCCTGATAAAGCATTAAGTCGTGCACTCGCAGAAACTGCCCAGTTAGCTGGGGATTTTAATACCGGTTCGAATTATGTAGCAAGTGGACTTCCGAAAATCAAAACAATCGATGATGCAAATTTTATAATTGATGTTAAAGATAAAAAAGAGATCAAAACTCTTCCTGATCTGTCAAATAATAATATTAAAATCGAAATAATTAATCTATTATCCGCACTTCGTAAAAAAAATATGGAAGTGTTCGTTATAGATACCATGCATCCACAATTAGAAGTCCCAGCGTTTTATACAATTATCCCAGGAGCACATTTCAGAGAACGTGCAGCCGCAACCAGTGTCGGCATGTTCTCTGCCAAGCTTATATACGAAAACAACAACGCGGTTAATGCAATCAATCAATTGATACAAGCCGAGAAAATATTACCCGGGAAATACTATATAAGATTTTATCTTGGTTTATGCCATATGGACATTGGCGATCCTGACAAAGCTTTAAGTTTCTTAAAGCAGGCCATCGACCTGGAACCGACACCGGAAGATATCCCTACTATATACTCTTACATGGGTTCTTGCCTCAAAGATATGGGAGAATACAAAAAAGCAATTGTAATACTTCAAAAGGGAGAAAGGTACGATAAGGAGAGAGCTGACATTTATAACCTGATGGGATTTTGCCATTTCAAATTACATAAATATCAAGATGCCATTAATTGTTTTCAAAAAATTCTTGATATGGATCCAAGCTCCGGAATAAATTATGCAAATATCGCTTCAAATTACCGTGAACTTGGCGAGAAAAAAAAGGCCGTTCAGTACTATAAAATAGCTTTGTCCATAGATCCTAAAATCGATTTTGCACGGATTAATCTCGCAAAACTGCTGGAATAGAATCAAAAACTTTTTTAAAAACCATTAAAGCAAAATTTAAAATTACAATCTATAAAACACCTGCCACCTTAATTTATTATGAATAAAAAGCAATTTTGGAATACTCTTGAACACTTGTCCGGTTATGAGACAAAAAAAAACCCTCACCTTCTTCCTGTCAACATCCCGGCATGGACAACTCTTTTATATTACGTCAAACTTTTAACATTCATCTTTGATAAAAGCAGATTGGCCAAAAAAGGGGGTTTTGACGATAACATTTTCGCAGAATCTGCTGTAGACATAATAAACATTATAGAGTCCATAGGGGGAAGTGTTCATATCTCGGGGCTGGAAGAAATAAGAAAAAAAAACGGACCATTTGTTTATATTGCTAATCATATGAGTATGATCGATACGTTTATACTCCCTAGTATTACCCTTGCTTTTTCCGAAATTGCATTTGTCCTTAAAGAAGATCTCCTTGAATATCCTTTTTTTGGTACAATTTTAAAATCAATAAATCATATTACAGTCAGCAGGCAAAACCCCAGAAAAGATTTTAAAAAAGTAATCACTGAAGGTTCTTATTTACTTGAAAACAAACGTTGTTCAATCATAATTTTTCCACAGACGACCAGGAGTATGGACTTTGACGTATCTTCCTTTAATTCGCTGGGTATCAAGTTGGCGAAAAGAGCCAAGGTACCCGTTATCCCTGTTGCATTGAAAACAGATTTTCTAAGTAATGGGAAGATTATTAAAGAGATAGGAACCGTCGACACAAACAAAAAACTTTATGTCAAGTTTGGCGAACCTGTTGTTGTAGAAGGAAATGGTCATAAAACTCACCAACAGGTCATAGACTTTATCTCACAGAATTTACAAAAATGGGGGGCCCTGGTCAAGGGATTAAATTAATCGTAGCAGGAAGGGTTATTATTTTTTTAAAAACCTAAAAAAAAAATAACCCGGAATTAATATTAATTCCGGGTTATAAAAAAAATTTCCGGCAGCGACCTACTCTCCCACACAGCCTCCCGTGCAGTACCATCGGCGCAATAGAGCTTAACTTCCGTGTTCGGGATGGGAACGGGTGTGACCTCTATGCTATTACCACCGAAAAAAATTATCTGAATTTTAGTTACAATTTGATTTTTAAGCACTTATAATTGTGTTAATTTGTTTATGGCCAAGCCTCACGATCTATTAGTATCAGTAAGCTAAACATATTACTATGCTTGCACATCTGACCTATCAACCTTGT
>Ga0190313_1000636_pt1:17500-20365 | contig 20365 bp, 13 predicted proteins | sample 4870071011_MG_FD_169989 | JGI IMG/M metagenome (GOLD analysis project Ga0190313, IMG submission 169989) | Hydrothermal vent sediment bacterial communities from Southern Trench, Guaymas Basin, Mexico - 4870-07-10-11_MG | ecosystem: Environmental > Aquatic > Marine > Hydrothermal vents...
TCCCGCAGTACTTGGGGCGTTGATAAGAAAGACTGATCTATTTCTTTTACAGGACTTTCACCTTCTATGGTGAGCCTTCCCAGACTCTTCAAATATAAATCAGTTTTGTAACTTCCCGATTCATCCGGAAATGAATCAAATCAAACCCCACGACCCTGTATATACAACGCTTCCGGGCTTTAACATATATACAGTTTGGGCTCTTTCCATTTCGCTCGCCGCTACTATGAAAATCACTTTTGTTTTCTCTTCCTGAGGTTACTAAGATGTTTCAGTTCACCTCGTTTGCCTCTTAAGCCTATGTATTCAGCTTAAGATGTCTTGTCACTACACAAGACGGGTTTCCCCATTCAGAAATCTACGGATCAAAATTTGTTTAGCAACTCCCCGTAGCTTATCGCAGCTTACCACGTCTTTCATCGCCTCTAGACGCCAAGGCATCCACCGTTTGCTCTTAATAGCTTGGCCACAAATAAATTAACACAATTATGCTGATTTCTTTATGCTTTTTAAAAATCAAATTGTCAAAGAACAATAATAACAGGTTTTTCTTTTTACAAAGTATCAATTGGTGGAGGTGAACGGGTTCGAACCGATGACCTCCTGCGTGCAAGGCAGGCGCTCTCCCAGCTGAGCTACACCCCCAAAAAATGGTTGTAATGTGGTGGGCCTGGATGGAATTGAACCATCGACCTCACGCTTATCAGGCGTGCGCTCTAGCCGAACTGAGCTACAGGCCCAGTACACGACCAATAGTTGTTTTTCGTAAAAAGCCTATTATCTACAGATTTTCACAAGGCTACAAAAAAAAAACCTTAAGGAAGCGTACCAATCGTACCTCAACCCAAGGCTTTATTCGATAACTTTTATTTGTAAAAACCCATAAGCTGCCGCAGATAAGAATATACGGCAGTTAATCTCAAAGAGCAGTCTTAATCTCTTAAAACTAAATAGTAATAAAAAAAAATGATTCAGGTTTTTTTCTTTCTTTCTAATATTTTTCTTCCTTAGAAAGGAGGTGATCCAGCCGCTGGTTCCCCAACGGCTACCTTGTTACGACTTCACCCTAATTATCAATTATACCTTAGGTGTCTACTCCCCCAAAGGGTTAGTCCAACAACTTCTGGTACAATTAACTCTCATGGTGTGACGGGCGGTGTGTACAAGGCCCGGGAACGTATTCACCGTGGCATGCTGATCCACGATTACTAGCGATTCCAACTTCATGGAGTCGAGTTGCAGACTCCAATCCGAACTGAGAACTGCTTTTTGGGATTAGCTCACCTTCGCAGGCTTGCGACCCTTTATACAGTCCATTGTAGCACGTGTGTAGCCCTGGACATAAAGGCCATGAGGACTTGACGTCATCCCCACCTTCCTCCCCGTTAACCGAGGCGGTATCTCTAGAGTCCCCAACTAAATGATGGTAACTAAAGATAAGGGTTGCGCTCGTTGCGGGACTTAACCCAACATCTCACGACACGAGCTGACGACAGCCATGCAGCACCTGTCACCGGATTCCCCGAAGGGCACTTCAATCTTTCGATCGAATTTCCGGGATGTCAAGCCCAGGTAAGGTTCTTCGCGTATCGTCGAATTAAACCACATGCTCCACCGCTTGTGCGGGCCCCCGTCAATTCCTTTGAGTTTTAATCTTGCGACCGTACTCCCCAGGCGGAACACTTAATGCGTTAGCTGCGGCACAGCAGACATCAATATCTGCTACACCTAGTGTTCATCGTTTACTGCGTGGACTACCAGGGTATCTAATCCTGTTTGCTCCCCACGCCTTCGCGCCTTAGCGTCAGTATTGGTCCAGGAAGTCGCCTTCGCCACCGGTGTTCCTCCTGATATCTACGAATTTCACCTCTACACCAGGAATTCCACTTCCCTCTCCCATACTCAAGCTTTATAGTTTCAAATGCACTTCCGGGGTTAAGCCCCGGGCTTTCACATCTGACTTAAAAAGCCGCCTACGCGCCCTTTACGCCCAATAATTCCGAATAACGCTTGCACCCCCCGTGTTACCGCGGCTGCTGGCACGGAGTTAGCCGGTGCTTCCTTTAGTGGTACCGTCAGTAAAAAATGGTATTATCATTTCTTATATTCTTCCCACTTGACAGAGTTTTACGACCCGAGGGCCTTCATCACTCACGCGGCGTTGCTGCGTCAGGGTTTCCCCCATTGCGCAAAATTCCTCACTGCTGCCTCCCGTAGGAGTCTGGACCGTGTGTCAGTTCCAGTGTGGCTGATCATCCTCTCAGACCAGCTAACCATCGTAGCCTTGGTAGGCCGTTACCCTACCAACAAGCTAATGGTACGCGGGCTCATCTCTAAACAACAGCTTATATATAGAGGCCGTCTTTCATCTTTATTTCCGAGGAGATAAAGATGATATACGGTATTAGCATATCTTTCGTTATGTTATCCCGTATTTAGAGGTAGATTACCCACGCGTTACTCACCCGTGCGCCACTTTACTCTCTTTAGCAAGCTAAAGATTTCTCGTTCGACTTGCATGTGTTAAGCACGCCGCCAGCGTTCATTCTGAGCCAGGATCAAACTCTCCAATTGAATTTGACCTAAATCTTATGATTTTACATCAAAGATATTTTTTCGACAGAGACCTAAATCTTTTTAGGTATTACTATTTAGTTTTCAAAGATCAAAACTTAAAAAATGCAGCAAAAGGCTACTTTTTTTTCTAACGCCCTTGCCACATTGCGAGCATAATATACTTTAAATCTGCCCGGCTTGTCAAGGGTTATTATTTTTAATAAAAAACTAATTTTTTCATAAAAATACAGGGATCAAGATTTCACTAATGCATCTCTACAAAAAAGATATATATAACCCATTTTATAT
>Ga0190313_1000637_pt1 | contig 20362 bp, 26 predicted proteins | sample 4870071011_MG_FD_169989 | JGI IMG/M metagenome (GOLD analysis project Ga0190313, IMG submission 169989) | Hydrothermal vent sediment bacterial communities from Southern Trench, Guaymas Basin, Mexico - 4870-07-10-11_MG | ecosystem: Environmental > Aquatic > Marine > Hydrothermal vents > Sediment ...
AGCTTTCGCTTTGGGTATATAAGCTTTTCGTGAGATAAATCGGGGATAGGGTTTATATTCCTTGCGTAAAGTTTAAGAAGGGTTTTTATAGCCGAAAACCCACATTAATGTACAAAGATGAACATTTGAAATGTGGATGTAATTAACTTAAAGTGCCAGAATGGAGCCCCGGGCGGGGTTTGAACCCGCGACCTGCCGCTTACCAAGCGGCCGCTCCACCAGGCTGAGCCACCGGGGCATTAAAACTGGTGGTGCCGCCGAGATTTGAACTCGGGTCACGGGCTCCCAAAGCCCGCAGGATAGACCAAGCTACCCCACGGCCCCATGGAGCCCCGTCCGGGATTTGAACCCGGGACCTGCGGATTACAAGTCCGCCGCTCTCCCAGGCTGAGCCACCGGGGCACCGAATGAAGAAAAGTTTCGGTAGATATATAAAGTTTTCGCTGAATTAAAAGACCGTAATCTTTATAAATCCTCCTCATATCTCTATCATTGGGCTGTGCCGCCGTAGCTTAGTTGGTAGAGCGCGCGGCTGTTAACCGCGTGGTCCCCCGTTCAAGTCGGGGCGGCGGCGCCATGGGCCCGTAGCTCAGCCTGGTCAGAGCGCGCGGCTCATAACCGCGTGGTCCGGGGTTCGAAGCCCCGCGGGCCCACCATTTTGCCCTCAGCAGTCAGTTTTATGCAGTTCAATTGTGAACAATATAAAAACAAAACTAAAGCTTCTTCAAAAACTTCTCAGCATCTTCCAGTTTGCCTTGCCGTTTTCTCATCCGTTATGATGTAATTCTTCCTCAACCTTCTCGCAACCAGCCCTGCAAATTCTTCCGGGTCTCTCTTAATATCGCTAATATCTCGCTCTCCTGCAAAGTAATATCCATTAATGGCGTCACCTGTGGCATGTCCAATCTCCGGGAGAACCTTTCCGCTGTGGTGGGAGACAAGGAACGCGAGGAATGCATGCACGATGGGGTAAACTCTTGGAGGCCTTTCTTCAAATTTTGCGAGTATGCCCGCGTTTTGATATTTTTTGTTCTAGTGCTGATATATAGATATTTCCTTCCCCGTATTTTTACCCTGCGTCAAGAATTTTCATAACCTTGTTCTCATTCTTCTCAGGATCCGCCTCCGCGACCAGTTTTACGTATCCCCTGTCTGCACGTGCGTAGAAATTTCCTATTGCACTTTGAAGAGAGTTTGACAACTTGAGCATTTTTTCTTCTATCCTTTTCCTTCTTTCCCCTCGAATATGAACATCCTGCTAAAGGCAGAAGCGACAAGGACATCACTCATTAATTTCACCATTAGATGAAATAAGCCTTTCGAAGTCCTTCAAATCCCAAACAAGAAAGCCCTCTTCTCTGAGTGTTTCCTTCCCTTCAACATTCCTTGCTATCAACCCATAAAACTTCTCCCACCCTTCCAGCCCAACCAACTCACTTTTCCTCTCCAAATCCCTTAAACTCCTCCTTGCCTCCCCCTCTTTCAAACCCTTCCACTTAACTTCAACAAACAGGGCTTTTTTCTCCCTCTCATTCAAAGCAACCAAATCAATCTCCTCACCCTTACGCCACCACTTTCCAATCTTCTTAAACCTGAACGGGAGCTCTTCAGTTTTATTTAACCTTAAAAGAAATTCCTTAGCGACATCTTCAAACCTCAGCGCCATGACCCTGTTGAGTTCATCCCCGATGTCCTCAATATCAATTACCCCCGTTTCTATCTCCGTCTTGTGGGGATAAACTGTTGAAAACCAAGTCAGCAACATTGAATCGTTTAGCTTGTAAACACCCCTATTTTTCTTTCCAATAACTGGAACCTCCCTTTTCACAAAGCCCAGCCTGATCAAGTTCTCAAGGTATGGATAAAGCTTTCTTGCCTCAATTCCAATGTGGTTTCCAATTTCACTTATTCTCGTTTTTCCAACAGCAATTGCGGAAAGTATGGAAAAGTAAAGTTTGAGATCCCTGAGCTCCTGTGAGAGCAGGACGTACGGCTCATCATAGAAAAACCCTTCAGAAGCCAAAAATTCCCATTTCAGTAGCTCCTCAATGCTTTTATACTTAGATGCCACAATCAAATACGAGGGAACACCTCCAAGGAGCATGTATGCCCTAACTCCATATTCAAAGCTTTCAAAAAAATTCAAGCGAGTCAAAGAGGTTTAGAGGTTTCAACATAAAGCCAGCGGTTCTTCTACCGTAAAGCGGCGAAGAGTAGCTGAGTACCTCATTCTGCATCATTCCAATTAATGAGCCAGAGATAACGAGCATCACAGGCTTTCTACTTAGATGGTGATCCCAAGCTCTTTGGAGCTTGCTTGCCAATTCTTTGTCTCCTCTTAGGGCATATGTAAATTCATCAAGCACAATGAGTGTTCTTTTACTTATTTTACCTGCAAGATACTTAAAAATAACATAGTAATCATCCAAACTTAGGAATATTTCATCACCAAAGAACTCCGCAAGCTCCTTTCTGAGCGCCTTAATGTGGCTCTCTTTTGTCCCTTCAAAAAATGTGTGGAAGAATGCGTTTTTATTTTTAGAAAACTCCACCAACAAACGTGTTTTTCCAATTCTTCTTTTCCCATAGAGAACTACAAACGACGGAACGTTTTCCCACTCTCTTTCAAGCCTTTCAAGTTCCCTCTTTCTGTTCACAAAATGACTAATCATGATTAGTACTAAGGTAGATTAGTATTTAAATTTTTCGAAAAATAAAAAGGAAAGGTTCAGATATCAATCTCTCCCTTCTCTTTAAGCTGCTTGTACATCCTCCAAGTGATGACAGGCCTCTTTGCTGCCAAGACATCATCAACCCTTCTAACGGCAGTGTTGTGCGGAGCACTCTTAACTACTTCGGGATTGCTATAAGCCTCTTCGCTAATCTTCTTGAGAACTTCAACATAGTAGTCAAGGTCTTCCTTGGTTACCGTTTCTGTTGGCTCAATCATCAAAGCCTCATGCACAATAAGCGGGAAGTAAATCGTCGGTGCATGCAGTCCATGATCAAGCAATCTCTTGGCAACATCAAGGGCTTTGACTCCAGTCTCTTTCTTCATGGGCTCCGCGCTGAAGACTACTTCGTGCTTTCTAAGCTCCTTGTTAGGTAACTCGTAACCCTTTGTTCCCTTGAGCTTTTGCGTTAGATAGTTAGCATTTAGCACAGCAATCTCGCTTACAGCCTTAAGTCCGCTCTTGCCCATTATCTTGAGATACGTCAATGCCTTAACCAGAACGGCAAAGTTTCCATAAAATTCTTTAACTTTTCCAATGCTCTTCGGCAAGTCGTAGTTCAAGTAATAGCGGTTGTTCTCTTCGTCGTATTCAACAACTGGCACTGGCAAGAAATCCTTCAGGAAGTCTTTAACACCAACAGGTCCAGCTCCTGGTCCTCCGCCGCCGTGGGGGGTTGAGAAGGTTTTGTGCAAATTGACGTGAACAACATCAAAGCCCATGTCTCCAGGTCTAACCTTTCCAAGAATGCCGTTTAAGTTTGCCCCGTCATAGTAAAGCAGACCTCCAGCTTTGTGAACTATCTTTGCGATTTCCAAGATATCTTCCTCGAAAATGCCAAGAGTATTTGGATTTGTGAGCATCAATCCAGCCGTTCTTTCACCTACAGCATTCTCCAAAGCCTCTAAATCGACCATTCCCTGCTCATTCGACGGGATTTCAATGACCTTGAAGCCGGCCATTGTTGCTGATGCTGGGTTCGTTCCATGAGCTGAGTCCGGAACAATCATCTCATTCCTCTGAGTTTCACCACGGTCGAGATGATAAGCTCTGATGATCATCACACCCGTAAACTCACCATTGGCTCCAGCAGCTGGCTGTAACGTAAAGCGATCCATGCCCGTGATTTCCTTAAGCCACTGTTCAAGCTCCCACATTATTTGCAAAGCTCCTTGGGCTGTTCTTTCATCTTGATATGGGTGTATGAATGCAACCTTTGGGTGCCCGGCAATTTCCTCATTTATCTTCGGGTTATATTTCATCGTACAAGATCCAAGAGGATATATTCCGCTGTCAACGCCATAGTTCATCTCGCCCAATCTTGTGTAGTGTCTAACAACCTCTGGCTCGCTCAGCTCTGGGAGCTCAAGCTTCTTTCTCTTGAGCTTTTCAGGAATATTAACTTCAATATCTTCAATCGGATCTGGAAGTGAGAATCCAACTCTTCCAGGCTTTGAGAGCTCAAATATCAAAGGTTCATCCCATTTAGCTTGTCTGTACATTTTCATCACCTCACAGCTCGGCCTCGGCTATTATCTCTTTCAACGCGACTATAAGCTTCTCAATCCATTCTTTTCTTGTTGTCTCAGTCACTGCAAATAATGCACTCTCGCCAAGCTCTGGGAAGTGTGGCTTGATGTAATAACCGCCATGAATGTTCTTTTCTAACAAGCGCTCATGAATTACGTCATAAGGCACCTCAAACTGCACAAGAACATCTTTGAAGTTGATTCCATCAAAGGGTAACTCAGCAACTTCGCTTATTCTCTTCTTGAAGTATGCGGTGTTCTTGAGAATTATCTCTCCAAGCTTTTTCAGACCTTGAGGACCAAGTGAAGCTAAGTGTATTGCTGCTGCAACCGCTACAAGGGCTTCATTTGAACATATGTTCGATGTTGCTTTTGCTCTCCTAATGTGCTGTTCTCTCGTCTGGAGTGTCATTACAAATGCCCTCTTTCCATCAGCGTCTTTCGTCATTCCTATAATCCTCCCCGGCATTTGTCTAATAAGCTTCCTATCATTCCTCGTTGCAAAAATTCCAGCCCTTGGACCGCCGAAGTTCATTGGGTTTCCAAAGAAAGCAGCTTCACCAATTACAACGTCCGCACCCAATTCGCCAGGGGCTTCAACTATACCAAGGATTGTTGGGTCTACTCCAACAACAAATAGGGCTTTGTTATCATGGGCAATTTCGCCAACCTCAACGATGTTCTCTTCAATCAACCCAAAGAAGTTGGGCATCTCAATGTAAACTCCTGCAGCATTCTCAACGCTCTCTTTGAGCTTCTCTAAGTCAAGCTGTCCTTTCTCGTTCCAGTCAACATAAACTATCTCCATTCCAGCCCCAGCGACATATGTCTCAAGGACTCTCCTCTTCTCTGGGCTTAGGTGCTTTGGAACCACGAACTTATTCTTTTTGGTAACTCTTGCTGCCATTAATGCTGCTTCACCTAAAGCAGTCCCCCAGTCGTACATCGAGGCATTCACAATCTCTAAACCTACAAGCTCCGCTATCAAGCTTTGGTACTCAAAAAGTGCTTGGAGCATTCCTTGACTGATCTCTGCCTGATACGGTGTGTAAGATGTTAAAAATTCGCTCCTCTCTATGAGATACTTGACATGCGCTGGAATGTAATGGAAGTACGTCCCAGCCCCTAAAAATGATGGCATCTCCAAGACGGTTTTGTTTTTGTCAAGAATTTGGTTCATTTCTAAAAACACATCGTATTCACTCTTGCCTTCAGGAAGGTTGAACTCATGCATCACTTCCTTTGGAACATCGGAAAAGAGCTCATCAATGCTATTAAACCCAATTTCTTTAAGCATCTCATTGACATGTGCCAAATTGGGTAGATACTGTTTCCCCATAGTACATCACCTTTTAAATGGTCATCTAAATATTTGTTGCTAATAGAATATATGCTTTATGATATGATATGAACAAAAAGCTTTAAACGGCTGACTAAATCATAGGTTACGGTGAAAAAAGATGATAGTTGCATTTGACTTCGATGGTACATTAGTTGACAGCTATTCGGTAGTTGAGGAGGCCTTTAGAAGAGCTTTAGAAAAGCACTTTCGCTGGATTCCATTTAAAGGATTCTGGGCTAAAGTCCTTACAAAAATCGAAGAATACCTTGAAAGACCTCACTTTGGAAAGCAGAGTGGAAAAGTAAAACAACCATTTATCTTCAAAGCAAAGTTCTTTAGAACATGGTTTGAGGAAAGAGCAAAGCTTACAAAGGAACTTGACAATGCAAAGGAACTCTTGAAAAAGTTAAAGGAAGAGGGACACATAGTAATATCATTCTCAGCCGAGGACTTCATAGATGGTATGAAAGAATATCGCTTAAAAGTTGGTGGATTTTACGATCTTTTCGATGATGTTATAATCTTTGGAAGAGACCTTACCCTCTGTGAAGCATTTTCACTTGTCAGGGAAAAATATGGAGATGAAATTTTTGTATGGGTTGATGATAAACCTTGGCGCTTTATAGGTAGAGGAGATGAGAACACAGAGTATGTGTGGTATTACTTTCCACCAACAGCAAAATACGTAAAAGAGGAAATTCTAAATCAAATTCCCCATTTGCATATAATTAGAGACTTATGGAGTCTATTTGATGTAATTGAGAGGATTAAGCAAGAAAGAAAGTTAGAATGATTAATCCCCGCTCAGGTATTCAAGGGTATCTTCAATGAATTCATTCCAATCTTTGTCGTTTATTTCTTCAAGGTTAAGCTCAAACTCCCCACCCATCTAACCGCTATTTTTCCCTTTATCGCTATCCGCAATTCTCAGACCAAACGGAGCTTGGAAAAAGTTGTGTAAATCCAATGTATGCCAATTCTCTCCCCAACATTATTCAGAGTTCGAACTTAAAAATGTTTTGCTTACCTAACAAAATTCAATAGGTTTAAAAATCGAAGGAATCTATTGTTTACCATGAGACCTCAGCCCCTCCCGAATAAGGCATTGAAAATAGGGAACAACCTCATTATCGCAGATTTGCATTTGGGTTATGAGGAAAGCTTAGCCAAGGAAGGAGCATATTTACCAAAAGCATTTCATGAAATGATAAGCTCATTAAAAACTATGCTTCAAAAAGAGAAACCAAAAAGACTGATTATAAACGGTGATTTAAAGCATTCCTTCATCCCATTTAGAAGGGAGAAGCTCGAATTAAGAGCATTTTTTGAAGAAATTTCCCCGCTCGTAAACGAGATTGTTGTCGTTAAGGGCAATCATGATGTTGGAATAGTATGGATTAAGGAGTTGGGAGTTGAAGTTGTTGATGAGCTTGAAATCGGCGGCTGGAAAATAGTTCATGGACATAAACTTGTTAAGGGAAGCAAGTTCATAATAGGACATGAGCATCCCGCAATCAGGCTTAGAGATGAAGTTGGGGCGCTTATTAAAGTTCCTATCTTTTTGCTGAGTGATGAACTCATAGTCCTACCAGCTTTTACGCCTTGGGCATACGGAAATGACATTTTAAGGGAGATTGTCTCTCCGTTTCTTTTGGAATTCAACATTGAAGATGCAGAGGTCATTGTACCAATTGAAGATGAACTCTTAAACTTCAGTACTATGAAGCAGTTGAGAGAAGTTCTCAGGAAAATTTAAGAGCTTAAAAGCAGAATTTAATTCGGTGATAGCATGGATGTTCTGAGTACAATAATCTTTTTCGCCTATGCACCGGCATTGGCATTATTATGGTACTTCTATCATGAGGATAAATTCGAACCAGAACCAAAGAGATATGTGGTAGGGACATTCATACTCGGAGGCACGCTTTCAGTTATAGTCGCTTTCATAATTGAGAGCATTTTAACTCCAGGAAGGGTAAATTTTGGTTACACTATCTTCCCAGCGACAGCATTCTATCTGGCTTTAACCGCTGGCATTGTAGAAGAGCCAGCGAAGTCTTTAGCAATTAGATGGCCATACAAAGCAGGCCAGATGGACGGGATAATGGATGGGGTTGTTTACGGCGTTGCTGCTGGATTAGGCTTTGCAGCCACCGAGAATTTGCTATATGGCCTTGGATACGGTGTTGGTGCTACTATAACAAGGGCCTTCCTAACACCAATAGCTCACGCAACATGGAGTGCTATAGTTGGTGTGGGGTATGGACTTAAAGCAGAAGGTAAAATCCATAGTGTAACAAACTATTTTGCACTGGCAATTTTCCTACACTTCATCTGGGATTATTATGCATTCCTTGCAATAGCTGTTCCAGCGTATTATATACTCGTCATAATGCTGCTCTTCCTAAACTTGGCGTTAATTAGATACTTTATAATGCTTGGGCAAAAGGAAGATCTAGAGAAACAATGGTGGTACTGGTTTGTAGGAGGAAGGAGATATGGTTGAACTTGAAAAGAAAATTGAAAAGGCAGTGTTCGAAGCGAGGCCCTATGTAGAATACTTTGATAAACTGAAAGAAACAACCAATAAACTAAAAGAAAAGGCTGCTGATGAAAGGGAATTTAGAAAGCTCTTAGAAGAAGAAATAATCAAAGCTCAGGAACCTTTTAAGACTGATCTCAAAATATTCCTTCAGAAGTTTGAGGCTCTTTGACATTTTTACTTTTATCAGCAAAAATTATCAAGCTCAGTAGTTTAATATATTTTGGTGAGGAGATGAAGAAAGAACTTGCTGTTCTTATGTTAGTGAGCTTGTTGGTACTTGCCACTGCTTCTGGTTGCATCCAACAGGTTCAACAGCCAACAAAGAGTTCAATTCTAAGTGCACTTAATAACGTCAATGCTTACACCTATGAGTTTAGCGAGAGAAGAATCATTCAAAACAGGACTTACAGCATCTACGGCGTTGTTGGGATAAATAGGAAGACCCTTCGCTTTTTTGAATTCATCAAAACAACAATTGGAAATGACACCTTTAAGCTGTGGCAGTATTTTGAGGGCTCATATGTTTATTTCAAAGTTGAAGATTCAAAAAGGAATACCACCAGAACCGGGAAAATACCAATTGATGAAATCTACATGAACATGAGCAAATACAACAACATGAGCAGAGAAGAGTTCATTGAAACAATGATAAAAACCAGAGATTCACTGGCTAATTTGAGAGAGATACTGGAAAATGCCACTATCACATTAATCGAAAAAGACGGAGCATTCTACGAAATTACATTCAAGCTTGTCAGACATTATGAGAAAGCTCCAACATTTCTGAACGCAAATGCAGAAAACTCTGAAGTAATACAAGATTACATAAATACGCTGAAAAGAAACGTTACGGAGAACATAATGGGTATTGCATGGGTTAATAACGATTCTCTACCTGTAAAATTTGAGACCAAGAAGCATACTATTGAAACATATTTAGTCACAAATATAACCGTTGAAAGCTATGTTGGATATAACGTAACCGTCAGCTATAAATACCAGCTTCCAGAATGGGTCTATGAGGTCGAGAAAAAATGAAGAAACTCCTTGGACTACTTGTTACAGTCATTCTCATTGTGGGCTTTTCAGGGTGCCTGCAGACATCCAAGCCTCCGACCAAAGACACCATTTTGAAGGCAATCGACAGCATCGATACATACACTTACGAGAAAAAGATGATAATGAAGTACCCCTCACTAACAAGGGAAATCTACATATATTCGGGAATAAACAGACAAGAAAAGCAGTTCTTTGAGCTGTTAGAAATAAATGCAACATATTCCAATGGTCAATTTCAAAGAACAAAAATGCTGCAATATTTCGACGGATCAAAAAATTATGTAAAGATGGAGAGTAATGAAAACGGAAAGAAAAACAGCGGGACATGGACATTTACCATCAATGACATCTACAGGGTATATGAACAGTATTATCCAGACCTACCTAAAGATCAAGTACTCAATAAATTCATCGAGAGCAGGGATGAATTACTTAACGTAAAAGATCTACTATCAAAGGTGAACATCACAGAGACAACAAAAAAAGGAAACAAGTATGAGATTAAATTTGTCCTGTACAGGCAGTACATTTCAACACCAAGCATATTGCAGTCATATCCTAGCAATGCAAGTGAAACTCAAGAGTACATGAACATGATGAAAAAACTTGTGAGGGAAAGTATAGCTGGGATACTCATTGTAGACAAAGATGGACGGCCTATATCATTGAAAATGAAAAGCAATGCAAAGATAACATACTTATACTCCAACGAAACAATAAATGCAACAGGGGATTACACAATAGAGTTCTCCTACGAATATAGGCTTCCAAAATGGGTTGAAACTCTTATGGAGGAAGCTGAGAAATGAGGAAATATACTATTGGCATTATTGCTATTTCCTTTATTTTAGTTCTTATTTTTGGTACATTCTTTCAAGCTACCCCTTCCGTAACTGAGGTTTTAAATGCCTTAGAGAAAGTTGATGAGTTTGAATATCACGCATACATTAAAGAGTTTGAAAAATCAGGTAACTCAACAACTATCCTGCATGGTGGTGTTAGCTTAAAGAAAATGGAAGCATATATGGAGCAAGTGAGCATTTACGAAGCTGGGAAATCCATTTCACAGGATGCAATATATGATGACATCTACTATTTCTATGAACTCGTAATTAGCAACGGCAAGGTGATAATAAACGATACTGAGCGAACATCTCTCAGGCACTATACCCAAAATAAGAGGCAATTTCTCAAAAACGCTACTCCTTTCAATTGGGGCAGGATTCTCATCAGAGAGTTTTTGATAAATGGAACTATGGTGTCCATAGAAAAACATGAGAAAACGTATGTTTTTGTAGTTGAATATCAAAGAGAAGAAAAAAGCGACTATGACCTATACAAACTGAACCTAAATGCAAGCATTTTTGTGAGGGACAATCTGCCAGTGAAGCTCCTAATTAACGGAACTCACACAAGCATCTATTTGCCAACCAATGAAATCAGAACCATATTTGCCACTTATGAAGTAAATATAACATATTTGTATACCTCTCCAGAATGGCTTCGAGAACTCAAAAGTGAATCTGTTCCTTTAGATACACAGAAAAAGCCTCAAAACAGAAAAAACTAAGCTTTTTCAACTTCCCTCGTTGCAACTATTTTTGTATCCAAGCCAAGAGGATTTTCAAGGATTATCTGTCCAACTCTTATTGGTGCTTCAACTTCAATCTCTGCCAAAAGCTTCATGAGTTCTGGAATCTTTGTTTTTGGAATTGGCTTGGTGGTTTTGACGGAAACCGTTGACATATTGCCGTTCTTGACTTTAATTACGCTCATGACAACACGTTTAGGGTTTGTAATCTCCTCAATAGCCCATTCTTTCCCTCTTGGGCATGTGTAGCCTTTGATTTCCTTAATCTCTCCGTTCTCTACTTTCACTTCAATATCACAGCTAAGCGGGCAGATGATGCACGTAAACTTATACACAGTCATTGCTGAATCACCTCCACTGTAATCTTGTCCTTAGCTTTCGCTATCTCCTCTTTCCTAAGCCGAATTCTGAGCATTTCTGCGGGTCTCACAACAGGCAGTCTTATCTTCCTGTCAATCTCTGGAAAGTTAAGTACAACATTTTCCATGGGTTTTTTGACTCTTGCATAAATGTAAACATCTCTCTTGCCGCTTAAGTAGTGAGGAACAGCTAAGCGAATGTTTTTGCCTTTTTCAAGCTTTATCCACTTTTCAGCTGGAATTCCCCCGTTTTCAATGAATAGCTTTGCTCCATAAGCGGCCAATTCACCTTGCTCAGCAACATAATCCACCAAGTCATTTATCAGCAAAGAATTCCCAGCAACGAATATTCCCGGAATTGTGGTTTCTAAGAGATCATTAACTACCGGCCCTCCAGTGGCTGGATCTATTTCAACACCTATGTCCGTTAAGAGCTTCACCTGTGGAATCAAACCGGCTGAAATTACAACAGTATCGCACTCGATCCAGAACTCAGTTTCTGGAATTTCTCTTAGGTTTTCATCAACTTTTACGACCTTAACTTTCTTAACCCTCTTCTTTCCCCTGACCTCAACAACTTTATGACTCAAGTATAGGGGAATGTTGAAATCCCTCAGAATCACTACATTTCTCGCCAAACCCCCGGGATAAGGCATCAGCTCAATCACTGCTTTGACTTTTGCCCCCTCAAGTGCAAAGCGGCGAGCCATTATCAAGCCAACATCTCCAGAGCCCACTATCACGACCTCTTTTCCCGGCATTACACCGTAAATGTCCATGAGCGTTTGAGCTTCTCCTGCCGTATAGATCCCAGCCACTCTATCTCCAACAATGCCGATCTCAAATGCATGCCGTTCCCTTGCTCCAGCGGCATAGATAATTGCCTTAGCCCACACCTCAAAAGCACCTTCAGGCGAAGTGAACATCACAACCTTTTCCAAGTCTGAATAGTTCTTAATCTCAAGAACTCTTGCCTTCACAAAGTAGTCAATCTTAAAATCCTTAACCCTCTGCACGAATCTGTGAGAGAACTCTGGTCCAGTAAGCTCTTCCCTGAAATAGTGAATTCCAAAGCCCGGATGAATGCACTGCGGCAAAATTCCACCCAGATAATCGTTCTCATCAAGGAGAAGGACATTTAATCCATGCTCTTTAGCTTTAACAGCAGCCGCTAAACCCGCTGGACCACCGCCAATAACGACAACATCGTATTGAAGTGTATTCATTAAGCCTCACCCCTAAGGAGGACTTTAACATCCCCAATACCAATCTCGCTGCCTTTGCCTTTGAGTGTAACTTTCCACGGAGGGATGCCATATTCTTTAGCCAGCAGATTGATTATCACCACCTTACAGAATGAGCCTTGACAGGTTCCACTTGTTGCTTTTGTTCTGAACTTAACTGAATCAACACTCGGCGTTTTAACCCCAATGAACTTCATCCTCTCAATTGCCTCCAAAACGTCTCCTTCGCTAACTTTGTTACAGCGGCAGACAATTCTGCCATAAGCTGGGTTCTTCTTTACGAGTTCATTGATTTGATTAAGCTGAAGCATGAAGAAGTGAGTGATTTCTTTGCGATATGGGTTCCACTTCTCCTTTTCCTTAAGCTTGATTCCCAAATCCCTCTCAATGATGTCCCTAACTTCGTATCCGATTGCTGGGGCTGAGGTTAAGCCAGGTGAGCGAATTCCGGCAACATTTATAAAGCCTTGAACTTCTTTCTCAGCCTTAATTATAAAGTCCCCTCCAGTGGGCTCTGGTCTTAACCCAGCAAAAGTCCTGATGACCTTCCATCTCGGAGGCAAATTTGGCCAGATTTCCCGAGCTTTTTGCCAGACCTCTTCAAGACCCTCCCTCGTTGTGCCTGTGTCGTTTTTGTAGTCCTTAGGCAAATCTTGAGCGTTTGGCCCAATCATTAGATGACCAGAAATTTCAGTTGTGACAACAACACCTTTGCTTATTGGAGTTGGTGTTGGGAAGAGAACATGATTTGGACCCGGAATTCCTTCATCAAAAATCCAGTATTCGCCTTTTCTCGGGTGAATTTCGAAGTAATCAATTCCAGCCATCTTCGATATTTCATCAGCATAGAGACCAGCAGCATTTATTACAATATCGGCCTCAATGAAGCCATTGCTCGTCTCAATACCTTTAACTTCCCCGTTCTCTACTTTTATACCTCTAACTTCTGTCTCTAAGTGAACCTTTACCCCATTGGCAACAGCATTCTCAACAATTGCAATTACAGCTGGTATTGGCTCTATCTGGCCAACTATTGGAACATAAAGAGCGCCCAAGGCGTTTGGATTCACATTGGGCTCGAGATGAAAGAGTTCCTCTCTATCAATTATCCTCATCTCCGGAACGCCATTCCTCTTTCCTCTCTCTAACAACCGCTCAAGCTCATCAAAGTCCTCATCTTTAAGCGCTATAATTAACGCCCCATTCCACATGTGGGGAATCTCAAGCTCCTTAACCCATTGGTGCCATAAGCGATTTCCTTTTATGCACAGCTTTGCTCTCATTGGATATTTGTCCGGGTCATCATCGTAACCTCCATGGATTAAAGCTGTATTTGCCTTGCTGACTCCCCAACCGACATCAGCTTCCTTCTCAATGAGATGAACCTCAAGATTCTCATACTTGCTGAGAACTCTGGCAATGCTCGCACCAACAATCCCCGCACCGATAATAGCGACTTTAGTCTTCATGATTACACCTCCAGCTCAACACAAATACTTGGCAAAGCTTTTAAATTTTTAAAATTTATCCAATCAAGCCGAGCTTAAGTATTTTCTTGGATCCGCTACCCTCAAAAAAGAGTTGAAAAGTTAGGAAAGTCAACTTTCCACAACTCTGGCCCATCCTAAAGCTCTCTTTACGGCCTCTTTCCAGCCCTTGTAGAGTTTTTCTCTCTCTTTCTCGTTCATCTTTGGCTCAAACACTTTTTCAACTTTCCAAAGTTCTCTGATTTCCTCCAAGCTTTCCCAGTAGCCCACTGCTAAACCAGCCAGATACGCAGCTCCCAGAGCAGTTGTCTCTTGAACAACAGGTCTTATGACCGTTTTTCCTAAGATGTCAGCCTGGAACTGCATGAGGAAGTTGTTCTTGGTTGCTCCTCCATCAACCCTAAGCTCTTTGATTGGAACTTCCTTCTCCATCTCATCTATCACATCTTTCGTGAGATACGCTATCGCCTCAAGCGTAGCCCTCGCAAGGTGCTCCCTTGTAGTCCCTCTCGTAATTCCAATTATCAAACCCCTTGCAAACTGATCCCAGTAAGGAGCACCGAGACCAACAAAGGCTGGTACAAAGTAAACTCCATCATTTGATGCTAACTTTGATGCAAGTTCCTCAGTTTCAGCTGCACTATTGATGATTTTTAACCCATCCCTGAGCCACTGGACAGCTGCACCGGTTATAAAAACGCTTCCCTCGAGGGCATAGCTGACTTTTCCATTCAACCCCCAAGCTATGGTCGTAAGAAGGTTTTGGGAATACTTTATTTTATCTCCCGTATTAACGAGTATGAAATTCCCAGTACCATAGGTTGCTTTCACCATACCTTCATCAAAGCATGCCTGACCGAAAAGAGCGGCCTGTTGATCTCCAGCATCTCCGCTTACTGGAATCTCAACACCAAACAGCTCTTTTTTAGTATAACCATAAATCTCACTTGACTCCTTAACCTCAGGCAGAATTGCATCTGGAATTCCGAAGATTTCCAAAAGCTCCTCATCCCACTCTAACTTCTTGATGTTGAAGAGCATCGTTCTTGAAGCATTGGAATAGTCAGTAACATGCTCACCCGTGAGCTTGTAAATCAGGAAGGTGTCAATTGTTCCAAACATCACTTCCCCTTTCTGAGCTTTTTCTCTCAAACCTGGGACGTTGTCAAGAAGCCACTTGATCTTTGATGCCGAGAAATATGCATCCGGAACTAAACCGGTTTTTTCCTTTATCATCTCTCCATAATTTCGCTTAATGTCTTCAATCATCTCCGCAGTTCTTCTGCACTGCCAGACAATAGCGTTGTAAACAGGCTTTCCATCTTTGTCCCAGATTATCGTTGTTTCCCTCTGATTTGTTATTCCAATTGCCGTTATCTGCTCTGGAGTAATTTTGGCGTTCTTTAAGGCGGTTTTTACTGCTTTAAACTGAGCGTTCCAGATTTCTTCAGGGTTATGCTCAACCCAACCAGGCTTTGGATAGTACTGAGGAAATTCGTACTGTCCAACCCCTAAGATGTTACTCTCCTTGTCGAAGATCATCGCTCGAGCAGAAGTTGTTCCTTCATCAAGAGAAAGTATAAACTTGTCCATTGATGTCCACCAAAATGAAAAATCACCAAGTTAGATATATTAACTCTTCGGTAGCAAACTTTGGGAAAGTTTGATCAAAATTCGTACGTCACCCAACAAAATTCAGCCGTTTGAGCGAACTCCTTAGCTCAATTTGGATATATTTGTATGTGTTCTACTTAGATAAGCGCCCTTTGGGCACAAAAGAATAGAGAACACAAATCAAGACCAATCTGTGGGCTCAAGTTAGGTTCACAATACCCCTACATGAAAACAGAAGACGTACAAACTATCTCTACCAAATAAGCAATGCTTTTGTAGAGAAATTAGCTGTAATGGACTTCACTTCGTACTTCGCTTTTTTCTCATCTCTCAGGGGCTGATGCCCCTCATCCCATATTAACCCTTCGGGAGAAGGAAAATACATAAATACCCGGAGGGAGAAGGGAAATGGTTGAAGTCAATGTAGGGGCGGTAGGAGGTATTTTTGGGTTAATAGGGTTAGTCATGGAGTATGCACTTATCCGAAAATATGTTCATGAAAATGACTACAAGGATGTTAAAAAGACCTCTGAAGAATGGTACATAAGTGCCGCTCTCTTGATGCTTGCTTCTACTATGTTAGGGATGGATTTTCTGATTACAGCCGATTTAAACTCAATTAAGGCAGGTAGCATTATGATGGTCTTTGGCATGATTGCACTTATCATGGGCTACAGATATGGAAATAGGGCAAAAGAATTACGCTTTCAAGAAGCCATAGCCAAAGGCGTTGAAATTGGCATGAAAAAGGCAAAAGAAACTTAGTTATTTCACAAACTCAACGTTTTCCATTCCCCTAAATTCCCTGTCTCCCGTTAGGAACTTCATTCCCAAGCTCTTTGCCACAACATAACCAAGGCAATCTATCAAAGAAAGCTTTTTCCCTTTCTTCTTTTCTCTAATTCTCATCTCTGAAGCAAGAACATAATGATGAATAGAAGGAGAAACAACATTAACTGCGCTTTTCACAATTTCAAGTATTTCTTCTGCCTTTCTGCTCCCAAAATCCCTAACAAGAGCATAAGAAAGTTCTAATAAGTTAAACTCAGTGGTGTAAAGCTCTTCAGCAGAATAGCTCTGATAATTTGGATTACCCTTTAAAATCTCAATTAACGCATAAGTATCAGCAAAGTACTTAGCCATGCACTTCCCTCAGCTCATCCTTTATCTCCTGCGCATCAGCTTTCCAATCTTTCAGCATGCCAAAAATTTCAATCCTAATTTTAACCCTTGCCTTTTCGGGGATATTTACCTTTTTCAATGGCTTAAAAACACCATTCTCGTAAACAGCCTCAACAATAATGCCCATTATTCTCACCAATTTAAGTTCCCAGATGGGATATATTAACTCTTCGGTAGACTTGCCGAAGAGGTTGACAAAAGCGAATACATAAAAGGCAATTACTAAAGGCACTGAAATTGGCATGAAAAAGGCAAAAGAAGCTTAAATTTTTATTCCCTCTCTTTTAACAGTCTGTATGAATGAGTCATCCCTTCTTTTAAATTCCTCAGGACTAATTACTATTGGACTTATAAGCTCACCATATTTGAGGAGCACTTTTGTTGAGACATCTATAACTTCATCAAATGAAACATCACCGACTATCATAACATCTATATCGCTCTCTTCGTCATAATCCCCTCTTGCATAAGAACCAAAAACAATGATTTCCTCAATTTTATCTCCAAACTTATCCTTCAGCTCCTTCAAAAAAGCCTCAAGGGCTTTTTTCTTCATCAACAATCATCTCCAGTGCACTCTTAATTCTCTCTAAAAATGCCTCAGCACTCTCAACGATTTCTCTGGCTTCTTCACTTGCTGGGGAATAGTATATGTCATAGTCAGCCCTCGATCTCAAAGCAAATGCACGGCTAAGAGCCTTGACGTATATCTCCTCAATGAACCCTTCTGTCACAAAATGCAATCCAAACATCTTGACGACTCCAGAATGCTTTTTGGGATTGATGCCTTTTGTCAAAAGAAGGGCTTTCGCTGCATGGAACATGGAATAGTATGCTCTGCTTATTGCATCTCTGTAATATCCAAGCTCAAACAGCGCATTGGCTGATGCAAGCTCTTCCTCAGCAAACTTGAGATGAAGCTTAATCTCCTCGCTAATACCCATTGCAAGCCCCTAATTATGGATGTTGCAGAGCTTATATATTAACCCTTCGGGAGAAGGGAAATACCCGGAGGGAGAAGGGAAATGGTTACTGATTATATCTCTGTAGGGGTTGGATACTTCCTAGGCATTGGTTATGCCTTCATTGTGTTTTTGGGCATCTGGGATGTCCAGAGGAAAAAAGGTAGCATCCTAGGAGAGTCTCTTGAAGATTCAGAAAGAATATACAAAAGCTCCATATTCATTTGGACGTTAGGGTTTTTATTTAACCCTATGGCGTATTACTTCTCTGGAAATTTATATTTGGCTATGATTGATGGTTTATCAGCATTTGCCGCTTTAATTATTGGGATTCTTGCTTATCGCAGGTATAGATTCTTTAAGACTCAACAACTCCTCCAAGAAGCCATCGCCAAAGGTGTTGAAATCGGCATGAAGAAAGCAAAGGAAACCTAATCCTCTCCAACTTCTTCCAAGATTCTTTTATAAAGCCTCTCGCTCAGTCAAAACTGGTTTTCCTAAGCTTTTCAAGCTTCTCCTTTAAGCTATTGAACTTTTCTTGAAATTTTGCTCTTAACAAACCTATGTTTGTAGTCATGACTACAGAAAGGCTTTTATATGGCTTTGATGTAGTCATGACTACAAGGAGGCGATAACATGCCAATAAATTTGGATGATTTAAAGCAAAAATACATTGAAGACTTAAACTTGGAGCCAAAGAATCATGGAGAGAGATTCTTCATTTTAAGACGTTATTATCCTGATGTGTATAGGATAGTGGATAGATTTTTCAGCTTTTATAGGGATGCCTATGAGCGGAGGATTACAAAGAGGGAAGCGGGGGAGTTAAGAAATGCAGTTTTCAGGCTTACCGATAGAATTGAATAAGATCATCAGGGTAGCTAAGGCTTTCAAAAGGGAGCATAGGCAAGTTTTTGATATAGTTCTTTATGGATCCACAGTACTTGGAAAGAAAAATCCTAATGATTTTGACTTTATGCTTATCCTTAGGAGAGGCAAAGAAAGTGATCGCTTTGAATTGGCTTTTGAGTTTAAACAAAGGCTCTTAGACTTGGGGTTTCCCCATGAGAAATTGGATGTCAAAGCTATTAACTTAGAAAACCTTTGGGATCCAAATTATTTAGCTACTCCCGGAATTGTCATAAGTGGTTTTTCCCTCACCAAAGAAAAGCCCATCCACGAGCTTATGAACGGAGAGAGCTATAGCCTTTTCAATATAAGCGTTGAGGAGTTAAATCGAAATGAGAGGAATAAATTCAATTTTGCCCTTAAGGGAAGAGATGGAAAAGGTGGAATTCTCAAAGAGCTTAATGGCATGTTCTTAGCTCCTTGGGTGGTTTTAATCCCTGTAGAGAATACCTACAAGTTCAAAGAGTTCCTGGACTATTGGGGAGTGAAGTACAAAGTTTACCTAATGTATGGCATGGAAACGATAATAAAAGCTATTGAGAGGAATACGCTCACACATTTTTAGGTAAAGAATTCAACAATAGAATGGAAAGAAGAAATTACCTCAAACCCAAACTCCTCAAATAGTCAATCATTCTCACAACATCGTTGACAATGACAACATCAAAAAGACCCACTAAGCGCTTTAAGTTGTCATTTATGTAGAACAGTTCATCATTTTCAGCCCAGAGAACAATCTTCAATCCCAGACTCTTAGCCCATGCCAACGCTTGTTTGAACTTTTCAAACCCAATGATTGGGATTCCTTCCATAGGAGCGTTCACAGACCAGAGGTTAAGTTCCTCCTTTAGTTTGGGAATCTGTGGAACTATCTGCTCATTATCAATCAAAAGACCAAGCCTAACATCTTTACTGTATTCTCTAACTTTTCTGAGGGCATCGATGTTGAATGAAGAAATTAACACCCTATCGCAGGCATCAAAATCTCTAACAACTTTAATGCTCTCCTCTGCAACATCAACATCTTTAATCTCAATATTAACGAGAGCATCCTTTGGGATAGCTTGAAAAACTTCCTCAAGGGTTGGAACCCTCTGCCCCATTCCCAGGTCAGCTGATTTTATATCTTCAAGAGTAACATCCTTAGTCTTTTTCTTTATCTTTGCAGTTCTTTCTAAAGTTTCATCGTGCATTATTATGGCTTTTCCATCTTTGGTCAGCCAGACATCAAGCTCAATACCATCTGCACCTGCACTAATTGCCCCAACAAACGCCAAAATGCTGTTTTCAGGATATTTTGACATAAAACCTCTATGTCCTAAGACTAAAACTCTGTTTTCTTTCCAGCTCGGCATATCTATCGCCTCAAAAGAAACACCCTCCGCAGTTTAAAAACATTTTGCCTAAAGAACGCCTAATTCTACGAGATTCAGCGCTTTTACAGCGTTATCTGCAATAATCCCGTCATATAATCCCTTTAATCTGGGCAACCAGAAGAGCTCATCCATTTCATAGTTCCACATAAAGACCTTAATTCCCAGTCCTCTCGCCCACTTTAAGAGAGCAACAAACATAGGAAATCCCACATAGCTGATGCCATCCAACGGCACGTGAAGAGAATACAACTTTAAGTTTCTTTTAAGCAATGCCACCTTGGCTATTCCCGTTTCCGTGACTATGGAAAATCCAAGCTTAGCTTCTTTAGAATGTTCCCTAATAAGTTTAAGCATCTCAGGGCTTGGAGATGAGAATATGAGTCTATCAAAGCTATCAAACTCCTCAGCAAGTTTTAAAAGAGGCTTTACAG
>Ga0190313_1000638_pt1 | contig 20342 bp, 20 predicted proteins | sample 4870071011_MG_FD_169989 | JGI IMG/M metagenome (GOLD analysis project Ga0190313, IMG submission 169989) | Hydrothermal vent sediment bacterial communities from Southern Trench, Guaymas Basin, Mexico - 4870-07-10-11_MG | ecosystem: Environmental > Aquatic > Marine > Hydrothermal vents > Sediment ...
ATGCTGTATCAATAGGATATTACATTGATCTCTTCAATCTAACAAGTGGAAGTATGCCTACCCTGTATCAATGGTATGCAAATTATAACAGTGATTGGGGAAAGATTACCGATGATGGTAGCTATGTAATAACTCAGGAAGGATCTAAAGTTTATCTTTTCGAAGGTAAAGGATATACTCCATTAAATCCAATAGCGACTCCGAATACGCCATTATGGGAATTTTCCGATCCAGCAAATGGATATATTGAAGATGTAGATATAAGTGAAGATGGAACATATATAGCTGTAGGAACTAATAACTATAGACTTCATTTATTGAATAATGATGGAACGTTGAAATGGACATATGTGGGAAATGATTGTGTATGGGGTGTGTCAATATCCTATGATAATCAATATGTAGCAGCGGTTATTGGTGATTCTCTTTACTTATTTTCAACGAGTTCTAATACTCCGCTGTGGGAAGATAATATAGCATCTTACTATAAATCTCATATGACTTTTTGTAAAGATGCAAATATTATAATTGCAAGTGGTACTTGGTACGCGGATTATATCTGGTACTATATTTGGGCAAAGGATGTAAACAATAACACATTATGGGCATCCACAGCAGAGTACTACTATGGGAACATAAAAAAATCAGTTTCAGGAGATGGACAGTACTTTGCTGGATCTGATCTTGATAATAAGGTGCATTTCCTTGGACCACCATATACACTGGAGCTTACAGCATATTATATTCCTCTCTCTATAATTGCAATGGTTGCAGTTATATCTCTTTTCTTCAAAAAACACTCTCGATAATTTTTAAATTTTTAAAATTTAATTTTTCTTATCCTCTCCCAAATCTCATAGTGATAAAGTACTTTACAACTGTGTTCAACCATGCTGGCGGCTACAAAAGCCTCTTCAAGCATTTTTCCAATGGCAAAAACGCCGTGCCCTTTTGCTATAGCGGCCTTTCTTTTCTGAAGTGCGGTGGCTAAATTTTTACCGAGTTCTTCAGTGCCTATTCCCCCCCGAACCACAGGTATACTATGGAGAAAATATTGCGCTTCGCTATCCATAGGAATTATCTCATCTCTCGTGAGGGATAGGATAACGGCGAATGGTGAGTGAGTATGAATTATAGCCATTGCGGATGTATTCTGATATATTAAGCGATGGACATTGAGTTCTGATGATGCTATTAGATCAAGGGAGGAATGTTTGTATATTGGAACTTTAACTATATCCCCCTCACCAAGCTCATCAAGCATTGAACCGCTTCTCGTTATGTACATATACTCCCCTACTCTGGCAGAAATATTTCCGAAATGAGAAGAAACGAGACCCTGAGATACGACCTTTTTCCCGAACTTGGAAATCTCTTTCCATACCTCGCTCATCAAATCACCATACAGGAATTACCGAGGAAGATATTTAGTTTTTTGCTGAGATCATCCATGTATCCCATCATAAAAATAAACTAAAATCTCCTCTACACGAAAGAGTAAACCGTAGATATGAAATTTTATTAGAAAATTCCGTCTTCGTTGTTTAGCCTAACGTTTGGCGGGTATCTGAAGTCGCCGAAGGCGATTTGGGTGAGGGCTGAAAGCCCGAACCAGATACCCGCTTGTTGTCCGAACCCCGAAGGGGCCGAAGCGTCGGTGAAGGGTGCCAGAGCCCGCTTTCTCTATTTGATATAAAGATTTGAAAACTCATGATATCCCTTCCTTACAAGATTACTTATTGTTTCATTTATGGAGTCTTTTATTTCCTCAACTGAACATGTTTCAGTTGTATGAATAAGTAATTTTTTAATTGTTTCCTTAGAGGATATTAAAAACCAATCTTGGTTATCGACTTTTACAAGTAAATTTAGTGTTTTTAATATCTCCAAGCAATATTCTTCCAGATAATCTTCAAGTCTTTCCACTATCTCGCTTGCGAATTCTATCACACCATTTGTTACTTCCAATGTTTCGTTTAATTTGGAAATCATCCAATCCTTACTTATTTGATTTTGATTATTAATAAACCATAATCCAAACCATTTAAGTTCCTCAATAGCATCATTACTTTTTGCTTCTTCCAATCTCCATTCATACAAATTCTTTAAACGCTCTATAATTTTTCCTTTCTTCTGATCACTTAATCCTGCATTGGACAAATCTTTTAATACCTGTCCAACGAACCATACAGCATGTCCTCTTATCCCCGGTTCTGCTTTTTCAAAAAATTGCTTTACTAAAGACTCATTTTCAATGTCTTCCAACTCTCTAAGATAGGCCCTTACTATATGTTCTGAGAGGCGACGTTTTGCTTCTACTGAAATTTTAGGAGATTGCAATTTATTAATTGCAGTTTCATATTCAGATCTTAAAATTTGATAAACATCATCATAAAACTTAGAATAGCGTATATAAGCTTCCCACGCTGCTCCCCATAATTTTCTATATTGAGGGTTCTTTGGAAATATTTTTTGTAAATTGTTCTTAGTCCAATTTCTGTTTAAATAAATTAATGCTGGTAAATACAAACCATAAACTGCCCTTACTGTAAGAGTCGGCTCAATATCAGGATTTAACATTTCTTCAAGTTTCTTTTTAACCTCTGGAACCATTTTATCTTTACTTTCACTAAGATTTAAGCATCTTGCACACCACAAGGCGTACTGAATAAGCGTATGCATCGCTTTACCTCTTACAGTATTTAGAGAAAGGGTTACTGGATCCATATTATCGCCACCGTATTTTTCTTCGTATTCTAAGCTTGGTTCATCATCTTGGAGGAGTGTAACAACAATCTTCCAAATTGTATCTTTAAGCTCATATGGTGGAGATAAATTTTTACTTTTCAGACCCTCTTCTAGGAGATCCGCAATCGCTCCTTTAACACTTTTCAAATTATAGTACCCGTCTTCTTCTAGAGTATAAGATTCTTCGGGAAGAGATAATAGAACGTCCTTACAAAATTGAATTATAGGTTTCCATTCAATTTTGTATTCTTTTTTTACTGCTTCCCTGAAGCCATCGAGTAAATAATAAATATAAACAGAGGGCAAATCTTTGAAATCCTCACACACTTTGGCAAACTCGCTGGGTCTTTCACTAACAACTTCTCTCAGAACTCTACCAAAACCCTCTCTCGAAGGTTTAAAAATTCCTTTAGGAGGGTTCCACCTTTTTAAGTAGTCTATAATTTCTTTTGAACTCATCTTTTTCATTTCATCTGAAGTTAATGGAGAAGTTGACCCCACAAAAGATTCTGTATAAAAGTGAAAGTCAGGATGTTCAGGTTCACCATATTTAGCTACCAACTTATTCCAAATTTTTTTCCACTTTGGAGGAATATCATCTTTTATTGCGGATAAATACCTCAATTGGCTGGATTCTTCTTTTTCTCCAATCCAACTTAAGATCTTATCTTTAATATCTTGAGGGAGCTTCGAAAATTGTGTCTGGAGTAAATGGTAATATTCGTGCCAAAGATGAATGTCTTCAAAAACCTTTTTGTCTGAAAACACTTTGAGAATTTCGTCTCTTAGCAATTCGGGAAATCTCCTCAGTAGATACAACTCTATCCTCCTAAAAATAGAATATTTGTAATTAGAAAGTAATTTAAAGCACTTCTCAAATACTTCTGAATTACTTTTAGCCAAAGCTTCTAAACTATCTCTTATAGATGTTACTAAAAGATTTTTTACATCCCTGTCATCCATATTTTGCGTGTGTTCTTCAATTGCTGGTCTCCAGATATAGGAAGCATCATAAAAATTCTCTGTTTCCATCTCTAATTTTATTAATTTTTGTAACTTCTCGCAAAGGATTTCTACAAATTTGCATGGTTCTTTCTGAAGAAATTCAGGAATAATTTTGTTTAAGATTTGACTATATTGCCACAAATCAAAAAATGGTTGAGTTTCATTGTCTAAAAGTATATCTTTACCACTTTTAACATCAAAAAGTATGTCCAAAGTTTCCAAAGCAGCATCGGTTTCACCTTCATGGATTAGTTTAACAGCCAATTCACCGATTTTCTCGGGTAATAAGGTAGGATAATGTGTATCTACCCAATCTTTAATAAAAGGAACAATTTCCTTTGCGATAGAAGAAGGCATTTGGATAGCACAATCAATCAAGTCAATATGGACTCTAAAATTGTCTGTCTTCTCCATTTCTTTTATTATTTCCATAACCTCTCTTGGCTTATTTTTTGCAATCTTTATAAGATATTTTGTTAATGGCCAATCGGGAAATATAACATAACCCCCTTCTTTTATTCTAGAGGGAGGTTTAGAGAAAAATCCCTGTTCCTTAAGAGGTATAAGCCAGTCTGGGGAGCTAAGTACGGAAAAGAAGTAGCGGACATAAGTTGGATGCCTGAGTAATTCTTTAAGCTTTTCAATATCTTTATCTGATGGTGTTTGAATTTTTAAAAGTTGATCTAACTCCTCAATGACCTCAGGAGCGGGTCTTAGAAAGTATAGCAATATCGCTTCAAATTCAGATAATTTAATAGCAAATTCTTCATCAGTAGTATGCTTTCCGTGATGTGAAACAGCAGTAAAATACCTGTTAAGTTCATCCCATTTCCCAATGAGTTTCTTAACCTCTTCTGCTGCTGGAAACGGGATTAACTCTGGTTTTTCTACAAATTTCCTCTCTAACTTCTCTTTTAAAATCTCTTTCTTTTTGTCTAAACAGAACTCTTTTTTTATTTCCTGAGGTATACTAACTTTACGAGAAATTAGAGCAGTAACTTCTCTTAAAGAATGTGCAGCTTGAGAAAACCTATCAGGATTTTCTTTATCTTTTAACACTATCAGAGCTCCAATATACGCGTTTGCTGCTTCTTTATCTATCTTTTGTAATTCTTTAATTATTTCTGCATGTATAAATAATTCCATCATCCTTACCTCTTTTCACATTATCAAAGCGGGCTCTGGCATTTCACTTAACGTCCAGCGGGTATCTGAAGTCCAGCCGTAGGCTGGATTTGGGCGAAGTGCCGAAGGTACGAAGCCAGATACCCGCTTGTTAGCAGCCGTCCATATCATATTGTTTTCACCTCGTAATATCTTTCTTTCAATAGGTTATAAAAATTCATTCCCTTTTCTATTACATTTCTGAGATCATCGTATGTCAAAACGATAATTATCATTTTATCTCTTTTCCACGAATCTCTTATGACACCTTTTGCATCTCTAACAAATTCCGGATCTCCTGTTATTCCATATCGAGAAAAGATTATTCCTACATTAGTGTTAGTATCCTTCATCTTATAAGCAAATGCTTCTATCTCTTTGGCACCAACTTTGTTATTCCAGTTTTTGCATTCTACAATTAATATGTCTGAAAAATCTTGAAATAAGGTTCCTTCAAACTTCTTAACTTCAAACACTAAATCTATTTCTCCTGTAGACGTTCTTTTTTTCATATTGATGAATTTTAAATATGGGGATTCTAACAGCTTTTTGGCCAGATATTCAAGTTTATCACCTTTCTCCCGAGAACTCATTTCATTATCATTAGTTATGTCTTTCAATAGATTTATCAAATCTGCTTTTCGGCTGTTAAGTAAGGTGTCATACACAACTTCAGGATATAGTTTAAGATCCTCCAGTGTAAATTTTGAATCTACTTGTTGAGATCTTTCACGAAAAAATTGATTGTTTTCAATACTTAAATGATTGGGTTTGAAAGACTCTTTGAAACTATATGTTATGAATATATCTTTCTCAGATACCGTAAATGCCTCACCACAATTAGGACAACTTATAGATTGGTCAATAGGTAAGATATCATAGCTATCATATACTTCAATGGTTTCATCACAATAAGGACATGTTAATTCAAAATTGACTTGTATTAATCCAACTTGGTTAAGCTTTTCTAATAATGATAACCATACCTTCTCATTAACTTCTATGCCAAAGTATCTATACACTCTTGGATTAAATCGTCGATGATACCCTTTATCATATATTAAAAACAGAAGACTATCTAATTGTTTAATATCACTTATAGATACATTATATTCCTTTAATTCTTCTAACACAGGAAAATACATAATCAATGACCTCCTCAGGGACCTCACTAACAAACCAAATGCTCCCTCTTTTACTTATATAAATAGTGACTTCTAAAGATCTGCCTTCGGCCAAGGTGTATGTAAATTTATATCTAGCTTTCTTTAACTCGTCACCACTTAAAAGATTTTGATATTCATTAGACTCATCTAAATCATCAATTATTGGAGCAGCAGAAACTTCCACAACATCAAAATCTCCGGCTGATCTCTTATGCCTTGCAGCCTTTTTCTTTGCATTCAAACACATTTTGATATTTTCTATTTCCTCATCTGTAAATTCTAGAATATGGGTATCAATATCCAAAATATCCGCCACCATCTTGTGAAGATGCACAGATTTTGTAAAACTGGCTCTACTTTCAATTACAAAGGAGTATTCAATAACCTAATTAAAATAGCTGCCCGTCTTGTTGGTTTAATTTCTCTGATTTCATAATTTTCTTCTATTAGATAAGTTTTATCTGCGTATACAAACTCAAGCTTAAGCAAATCGCTCCTTAACCATTGTGCTTTATTCAAAGCTGGTTTACTGGTAAGAGGTGGCCTTAATTCTTCGATAAATGGATTTCCTTCTGATTTTTCAATTATCAAATTCTCGATGTCCTCTTTACTAAAATCTATTGAGTCTGAGGGCACACTCCATGAAACAGACCCTTTTCCTGCAAACATATACCTTATCAATAATCCCTTGACTTCTTGTAATATTTCTGGATTTTCATTAACTAGTTCTTCTATTTTTGTTATTAGCGCATCTTTTGTTATATATCCTTTAGGCTCTTCCCCAGCTTTATTTGCTATAAAAAAATGAAGTTCTCTAAGAGGTACGTGTTTTCTTAGATCTCTCTTCAAACGTAGTTCCATAATCTCACACCTCCTTTATGGATGGCGGCTAACGTTTTGCGGATATGTGAAGTTTGCCCGCAAGGGCAAATTTGGGCGTAGCCGAAGGCGAAGTCACGTATCCACTTGTTATGCGCAGTTGGTCGTTTCATGACTAATCCTCCTTTAATAGTTCTTCCGCATATTTGATTAGGAGTTTAGTGACAGTTAGTATATGTTCTGCATCAGCCTTACCAAATCTCTTTACTTCATTAGCAGGATAATCTGCATATCTTTTAGGACTCGGAAAACCTTTTGGAATATCTTTTATTAATTCTTCCCAGTTTTTACCTTCCATATCCTCTAAATGTAAGCCTAAAGATACCAAAAAATTGAAAAAGCGTAAGTATGCTCGACCCCACCTCTCATTGTAAGTAAAACTACGCTCGCCAAATTCTTTCTTTATTTTTTTATCAAGAACTTTTCCTGCTTCACGGCAATTGGCAAAAACACCTTTGGTGTCCCAGGTTCTAAAACACTCCTCTGCCTTTTCTACATAACTCCATGCTTCTTCGATTACTTTCTCTCCTTTTGGGATTTCAACAATGAAATATTCGCCCATTCCTAACTTTGGTGCATAATCATGAATCCAATCTGTGGAAGGAATTCTTATATCTTTTTTCAATAACTGCTCTCTTACTTCCAAGAATATAGGACTTCCGTTTCCAGAGATTATCCATCGGTTTGTATATGATGTAGAGAAATCTGGATCATAAGCATAAGCAACAATTTTCCCAAATTCTTCACGTCTTGAAGTTGAAATTCGTATTTCTGATAAGCCTACTTTTTTAGGATCAACAAGAAAAGACTGTGAGATCACAGCCCTACTCTGGAGGTATTTAACATTTAAACATAGGTTTAATTTCACATCACCTTTTTCATCTGCCATTCTTCTCTCTTCTATGTAGTCTAAAGCTTGCTTACTTAATAGTGCAATAACTTTTGTTCTGTAAATTTCTTCTTTAAATTTTGAATCAAAACTGGAGCCTCTTGCCCCTATCTCGCTTGCTTTTGGTTTTTCATAAACATGCTCATTAATACTTGCTATTACCTTCCCATCGTCAGTTTCTAACCACCCACTCACCTCTATTATTGCTTCTTGATACTTTACATGACTTATCTCAACTTCAAAAATTATGCTTGGAAGAGCGGATTTTTCATAAGGCTCAGACTTCACACCTCTTATCTCCATGTTTCCACCTCCATTTTTTCACTCTATACCGACCAATTGCACATAACTGGTAATATCCACAATGTGCATAACCCTCCATTTCGCGCTTATTTGGAAGTTTTATTTCGGATAACCCCATCCAGAGGGCTATCGCGTTCCTAAATAAAAATTTAACGCCGAAGGAAAGATTCCAATTGATAGGCAGATTGATTGAGGAGATAAGTTACGGAAGTATTCTTACAGGGTGGGGATTATTTCGGTGGTGAAAAGGTTTCTTCGTTCTGGGCTGGAGCCACAGCAGTTCTTGCTGAAATATTATTCAGATAAGAGTCGCTCCACCTTTAAATTATCCCCAAACTCCTCAACTTCTCTTCGCTCGGAACACCGTTTTTCCAGCCGCGGATTTCGTAATACTCCTGAAGCATTTCATTGAAAATTTCCTTGGTGAGAGGTCCAACCTCAAACACCCTATCTGGTAAGACATCCTCTATTATTCCCGCCTCTACATTGAACTTTCTTTCCAGATTGTATATTCTCTCGCCCACCCTTAGGAAGTCTTCCGCATCATATTTTTTACCCGTAACTCCACTCAACAATTTTGCGAATTCCACCTCGCTAACAGCGAAAGTTGCGAATATGCAGATAACTAAGGAACTAACAGCGGCGGATAGGTTTTGTAAAATAACAACCAAGCCGGCCTTTTCAGCAGGGTTTGTAGGTCTCATCAGTTTTGGCTTTCCTATTATTTCTGGAGCCACCAAATACGCGCGAAGGTGACATCCCCCTCTGTTACTTGTGGCGTAACTCAACGCTTGCCCGTAGAGCGAAGAAGGATGATAACCTGGGAGTTCAAGTCTCTTGATGCTCATACTTGCCTCTGCCCTCCCTCTTGATTCTGCATACCTTTTTGAGCCGTAAGATAAAATGCTTTCGCCTTCTGCCATTTTTCTGAGTTCTTCCTCAATGTTGCAATTTCCTTCAATTTCTTTTTTTGCGGCTATTGTCGCACCAGCGCTTATCGTATCCATACCATAATCATCGCAGAGATTTGACGCTTTTATTATGCTCTCAAATTCGTAGTTCTCGCAGTTTGGCCCGAATGCCCAGAGCGTTTCATATTCAGGCATTTTTCTACCATGCGAATCGTATTTTTTGCACATTATGGGGCATCCGAAACACGCGGAACTTTTTTCTATTCTCTTCAAAACACTCTCCGCGGAGATATCTCCAAGTTCATCCGCATGTTTTTTTCGGAAATTAGCCACAGGTAGAGAATGCAAGTAATTTACTATATCTATAAGAATTGGAGTTCCAAATACCTTCAATCCTCTTTGTAGGGGTGTTGATGCCCTTAAAAGACGATCTATTTCCTTTATCGCCTCGCGGTACTCTTCAGGATTCTTAATCTCAGGTTTTTTGCTTCCTTTTATCACAATCGCCTTCAGATTCTTTGAACCCATTATTGCACCCAAACCCCCACGACCCGCAGCATGATGACAATCAAACATTATGTTAGCGATGAGAATCTTTTTCTCGCCTGCGCGCCCTATACAGCCAACCGAGCCCATAGATTTTAATTTATCATAAACATACGATACATTTTTTCCCCAGAGGTTCTCTGCTGAAAGAATTTCCACATAGTCATCCTCAATTTTCAGGTAAACTGGTCTTTCGCTACTGCCCTCTATCACTATAGCATCGTATCCTGCGAATCTCATTTCCTTGCTGAAACTTCCGCCGGAGTTGGAATCAAAAATGGTTCCGGTAAGTGGGGATTTGCTCACGACTTCATGCCTTGAACTCATTGGTCCCAAGCCACTGACTGGCCCCGTGGTTATAACCAGAGGATTTTCCTCGCTCAGAGGGTCTATGGTTGCATCTTTTACCAAATTATAATACAGTTTTACTCCCAGCCCTCTTCCACCCACATAATTCTCAAGAATATCCATGGGAATTTTCTCAATTTTCCAATCGTTGCTGCTCAAATCAACGCGAAGCAATCTTGAGGACCAGGTCATAAAAAGATAATGGAAAAAAAGTATTTAGATTTCTCTGCGCTTGGCTATGAGTAGAATGAGAATGCAGAATATTACAAATACCCATATTATACGGCAGTTCAGGGACTGGTGTATAGTTTTTGACGGATTCTAAATTATCGCTACACTCATAAGTATAATGACCACCAACATCCTAACAGCATTACTTCTACTCATAAGAAGCATATCGTCAAATTAATATATAAAGTTTTATGTGCGAGATTTTCCACATATTTTTAAAACTTCATTAAGGACAATTCTCAAATCCGTTTTAATGGTTATATCATCATTTCTTGTAATTTCCTCCTCAAGATACTTTATCGCGTCTTCGCAGTTTTCAAAATCTTTCAGGATATTTTTCATCTTTTCGATATTCGTTATGTACGGAAGGACATTTTCAAGCGCCTCGTGGGTTATACCCATATTGCATGCCTCCCTCTCATGCTTTCCTCGTTTTCACCCAGTATATTCATAAGTTCCGCTATGAGGGAGTCAAGAATTATTAGTGAGGAAATTTCAAATATTGTTCCCAGAGGTGCATAGTCGGGATTGATATTACTGTATTTTATTATGAGTTTTTTGCTGCAAATTTTGGCTAAAGGATTGTCGGAAGATGAGGTAAGGCAGATGGTCTCTGCCCCTATGTTCCGGGAAATTGATGCCACTAAAATTGTGGATTTTGTTTTTCCGGTGTTGGATATCAGAACAACGGAGTCCTCTTTTTTTATGACTGGTGTCGTGCTTTCCCCAATAAAATACGCGGTTTTTCCTATCTGAACGAGACGGGTTGCGAAGCATTTGCCTATAACTCCGGACCTTCCTGAACCGTAAACAAATACTCTTGGGGATTTTGCAATTATTTCTGCCACTTCCTTCACGCTGTTTTTGTCCACAGAATGGCACGCATCTCCGACCCTATCCAATATGTGATTCAGGGCATCTTCAAACACGCTCATTTTTTCTTCCTCTTCTCCTCCTTTAAAATCCTCTTTTCCAAGTGTCTGCCAAGAATAACTCTCATATAATCCGCATCGTGCTCTAAAAGCGGCGATACTGATATAAGGGTAATGTCATACTCTCTCTCCAGCATAGCTTGAGCAACCCAGTCAAATTTCAAATCTCCTTTTTTGATAGGTAGGTATCTAACGAGATTTCCTGCCTGATGTTCCACACCTGCATAGTGAACATACAGCCCATCCTTGCAATAATTTTGCAACTCATCAAATATTTTAATTACATCCTTTGATGATTTGAAGTACCCCGGCTGTTTTGTATCAGGATTAAGTTCTCTGGCATGGTGGTCTGGCATGTTAAATGTGGGCTCAACCTTTGTTTTCTCACACAGAGTTCTTATTTCGCTAAGCGAACCAAAAACAACTCTTTTACCCGTATTTTCGGGGGAGAAATTTATTTTCATTCCTTTAAGCATTTTCTTTATTTCTCTAACCGTTTTTATCGCACGGTTCATGGCCTCTTTCTTGCTTAGATTACCGTACAACCCCATATTGGAAACAACTCTATCCGCCTGAAGCGCCTCGCCGATTCTAGCGGTCCAAAGCACATAGTTCATACTTTGCTCGTAAAGTTCACTAATCCCAAGCAAATCCATGTAATAAGGGGTGTGGATTGATAATTTTATATCAAGTTCTTTGGCAAGTTCGCCCAATTTGCTCAGATGCTCATAATTTTTTGCAAGATTCCAGTATAGTTGGAGAATTATATCCTCTTCCTCCAAGGTCACGTCTATTCCCACAGGTCTGTAATTACCCTCTTCATCCGCTCTAAGAACCTCTACCACTATTTTATCTTCCAAATCCTTTACTTTTTGGCCTGCATCCTCTAATGCGGGGAGTTCCTCTATATGCATTCTGAACATCTGAACTTCTATTGCGCCCAATCCCAAGCGATACGTTTCTTTAATAGCATCCTCCAGAGTTCGACCCTTGGAAGATAACGGTATGCCCGCTATACCGTAGCGGAACATTACTGCACCTCTCTCAATCTCTTAACCATTTTTACGACGGCTTCCACCGCATCCCTTGCCTTTTCTATGCGTGCCTCTGCCTGCAAACGATTCTCGCCTGGTCCCGTAATTCCCAGAGCAACCGGTTTGCCATACTCCACCATCAAATCCTCTATTTTTCTCGCCGCATTATGGGCCACGATTTCATCATGTTTGGTTTCCCCTTCTATTATCGCTCCTAGTGTTACAACACCATCAATATCCTCCCTCTCCAAAAGGGATTTTACGCAAAGCGGAATCTCAAATGCCCCGGGTGCTTTGAGGATTTTTACCACCTTTGCCCCGAGAAATTCTGCGTGGTCCTTCGCCCTTTCAAGCATCATCATGGATATGTCGTAGTTGAACTCACTAACCACAATCCCGATCCTGATTTCGGCGCTCATCGCATGGGACATGTTGAGATAAGTATTTTTAATTTTTTGTAATCGCTATTCAACAATGGTTCCGGGCAAATCCGTGAGTTTAACTCCGTGTCTTTTGGCTATATTTCTGAGGATTTTCATTATTCCGCTTCCATACTGTACGGCCCTCTTCTCAGCGAGGTAAATTTTTTCCGGAACTCCTAACAATTTCGCCGCTTCGCGAAGAATGTATTTTCTCACGTCGTTTTTTATTTTCAGTTCCATGGGGATTTCAAGCGCGATTGATATAATTTCCTCTGAGAGGTATGGGCTAATTAGTTTTTTTCCGAATTTCTCGGCAATTTTTCTCTCTCTGGGATAAGTTATTTCAACCAGTTTTTTAAAATCCTCTTTCATAAGGGAAGGATTTTCAATATATTTTTTGTACCCTCCAAAAAGCTCATCTGCGCCTTGACCGGTAACTATAATTTTTTCCTCACAGTGTTTTGATAATATGACGAGAGGTATTTCAAACGATATTTCCACTATGCTCATCTTCCCAAATTCTCTGAGAAGAAATTTTGCCGCATCAAGTATATCATTCTCTCCAATTTCTACAATCACCAAATCTCTGTCAAGAATTTCAGCGACATCTTTTGCACACTCAACATCTTTTGAATTCTTTATTCCCAAGGTATACAGGGTTGAATTTTCAATGAGATAGGCGAGAATTCCGCTGTCAAGCCCTCCTGAAAAACCTATGGCACAGCCCCCAATATTTGAAGTTTTTTCTTTGAGAATATTCGCTATTTTTTCCGCATAGGATTTTTCGTCAATCATAATTCCTCAAACTTTATTTTCTCATCGCACAGTTTTTTGAGAATTTCTGGAAGGGAATTTATCTGCACCCTTTTCTGCTCCGTGGAATCCCTCTCCCTTATCGTTACCGTGGAATCTTCCTTGCTCTGGTAATCCACAGTTATGCAGAAAGGCACACCAACTTCGTCGGCGCGGGCGTATCTTCTCCCTATTGAACCACTATCGTCGTAATAGCAAACAATTCCCTCCGCAGAGAGTTTCTTCTTTATTTCCATGGCAATTTCCGGAAGGGAATCCTTGTTTACGAGAGGGAAAACTCCCGCCTTCACGGGTGCAATTTTGGGCGGGAGGCGCAGAACCCTGTATCCTTCCTCCCTCTCATAATAAGAATTGTAAAGTATTCCGAAAATTATTCTGTCAACGCCGTATGAAGGTTCTATTACCACGGGATAGAATTTTTCATAGGATACTTCTTCCTCCACGATTTCAACCTGAAAAGCATTCTCGGGCAATTCTATTCCAAAAACTTTCTTTATATTTCCATCGGATTTCTCTATGATTTCCGCCGCTTCCTTCGCCCTTTCCCTGAAAATCGGGCCGAGAACCTTCATATTTGCCTTTACTACCTTTCTTTTCACTTTTTTCTTCTCTCCGAGTTCCCTCAAAACTCTCAGATCTTTTCCCGAGTATTCTGAATGTCTCTTCAAATCGTAATCTCCGCGGTCCGCTATGCCGACGACTTCAACCCAATCCTCCCCGAATTTCACTTCACAATCCCAGCAATCGTTGGCATAATGGGCGAGTTCATCATCTCTGTGCTGTCTGAACCTCAGGGCTTTCTCAGGTATTCCCGCGGAAAGAAGCAGTTTGTAAGTTGAGTACATAAAAAATGCCATGGCTTCGCTTCCGATTATTCCTTCTTTTAGGGCATCTCCTATGCTTGTATGCATTTCCTCTCCATTTTTGGGAACGAGATACAGCTCGCATTTGAGAACTTCTTCGTCCAGATTCCACTTTCTCTTCTCATCCAGGAAAACTTCAACTTCAAACATATTGAACTCTCTCATTCGGAGCAGGGCGTTTCTGGGCGAAATTTCGTTTCTGAACCCTTTGCCAACCTGAACCACGCCGAACGGAATCTTTTCCCTCGCCAGCCTGTAGAGTTTGTCAAAATTCACGAAAATTCCCTGGGCGGTCTCGGGCCTTAAGTATGCTATTCTCTCCATATATGGGCCGTAGTTCGTTTTGAACATAAGGCTGAAAACACCTCTTGGGATTAGAGGGGAGGAGCATTTTGGGCATCTCAAATCTTTCAATTCTTCCTCATTCTTTGGTACATATCCCAGAACATCCTCCGCCTTCATCAACCCGCATTTCTCACATTCAACTATGTAATCTCCGAACTTCTCCGCGTGGCCGGAAGCGATATAAACTTCCTCCGCCCCGAGGTTGGGGCTATCGATCACAATGAATCCCAACTTCTTGACATAGTAATCCTTCAGAATTTCTATTAGATTGTCTTTCATCAGAGCTCCATAATGTCCGTAATCGTAGAGGCCAGCCATACCTCCGTATATTTCATAGGAGCGCCAGAAGAATCCCCTTCTTTTTGCCAGTTCCACTATTTTCATAAATCTCTCATCGGGCATACCTTATTCCCTCCTCTTGAAGAATTTTCTTTGCTGCGGAGTATATGCTCATTCTTCCTTCAATGACTTCTTTCACAGCGGAATTCAGTTTATCCTCATCAATGTTATTGAGCATATCTTCAAGAATTGAGCGCATAGCGCTTATTATACCCCACTTCACCTTTGTTTCATAATTTTTGTCAGCCACGGTTCTATGCTCTTTTATGGCGTTATAAACATCTTCTATTCCATTGGGGGGTTGCAATGAGGTACAGAAAACTCTTTTCCATCCTTCCCTGGATGAAATTTCTTTTTCAACAAGAGATTTCATCATTTCACAGTTTCCCAAATCGCTCTTGGTTATGATGAATATATCACCAATTTCCATTATTCCCGATTTCATAATCTGGACTTCATCCCCTCCGAAGGGTGATATGAGTACAAGTATAGTATGGGCAATTTCGTATATATCATACTCCGTCTGTCCAACACCAACGCTCTCCACGAATATATAATCAAAGCCGAAGGCGTCCATGGTATCAACTACCATTTTTACCTCTTTGAATAAACCTCCCTTTGAATTTCTTGAAGCAAAACTCCTTATAAAAACCCCATCGTCGGTTGCGAGTTCCTGCATCCTTATTCTATCTCCGAGCAGCGAACCACCCGTGAATGGAGAGGAAGGATCAATCAGTATGGCTCCCACCTTCTTTCCCTCTTTCCTCGCCTCTTTAATTAGAGCGCCTATGAGGGAACTTTTACCCACGCCAGGGGCACCAGTTACCCCTATTATATGAGCATTCCCCGTTCGAGGAAAAATGTCCTGATAAAACTTTTCGTAGTCAATGTTTCCATCCTCAATCATTGTGAGCAGTTTTGCCAGCGCCCTTTTATCGCCTTCAAAGAAGCCCTCCGGAATCATTTTCCATCACCGATAATTTGGTTGACGAAATCCACTATCTTTGAAGTGGGAGTTCCAGGTCCGAAAACTTCAGAAACACCCATTTCTTTGAGTTTCGGGACATCCTGAGGAGGTATAATTCCTCCAACAACTACAGGAATTTTCAGATTTTTCTCTTTCATAAGTTCAAAGAGTTTTTTTATGAGTACAAGGTGCGCTCCCGAGAGTATGCTTATTCCAATCACAGATACATCTTCCTGAATTGCCGTGTTCACAACCATATCAGGAGATTGCCTTATCCCGGTATACACTACATCGTAGCCCGCATCGCGAAAAGCACGGGCCACTATTCTCGCTCCTCTATCGTGGCCGTCCAAACCCAATTTGGCTATGAGTATTTTTTTCCTCATCTGAGTAAGAGAAATCCGAGGCAATATTTAAAAATGGCGTACTGCATGCGAATAACAGTATCTCTGCATAGTATGGGAAGAACTGGTGGATACTTTTGGCGAGATGTTCTGTGAAGAAAGTTAAAATAATCTATGACCAAAATCTTAATTTAAAATCAACTATTATGCCCCACTATCATTATGAGGCTGATTGTAGATGTTGGCCACCCCGGACATGTACATCTCTTTAAAAATGCAATGCGAATACTCAAAGAAAGGGGACATGAGATATTCGTAGTTGTGAGAGAGAGGGAGAATGCAGTAAAACCTCTCCTTGAACATTTAAATATAGATCACATAGAGCTATATCCTAACGCTAAGGGAATTGTTCCTAAAGCAATAACCATGCTTAAAAATGATTTGAAACTACTTAAAATAACTAAAAAAATAAATCCTGATATTCTTCTAAGCATGACTTCTCCATACTCCGCCCAAGTAAGCAAAATAATAAACAAACCGCACATAACCTTCGCGGATACAGAAGATGCGAAGTTAATATTAAAATTAACCGAGCCTTTTACAGATGCTTTTATTACGGAGGAATATTTAAGATATAAATTTCCGAAAAATAAACATATCTCTTTACCGACATGGAGACCTCTTGCATATTTACATCCAAAATATTTTGAACCAGATAAAAAAGTTTTAGATTATTTGAATATAGATTATGGAGATAAATTTTTTATTGTGCGTTTTTCTGCTTGGGACGCCTCCCACGATTGGAAGTTAAATTTGGATATAAGTTGGGATGAAAGAATGAAATTTGTTAAGAATTTATCCAAACATGGTTATGTTTTTATATCTTCCGAGGAAAAAGTTATAGGTAAAATTCCGTATGGAAAACCTTTAAAGATTCCACCTTATATGTTTCACGATGCCCTTGCATTCTCTTCAGGTTATTTTGGTGAAGGTCATATGTCCGCTAGAGAAGCGGTTTGTTTAGGGATACCTACAATTCTTATTTCGCCCCGCGCAAAGTTAGAAAGTGTAATAGTACATCTATCAGATAAAGGTTTCCTCAAGATTTTTAATAGTTATAAAGAACTAAATAATGAAAATATTATGGATTTGATGTCATCTAAAAAAGATGTGATTAAAAATGAGATAAAAAACCTTGTTGATTTAACAGAATTTTTTGTATACTTTATTGAAAGCTATCCGTCTTCCAGAGATGAATACATAAAAAACAAAGATAAACTCATTGAGAAATTTAAATTTGGAACTGAAGGATAAATTTTATATCGTATGTTTTCATATACTCAACCCCATGGAAAGTTACAAATTAATCGGAAATGTTATACTTGGGAAAAACGTACAAATAGGCGATTTTGTGGTCATAGGCATACCTCCGAAGGGCTACAGTGAGGATGAACTATCTACAATAATTGGGGATGAATCTGTAATAAGGTCGCATACAAGTATATACGCAGGCAACAAAATAGGCAAGAATTTCCAAACAGGGCATGGAACCAGAATAAGAGAATTTAACGAGATAGGCGATAATGTAAGTATAGGCACTAATACTGTTATAGAGTTTAAAGTAAAAATTGAAGATAATGTCAGGATACATTCTCAAGCGTTTATTCCGGAATACTGCGTAATTAAAAGGAATGCTTGGATAGGCCCGAGAGTAGTTTTGACAAACGCGAAATATCCCCGATATCCCGGTGTGAAGGAAAATCTGAAAGGAGTAATCGTGGAAGAAAACGCTAAGATAGGTGCAAACGCAACGATACTGCCCGGTGTTAGGATAGGAAAAAACGCCCTTGTTGGGGCAGGAGCGGTAGTAACAAAGGATGTTCCGGACAATGCTGTGGTTGCCGGAAACCCTGCCCGCATAATAAAATGGGCGGACGAAATCTCTTATTGAGGTGATATTATGAAGTATCCACTTGTAAAAATGTACGTGGATGATGAAATCAAAAGAAAGGCGTTGGAAATTCTTGAATCCGGAAAATACATAAAAGGTCCCGAAAGCAAAGCATTTGAAAAGGAGTTTGCGGGATATATCGACGCGAAATATGCTGTGAGTACGAGTTCGGGTACTACGGCACTCTGGTTAATATATGATGCTTTGGGAATAAAGAATGGTGCTGAGTTTATTGCCCCTTCGCATACATTCATAGCAACCGTTACGCCCGCGGTTCACATGGGCGCCAAACCAATTTTTGCCGATATAGATGAAAATACATATACGCTGGACCCCGACGATGTGAAACGAAAGATTACAGAAAAAACGAAGGCCATAGTGGTGGTACACCTTTACGGCCATCCTGTGGATATAAAACCTCTTTTGGAAATTGCGGAAGAACACGATCTGTATTTTATAGAGGATTGTGCTCAGGCGCATGGAGCACTTTACCATAATAAAAAGGTTGGGAACTTTGGAATAGCGTCCGCATTTTCGTTTTTCCCATCCAAGGTTATGACTGTGGCTGGAGATGGGGGTATGGTGGTTACAAATGATGAAGAACTTGCTGAGAAAATAGGTACCCTGAGAGACCAGGGAAGAATCAAAAAATATGAACACATAATGTTGGGATACAATTTCCGCCTTAGCGAGATTCTTGCTGGAGTGGGTAGAATCCAATTAAAACATTTGGAGGATTGGATAAAAAGAAGGAATGAAATTGCAAAAATATACAACGAAATTTTAGAAGATGTTGTTGTTACACCTACGGTTAAGGATTGGGCAAGACATGTTTATTATGTTTACACGATCAGGGCTAAAATGAGAGACAAATTAAGGGAATACTTACATAGCCAAGGCATCGCCACGGGACTTTATTACCCGATTCCCGTTCATTTACAGCCATGTATAAAGGAAAGATTTCCTCCGACAAAATTGCCCATAACCGAGAAAATTGTTGATGAAATATTATCAATACCTATGCATCCGCAACTTAGCGATGAAGATGCAATGTTTATCGCAAATAAAATCCGAGAATTTTATAGGGGTGTTTAAAAATGAAAATTGGGTTAATCGGCACCGGCTACTGGGGAAGAAACCACGCCAGAGTATGGAGAGAATTGAAAGATGAAGGAATTATAGATGATTTCATCTTGTGCGATGTAAACGAAAATGCCGTAAAACCTCTTGCGAAGGATTTTGGAGTTAAATACGAAACGAATCCAAGGAGAATTATTGAAGATAAAAGCATTGATGCTGTTGATATCTCTTCTTCAACTCCCACGCATTATACTCTGGCAAAAAATTCTCTTATGAACGGAAAGCATGTACTGGTGGAAAAACCTATGGCAGAAAATAGTATTGAATGTGAGGAGTTGATAAATCTTTCAAAATCTTTTGAAAGAATTTTGATGGTCGGACATATATTTAGATATCACCCCGCACTTATTGAGTTAAAAAATATGATTTCAAGAGGAGAATTCGGAGATATATTGACATTATATACCAGAAGGTTATCTTTTAGAGTGCCGCGCAAAGATATGGGGGTGTTGATGGCTCTTGCAATCCATGATGTTGATATTTACACCTATCTTTTAGATGAGGACCCGATAGAACTATTCGCGGAACTCAACACTAATTTTATAAAAGGTATTGAGGAGGATGCCCATATTATTATGAAATTCCCGAAAACTTTTGGCTACATCCATGTAAGTTGGAACTTTCCGGTTGGAGGTAAAATTAGGGAATTGATTATCGTTGGCACAGAATCTTCCGCAAAAATAGATTATCTCAAACCCGATGAAATTGTGGTTTATAATGCATCAATAACTGAGGAATCAATAAAGAATGAAGGCAGTTTTATAAAGAGGGTGCCTTACAAAGAACCTCTAAAAGAGGAACTTTTGGATTTTGTTAGATGCATAAAAAATGGAACCAAGCCCAAAGCGGATATGTATGTTGGCAAAAAAGCCGTTGAAATTATCGAAAAAATCAACGAAGCAGCGAGCAAAAAAATGGTTATTTCTATTTGATTATTCCAAGTCTTTTTCCCATATATATATTTGCTTCGAGCCAAGATTCTAAGGAGCCAATATCCAGCCT
>Ga0190313_1000640_pt1 | contig 20335 bp, 19 predicted proteins | sample 4870071011_MG_FD_169989 | JGI IMG/M metagenome (GOLD analysis project Ga0190313, IMG submission 169989) | Hydrothermal vent sediment bacterial communities from Southern Trench, Guaymas Basin, Mexico - 4870-07-10-11_MG | ecosystem: Environmental > Aquatic > Marine > Hydrothermal vents > Sediment ...
CGAGCATAAAACCGGGGGTGTGAATCTCAATGACTATCAGAGCGAGACCGATGAGTATCACTGCTATTCCGAGCCAAGCAGCCATTAGGGAAGGAAAGAAAAAGGAGTATTTAAAATTTGTTAAAATGGAAAAATTTGTTTATGTCTGATATTCCAAGTAGCAATTGGCATCAACATAAATCCAGAATCCCATTCCTGGATATATGTAAAAATCGTAGGAGGGTGGAGAAATTCCCGGAAGATAATCCTCGTACTGTTGTGCGGAAGTGTTCCATATGGAAATCAATGTAACATTTCCTCCAATTACATAATTCGCAAGTTCCGATGCCTTTATCGCTGAGAAATTCAACCAGCCAATAAGATTCCAGCCTTTTCTTAGGTCAACTCGGACAGTTCCTCTATAAACGATGCCGTAAAGTTTGATTGTTTTTGTTGCGGAGGCGCTGTTGTAAATCCATATTCCAGAATACCATGGTATTCTATAATTTGGCGAATCATCTACACCAACTAACCTATCTGTGTATCCGGTAGCGGGGTCATAAATAGATATGATGTCCCCCGATTTCAGGAATGAATCAAGCATTGATGCGTACATATTATCATTATAGAGTGGGTTGGAAATAAGGTTCCATCCCGACTGTAGGGTTAGTTCAAAGTATTTTGTAATTTCTATTTTGACTAAATCCGTTCTCCAATCCGCATCTGCTTGCGGGAACACGAAAACGACATTGCTACCATTTATGTACATTGCGGGCCAAGTTGATGAGTAGTAGCTCTCTGTTAGTTTCATGGTATTCACTGTTGTGAAGTTATCTTCGGAGAAGAGGGCATAAAGTTGAGCCATGCCCGATGAGGAATATCTTTCCGCTGCGGGATAGGGAAACCAAAATGTGCCTGCGGAATCTTCAATCATATACGGAATTCGCATAACAGAATAATAGTTGTTGTACAGATCAATCACAGGTTTTGGCTCAATAGAAGAGAACGGCACTATGGTGGATGACCATGATGTACCGTCATAGTATTTCATAACCGGAGAGTATGTGGAGGTTCTATTACTCCACCAGACCACCCATATCTTTCCGTATGAATCTTCAAAAGCATACGGGAAAACATCCTGATAGTTTCCGCTCTCACTATAGTTTTCCAGGGCGTTTTCCGAACTCCAAGAATCTGTATAGGTCATGTAGTATATATCCCTTCTATTTACCTCTGTGTCAAGTTTATAATAGAATAACCACAGCTTACCGGAAGAATCTACAAAGGCGTATGGATGATATCCTCTATCCACATTATGGTTAGCATCATTGGTGACTTGACCAGTAATTGATGATTCGGAAGACCATGTATCCCCGTAATCATCCGAATAAGTGGAATTGACATAGATCTTTATGCTTTCATCCTGCAAGGTCCATCCTCCGATTGGTGTGTATCTATAATGGCGATACCAATATACATATTGGTAAAATAACCAGCTTCTCCCATTCTGAATGGCGATCGTTGGGGTATACCCCATATACTTATACATGTACAAATCTGCTATTAGACCAGATGATTCATATACCCACCTTTCCTCTTTTTTAATCCTATGTACCCCTGATGTGAATGAATTTGTCTGAGTATCGTAAATTCTCGCTGCAATCCATTCTCTATTCATATTCCAGTAAGTATCAGTATTTTCAACGGCTTTGTATATGGCATCTTTCTCATGCCAAGCGATGGCCACATATCTCCCATCGTAAGATATTGTTAAGTCATCTTTATATTTTGTACTACTTGTGGACACTTGGATTGGGGTGGACCATGTAGCTCCTCCATCGGTGCTGTAAATGAGATAAACATGGATTACATCGGTTGAATCTTTTGCAAGATAAGCCATAAATATTTTATTAGGATCTGTTTTATCCTGTGCAATTGCCGGATAATATTCCGAGGTAGTAGTATCCGTTATTTTTTGTGAAATATAGGAGTAGTTGCCCTGTATATTTAAAATGATTGTTATGCTATCTTGAAGATAGCTTACATTTTCAGATGCGGCTTTTATTATAACATCTCTTAATCCTGGATCAAGTGAATTTCTTGGCTTTATATTAGCAACTATAGATGCATATCCTCCTGCAGGCACGGAAACTTTTGTTTTATCCAATGTAACGGTAACATCTGAAGGAGATACAACGCTCAGATTATACGAATCATCCTTATTTCCATAGTTGGTAATATTGAATTCAAATTTTATACTCTGTCCTGGATAAACATAATCGTATATTTTATCAAAAGTTACATTTTTGCCTTTGTAATTCCAAGTAAGTCTCATATCGTAATCTTTCTTACCCAAGTTTCCGGAAACTACTAGAGCGAATGGCTGTTTATCGCTACCTGCAACACTATTACCAGGAACATTTTCGCCTATGACTTCTATTTTCCATTTACCCGTCTTGGGATTTTGCACATAAACGCATTCCACATTATTCAAATCGTCATCCTGATCACTATCGTTACTCCATGGATTGGTACCCGTGGGGTTAGGAACGGCCCAACTATTTGAGAAGTAGTTTCCATAATAGACATTTCCTGAAGGATCCGTAACTTTCAAATCCAAATCGTTTACGAGAGATGGATTTGCGTATTTGGCAGCACCGGGATCGGACCAGACCAGGGTTATCTTCAGGGGCTCATCACCGCCTACTACATTTATATAGGTTATGTTGGTATCTCCTGTTTGAATTCCTGAGGTATTTTGCCACCACTTGAAGCTTCTTGGTGGTTTCGGGAATAGGGTATTCTCTATATCTACCATTCCCCATCCTTGGACATAAGAAGGTATGCCGTATCCTAAATCTCTGGCTCCGTTTATTAGCATGGCTTTTACTAACGCGGATGAGATATTGGATGGATCCATATTCTCTACTTTTATGAAGTAATCGTACACAATCGCTGCGGCACCGGCCACCGAAGGATTGGACTGTGAAGTCCCTGAACAATACTCATAATATTTATTTAAGTCGTAAGGACCATACAAACCATCTTGTGCTCCCATGGCTCTTGTGGATATGTCCCAAGTACCCACACCTACTACATCAGGCTTAATTCTACCATCTAGGGTTGGTCCTCTTGATGAGAAATCTACCACATAGAGGGGCGTGATTCCCTCCACAGGATCATGTCCTGGCCTGTAGTTCTCCGCAGCCCCTATACACAGAACATTCTTGCCCGAAGCAGGGTCGCCAATGGTTTGATTTCCAGGACCCTCATTTCCGGCGGAGACGGTTATGAGAACCCATGTGTGGTTCCACACAAACCAGTCCGCATCATGCGCATTTTCCCCATAATCTCCGTCCAGAGCTGCGCCCCAAGAATTGCTATGTACATTGAACACAACACCAAGATTATCCGCGGCGGTTTGAGCATCCTTTAGAGCGTCCAAAAATGTTCCACCCACACCATCAAAGCTTATACTATTCGGGTTATCTTTATCTTCTGCTGCCTGGAAAATCAATCTTGCCTGTGGAGCACCACCCGCAAATGAGTGATAGTATGTGTTGTTCATGGGATCTGAGCCACTCATAAATCCGTTGCCCAAAATAATTCCAGAAACATGTGTTCCATGGCCGGAATAGTAATCTCCTGTATCTTTATCTCCCGCAACATCCCTTATCGCCAAAATCCTTGAACTTCCTGTGGGTTGGCCACCGTTAGCATATAAATCGGTGTACTGGGAGAAGAAATCCCAGTGAACCTTCGTTGGGTCATTTTTATCTGCATCGCTTGAGGCATTTGAAATTCCCGTATCCAGAACAACAACCACAACAGCACTTCCATTCAAATTTTCAGGCAGAGAGGAACGCCATGTATTCCACGCATCTCTCGTCCTTAGGAAATATGATGAAATGAAATTGTTGTAGAGCTTGTTTTTGACATATCTGCTTATCCCCTTAACTTCTTCTATCTCTGCTATTTTTTTCAATGTATTTCTATCGGAGATATGTACCTTTAAAAGTTTTCCATTACTGAGTATTTCAAAATTTTTAACTATCTTAGAAACCTCGCTATAAGCACTTTTGTCGAAAAGTTCCACTATATACCAAGAACTATCAGTTGGTTTATTTCTTAAAACCGTGTAATCATACTTGAATTCTGGAAGGTACGGGTATATTCCTTTAATTATGTCTGGATTTTTGAAAATTTCTCTGATCTTTCTGTAGTCACCTCTCACCAAATATGCGTAGTTTGGAATGTATTCATATATCTTAAATCCATTTGCCAGAAGAGTTTTTCTCCACTCTGCTTTTATGGGCCCTGCGAACTGTACAATGAAATACTTTCCTATTTTCACTTTTGGCAGTCTGTCCGGTATATATTTACCAGAGTCAAATCCTAGTACATACTTTGGAGTTTTGAAAGGATAATTGCCGTATGTTTTAATAAGAACTCTTCCATCAGCATATCTTGCCAATATTTCTGCATTCTTAGGACAGAAAGCCTCATCCACAATGTAGTATTTCTTTTCTCTGGAAACCTCTGACAATACTATAAAGCCGGCGGAGACAATAAACACAGTTATAATAAACACAAATATATACTTTCTCACAATATCACCTCCTTCTTAAGTAGCATAATTATTATCATTATATCAACCAAAAACAAAATTGAATTTAATTCAGGGGTAGTTTCCTGCAGATGCACATCAACTTCCACAGCCGATGTAGCTGAAGTGTTAACAACGGTGCTGTTACTTCCCCAGTATTTGTCCACCGTAACATTAACATATATCAAATCACCGTCGGCATATCCACCATCCATATTAGCCAGATCCACCTGATAGTATCCGTTTTCATTTGTATAATTAATTGTCCAGTTCCCGGTTCTCGCGTTTGTTATATTCACAGGCACATTTTGTGCTACAGTTCCATTAGGATAATACACATAACCGTATACTACATATGGCTGTTGTTGACCTGCAATGCTAACATCGCTACTTCTCTCGGCGGAATAGGATGAAACCGCCATTAAAATTCCAAGTATAATTGTAAGAAAAGATATCAATGCAAAGCTGAAATTATTTTTTCTGCGCTTTTTCCGAGTTCTCTGCGATTTGCTCAGGCCGTTAACAAACCCGGGAAGGGGCTTATCGGATACCATAGCATCACCCACTTGAGTAAACTAAATGTATCCCTCTATATAAACTTTCTCAATATTGCACAAATTTGTTGTTTATTAAATTTAAACAGCAAATTCAGAATAGAAAGAGGCCACTGGAACTCAATTTTCTTTCCAGTTTTCCAGAAAATTTTTGAATAATCACTTCAGCCACGAAAACCTCTCCTTTTATCAGATGACCGCCAACCACAGAAAAATCTCTTTTGCCAAGAACGGCATGTAAATGCAAGAAAACTTTTCCTTCTTTTAGAGATATGTTTCCCATAGCGGATAAAAGTTCAACCTGCTCATCTACATCCATTTCTATATATTTCTTCATTTTTGGGTCATAATATCCTATTCTTGCGTTTTTTAATGCTCCTATAACCTTTACTTCACCACATTTTATATCGTTTTCTGAGGCAAATTTTTCAATTTCTTTGATCAAATCTTTGCCTTCGGGAATGCGAAATACAAAAACTCCTTCAATTTCTCTCATAACATCACCTCTCAGAAGATTCTGCTTCCACTTTTTATAACACCTCTCGCCAAAGCACCTGGCCCTATGAAGCTACAACTACCGATAAAAGTTCCGACATCTATGCTTGCGTTAATACCTGTATGCACAAAATCTCCCATTATCGCCCCAAGTTTTCTTCTTCCGGTATCTACGAGTTTTCCTTTCAAATAGACCTTTATGCTTTTTTCATCCAGGCGGAGATTCGCAATTTTTGTTCCCGCGCCCAAATTGCAATTTTCTCCGATCACACTATCTCCCACATAGTTGAAATGGGGAATTTTCGTTCCGTTCATTATTACTGATGCCTTTATTTCGCAGGAATTACCCACATGGCAGTTATCACCTATAACCGTATACGGCCTAAGATAGGCATTGGGTCCTATTTTGCAGTTTTTCCCTATGAGAACAGGACCTTCAATATATGTACCGCTCAGTATTCTGCTCCCCTCTCCAATTCCAACATTTCCCTTAATAACGACATTTTCCTCAATCTCTCCATTTATTTCAAATTTCTTGCGGTCCATAAGGAATTTGTTGATTTCAAGTAAATCCCAAGGAGTGCCTATATCAAACCAATACGATTTTGAACGGACTATTTTTATCTCTTTTCTCACAGCCATTTTGTTTATTATATCCACCAATTCGTATTCTCCCCTTGCAGAAATATCGCAGGAATAGTTAAAAATATCTCTATCAACAAGGTATATTCCGGCATTTATCCACTGATTTTTCGCTCCTGGAACCTTTTCTTCAATTTTTTCAAGATAATCCTCTCCTTTTATTATACCATATCTTTCGGCATTTTCTTTAAAAACAGAGAGGATGGCGATATCTTCTGATAAAATTTCCTCAACCACTCTGGGATCAAAAATTAAATCCCCATTAAGAATCAAAAATTTGTCTTCTGGATATCTCTTCAGATATCTTATAGCATCTCCTGTGCCTGCGATGGATTCCTGATACTCATAACTTATCCTAGCATTCTTGTACTTATCGCCATACCTTTTTGCTATTATGCTTCCCTTGTAGCCTATCAAGATAGTTATTCTATCTATTCCCGCGTTTACGATAGGATCAAGAATATGTTCAATTATCGGTTTGTTTAGAACGGGAATCATGGCTTTTGGTCTATTTTCGGTTAAGGGCCACATCCTCGTACCTTTTCCAGCAGCCATAATAAATGCGCGAATCATAACAATTCCTCCTTTATTTTATCTATAACCTCTTCAAGAACTTTTTTTGCCTTATCCTCTATTTCTGATTCCACAGTTATCCTTACCTTTGGCTCAGTTCCCGAAAACCGAATCAAAATCCAGGAATCCCCCAAGTCTATTCTCCAACCATCCGCGCGATTTACCTCAAAGCCCTCAAAAATTTTCTCAATTTTTCGGGTTAATTTCTCTCTGTCTTTGTATCTGAAACTTTTTCTTATGATGTAAAACTTAGGAAATGAATCCACAAGAGAATCCAAATCTTCCTTTTCGGCTATTTTTGCAAAAACCGCCGCAGAGTATATTCCATCTGGAGCATACATCCTTTTTGCAAAAATTTGCGTTCCGCTGTTCTCACCGCCGAAATTAATACCTATTTCTTTCATAAGCATACTCACAAAAGCATCTCCAACTTTGCTGCGATGCACCTTGCACAGTTTTTCCAAAAGCATTGAGGAATCAACCGGCGCCACTATTTCGTTAAATCCGAAGTGTTTTACAAGGATGGCGAGGATTTCGTCACCGCTCAGGATCTTTCCTTTTTTTGTTATCACAACCACTCTATCCGCATCGCCATCGTTCGCCACCCCTATATCGGCGTTGGAGGAAATAACCATTTTCCTAAGATTCTCCAAATTTTCTGGAGAAGGTTCTGATGGTCTTCCCGGAAACAAGCCATGCGGGTGGGAATTCAGAGAAATCACATCGCAGCCCATTTCCGAAAGAACTCTTGGTGTTATATATGACGATGCCCCATTTCCGGGGTCGCTGACAACCTTAACTTCTGAACTGCCCACATCCTTGAGCAAATCTTCAATATATTCATCTACTATGTTATCCTCGGCCAATCTTCCAGTTTTCTCCCAACGAACTATATTGCATCTTTCCATAATCTCTTCTATTTCCTCGCACTGCTTTTTGGAGAATGAGGAACCATCCCTGTTCCATAGTTTTATTCCGTTGTACTCCGGCGGGTTATGGGAAGCCGTAATTACCGCTCCGCAATCGTAGTTACGGGATGCATAGGCGATTAGAGGTGTGGGTACCATTCCAGCGAGATACACATCGCACCCAGAGCTTAAAACGCCAGATACGAACTCCGAAGTTATCGCCTGAGATGTCTTTCTTGAATCGTATCCTACCACGATCTCCGAGAATATACTTCCAACTGCGCATCCCAACCTTCTCGCTATTTCTAAGAGCTGTGGAGACCAAGGCATTCGCACACCCGATGAGCCGAAATACCTCATATCAATCACTCCACGGTAACGCTTTTAGCCAGATTTCTCGGACGGTCTATTTCACAACCTCTTAACCTGGCGGTGTGGTAGGCAAGGAGTTGTAAAACCACTATGTTAGGATAAATTGTGAAAAGGGGATGGGTATCCGGAATTTTTATCAAAACATCTACGAATTCCTTTAGTTCGAGGTAGTTAGATACTCCTATAACCCACGCCCCTCGGGCGTTTACTTCTTTTATATTTCCCACCATCTTATCGTAGGCAGCGTCCTTCGGGGCTAGAGCAACCACGGGTGTGCCGTTGGTTACGAGGGCGAGGGGGCCGTGCTTCAATTCCCCCGCTGGATACGCTTCGGCGTGAATGTAAGATATTTCCTTCATTTTAAGCGCGCCTTCCATGGCTATCGGATAATTTATTCCTCTTCCTATGTAAAACATATTTTCCTTATTGGCAATTTTTTCGGATATTTCTTTTATTTCATCCTCCATACTTAAGGTTCTATCCACATACCTCGGTGTTTTTCTTAACTCGTAAATTAATGAGTTCATTTCGGAAGAATCTATTTTTCCTCTGTCATATCCGTATTTTATCGCAAGGTAATGAAGAACGCTCAACTGTGTGATGAATGTTTTTGTAGCCGCAACACCTATTTCCGGACCCGCATAGGTGTATATAGTTTCATCCGTGATTCTTGTTATGGATGAACCTTTTATGTTCGTTATCGCCAGAGTTTTCATACCGAATTTCTTGGAAATTCTCGCAGAGGCGAGGGTATCCGCGGTCTCTCCGCTCTGAGTTATGAGGATGACAAGCGCATTATCTCCAAAATATTTTCTGTATCTGTACTCTGAGGCGTAATAGACCTCCGTGGGCATTTCGGCAATTTCCTCAAAAAGATACTTTCCCGCGAGGGCAGCGTGGTAGGAAGTTCCACATCCCACAATTATTATTCTATCAAAATCTTCAAAGTTTGGCTCCAGTTCCAAAAGATATTTCAGAGTATTTTCCAGCGCGATGGGTTGCTCGTGAATTTCCTTGAGCATGAAGTGCTCGTAACCGCCCTTTTCCGCGCTTTCCGCGGACCATTCCACTATCTCCTCATTTTTTTTAATCTCCTTGCCCTCCAAATCGTAAATTTTAACTGAATTCTCAGTTATCTCGCAAATCTCACCGTCATCAAGAGGTATCACTCTATTCGTGTATTCCAGAAAAGCGGGTATGTCCGAGGCAAGGAAATTTTCCCCCTCGCCAAGCCCTATAACCAGCGGGCTTTCGTTCTTCGCTCCCAGAATTTTTTTCTCACCTGCGTGTATGGCTATTATAGCGTAAGAACCTTTTAGACGAGAAATTGCTTTGATAAATGCTTTCAGAAAATCTCCTTCGTAATTCTCCTCTATTAAATGTGCAATTACCTCCGAATCAGTATCAGATGTAAAAACATGTCCTTTTTCCGTAAGTTCTTTTTTCAATTCGGCGAAATTCTCTATTATGCCGTTGTGTGCTATGGCAAACTCTTTCTTGCAATCTAAAAATGGATGAGCGTTTCTGTCCTCCACCGCACCATGGGTCGCCCATCTTGTATGGCCAATTCCCACATTTCCTTCAAGAGTAAAATTGAGATAATCAACATATCCTTTTCTCTTCTCCACGGATATTCCGCCGTTGGTTATAACAGCTATACCTGCGGAATCGTATCCTCTATACTCCAACCTCTTCAGAGTTTTTTTGAGCACCTCTCCAGCATTTCTGTATCCCACATAGCCGACTATTCCGCACATATCACACCACACTCTCTTCCTCACATATATCTTCGGTTATGTATTTCATCCCTTTAATCTTGGCGTTATTTCCTATCAGAATTCCCGGTGCTGTGATAACCATCGCGCCAATTTTGCAATCATCGCCCATAACCACACCGAAATTCTCTCTGTGAATTATTTCGCAATTTATTATTTTTTGGAAGCGCCCAGTTAATGAAGTAAACCTATCTCCCACAGAACATCCTTCTCCTATAATGGAATTCTGTATGAGGGAGTATTTGCCTAGGGAGGAATCTTTCATAATTATGCTATTCTCCAGATATGAAAATGCGCCTATCGTAACATTCTCTCCAATACATGTTCCGGGCATTATGACCGAGTTCTCCCCTATAACGCAATTCTCCCCAATATAAGCAGGGCCTTTTATAAATACGCCTGAACCTATTTTTGTTCCTTCGCCAACATAAACATTTCCTAATATATTAGCATTGGCAACGGTTCCCGACAAACTTCTCGGAATGTTTCTCAAAACCGTGAAGTTAAGGCGCAGTAAGTCCCAAGGATATATTGCGTCCATCCATAGACCCTTTGTAATGGAAATTTTCAAATTTTCCAACTCATTTAAGATATCCGGTAAATCGTATTTTTCATTTTTCATACCATCACCAATAATCTCAAAAATATCGTCAGATAGCTTGGCTATCCCCGTGAATATGAGACCTCCCTCTTCTCCCCGCTCCTTTTCCGCGATTCTTATTTTACCTTCTTCCTCAATCACCGAACCGTATTTGGATGTGATCTCACTGTATGTTGCAAGTATTGTGTATGTCTCTTCATCCGCTATGTCTTTAATTGTTAATGAATCGATGATATTATCTCCCGGAAGAACCAAAAAATCTCCTTTCACATACTCTCTCGCTTGATAAAGGGCATGGGCGGTTCCCAATCTTTTACTCTGCTTGGCGTATGTTATATCAACATTCCATCTCGCCCCATCTCCAAAATAAGATATTATGCTATCCTCTCTGTATCCCACAACTATGATAATATCCCTTATTCCAGATTGAGCCAAAGAATCTATAATGTATTCAAGGATGGGTTTATTGCCCACAGGTATCATTACTTTCGGCCTATTCTTGGTTAATGGGCGCAATCTCCTTCCCTCTCCCGCGGCGAGTATAACGGCTTGCATAAAGCATTCATGGGAGTGTGGTATTTGTATTTTTCCCACCGATATGCTTTATCGCAACGGAAACTATGTTACTCTTGGGGATGATGAAATTTTGAAGGTTTTTGAAAACAACCCTAATTATTTGTTGAAAGATTTGGCAATAAGAAGTTTCTGTTTATAGAAAAACTTTGGAATAAAAAAAGTTGAAAGAACCGAGATATTATACCTGCCCCACTGGTTCATCTGACTAATCCCAATGGCAAAAATTTATTTACCTCCCCAACTATCGCTATCCGTGCTTGAGGATGTAGATGAGTGGATAAAGAAGGTGAATATCGAAAGCACAGCGGAAGTTAAGGTTCCCGAGAGGTTAATAGACCAGGTTATCGGTCAAGATGAGGCCGTTGAAGTGGTTAAAAAGGCAGCGTTGCAGAGAAGACATGTTATTTTGATAGGGAACCCGGGAACAGGAAAATCCATGCTCGCCCAATCAATGGTTGATTTTTTACCTCCCGAGGAACTTGAAGATATTCTCGTATTTCACAACGAAGATGACCCAAACAGACCGAAGGTTAAGACCGTACCCGCCGGAAAGGGTAAGGAGATTGTGGAGCACTATAAACAAATGGCTGAAAGAAGGAAGATGGAAAGAAAGAATGGAATAATACTCATACTTCTTATGATCATTGGAGCTGGAATAATCTTCACTATTCTTAAGGGCGATCCGAGCGCGTTCTTTTTATCAATTATGGCGGTAGCTTTCCTTTTCATAGCGTTCAATATAGGCGCTCCCAAAGAGGAAAAGTACATGATTCCCAAAATTCTCGTTTCACACCGCCCAGGCGAAAAACCGCCTTTTGTTGATGCAACGGGTGCGCATGCCGGCGCCCTGCTGGGCGATGTTCGCCACGATCCATTCCAATCTGGTGGTCTGGAAACTCCACCTCATCAAAGGGTGGAGGCAGGCGCAATCCACAAAGCGCACAAAGGAGTTTTGTTCATTGACGAAATAAATCTTTTGAGGCCCGAGAGTCAGCAGGCTCTTTTAACCGCGATGCAGGAGAAGAAGTTCCCAATAGTCGGGCAGAGTGAGCGCTCCGCTGGAGCGATGGTTCAGACAGAGCCAGTGCCCTGTGATTTCATACTCGTTGCCTCAGGAAACCTTGATGCTATCCAAGGCATGCATCCCGCTCTGCGCTCAAGGATTAGAGGATACGGCTACGAAGTTTACATGAACACAGTTATGGATGATACGGATGAAAACAGGAGAAAACTCATAAGGTTCGTAGCCCAAGAAGTAAAGAAGGATGGAAAAATTCCCCATTTTGCAAGGGATGCTATTGCAGAAATAATAAAGGAAGCGCAGAGAAGGGCAGGAAGAAAAGGCAAATTAACTCTGAGGCTTAGGGAACTTGGAGGTCTTGTACGAGTTGCGGGAGACATAGCGAGGGAGGAGGGAGCAAAACTGGTTAGAGCGGAGCATGTTATTAAGGCGAAGAGTTTGGCTCGCCCGCTTGAGCAGCAAATTGCGGATAGATACATAGAGGAGAAAAAGGAGTACAAAACGTTCCTTAACGAGGGTCAGGCGGTCGGTATGGTCAACGGCCTCGCGGTGTACAGCGCAAACACGGGAATGGCAGAATATTCGGGCATAGTTTTGCCAATAGTGGCTGAGGTCACGCCCGCGCAGGCGAAAAACGAGGGAAAGGTGATAGCCACAGGAAAGTTGGGCGAGATTGCTAAAGAAGCAGTGCAGAATGTATCCGCATTAATCAAAAAATACACGGGAGCGGACATATCAAATTACGATATACACATACAGTTCGTCGGAACTTACGAGGGAGTTGAAGGGGATTCCGCAAGCATATCCGTGGCTACCGCAGTCATATCCGCTCTGGAGAATATACCCGTGGATCAGAGTGTAGCCATGACAGGCTCCCTCAGCATAAGAGGAAATGTTCTGCCCGTAGGCGGTGTAACCGCCAAGATAGAGGCGGCCATAGAAGCGGGATTCAAAAAAGTAATAATACCCCGCGCAAATTTACAGGATGTTATTCTGGAGGAAGAGGATAAGGGCAAGATAGAGATAATCCCTGTGGATACGCTTCAAGATGTTCTTGAAGTCGCACTTGTGCAAAGTCCTAAGAAGAAGGCACTGCTATCTAAATTCGCATCTCTGGTAAAATCCGTATCTTTCACTTTGCCAACTTCGGCGGGATCACCATGATAAGGAAAGCGAGTATAGAGGGAAGCGATTTTATAGGAGTTTATTGCGCGGCCAACGACGAAATAGCTGTGCTTACACAGATAGCGTCAGATGATGTGGCAAAGATTATAGAAAAAACCCTTGGGGTTGAAGTTCACCGCACCCTTCTTGGTTCATCTCCGTTAGTGGGTTCACTCATGGTTCTCAACTCCACTGGCGCTGTAATTACAGATTTCGCAAGCGAAGAGGATGTACCTTTCTTATTCAACGATTACAATGTACTTTTCATAGCAGATGAAATCAACGCCGTGGGAAACGATATAATAGCGAATGATAGGGCGGCGATGATACACGAGGAATTTGACAGAAAAACCGAGAAACTCATAGAGGATGTTTTGGGAGTGGAAGTTGTGCGCGGAAGAATTGGCGGAATTCCAACAGTAGGCTCCGCCGCGGTTGTAACGAATAAGGGTATGCTCGTCCATCCAAATGTGAGCGAGGAAGAGGCAAAAGAACTGGAAGAAATTTTCCACGTTGAGGTTTATGTTGGAACCGCAAACTTCGGAAGTCCGTATGTGGGTTCGTGCATTGTGGCAAATTCAAAGGGCGCCGTCGTAGGAGAGAAAACTACTCCAATAGAAATGGGAAGAATAGAGGAGGCATTACGCCTATATTAAATCAATCAAGGGAGAATACCCAAACCGATAATTTTTCGGGCAAATCCTCTTTTTCAAACTCTATACTTTTCCCAACATACATGATATCCTCTTTCGGAAACATTGCCAGGAAGGGTTCAACTGTGTTTATGCTCAGCGTTAGTCCTCCAACTCTATAGTGCATAGGAATAACAACTTTCGGCTCCAGTTTCTCAACCACTCTATACGCCTTTTTGGCATCAACGGTAAACACACCACCCACAGGTATGAACAGAACATCTACGGGCTCAACTTCCGCTATGAGCGAATCCGGAAGCACATGCCCCAGATCACCTGTATGCAGGAAATTCACGCCCTCCATGCTCACTCTGAACATAACTATTTCTCCCCTTCGCTTTCCACCAAACTCATCGTGATACGCCTTAACCCCCTTTATCTCCACATCCCCCTCTCTCCACTCCCCTACACAATCATAAACCTTGAATTTTCCGTGTATGGCTCTGACGGCATTATGGTCAAAATGTTGGTGAGAGACGAGAACAATATCTGGTGTGGCAACCGGTGGTTTTAGTCCTATAGATTTTCCGTCGTGCGGATCAAAAAGTATCTTTATTTTATTTCCTAACTCAAAGCACGCGTGACCGTGCCAAGTTATGTACATATTCACCTCCTCCTGTATTTAGAGACAAGACCTCCTCCTATGGCAAATAGACCCGCACCCGCCAACGCAATCCAGCCCGACCAGTACAGTATTCTCATCTGCAAAACCAGACGAGCATAAAACGCGTAAATATAGATTATTATTCCAAGAATAAGAAACAAACCGCCTATATACTTCAGCGAATTTTCTTTCTCCTCTACTTCCTCCTCAATCTCCACCCCCACTTTTTCTTCCTTCTTTTCCTCTATTTCCTTCATTTCTTCTTTCTTCACATCTTTCTTTTCCTCCTTTGCAGGCTTGGACTTTTCCTCCTGCTTCTTTTCCTCTTTTTTTACTTTCTCCTTTACCTCTGCTTTCTTCCCCTCCTCTAGCGCGGGTTTGGGTTTTTCCTTTTCTGCAATTTTCGTTATTTCCTCAAACTCTTTCAGTAAATCTTCCTTAGGCATGGCCCACACCTGTTACATAAATGGAGTTTGTGCATATAATACTTACGGTCGTTCTTTTCACTCCATTCCCCTATCCGTCAACTGAAATCTCGCCCTCAAATCCTGCGGAAGAGAGCGGTGCTTAATCAATACCGCTTCCCTCAAATTACCGTGAAGTTTTCTCAGCCAAATTATGGTTTTTGCAGCATGGCTTAGGGCATGACCACCTATGGGCTTTATCTCTCCATCCTTATCCGTATAAACCTGATTTGTGACGAGAACACATATATTTTTCTCTCTCGCCAGAAGCATAAGTATGTTGAGCATAGCGGAAAGTATTCCCCTCTCGTCTTCGTCCATCATCCCCCTTTCCATGCGGTAGAATTGCGTTAGCGAATCCACAATAATTACCGATGGGCCCAGATCATCAATTATTTTGCTGCATTGAATTACCGCCTCGTATTGCTCGCTAAAACTTTTGGGTTTCCAGAAATAAATGTTTCTCGTGAGATATTCCTTTTTACCGAAAATCTGAGCGATTCTTTCGGGCGACACTCCTTCCGTATCAATGTAAATTACCTTTTTTCCCTCACTCACCGCAGATTTGGCCACCATAAGGCAAAAATTCGTTTTGCCAGAACCCCCCTCGCCGTAAACTTCAGTTATTATTCCACACTCTATCCCTCCGCCCAGCATCTCGTCTATCTGCGGACATCCAACCGGAATCCTTTCCACCTTCACACTAGAATGGTTATTGTTTTTGGTATATAGAGTTTAGTGAGGGTTTTTGCACAATTTTTCAGATGCTCAAAAACCTTTATATACTCTTAGTCTGATATCTGTCTGACAAAAATAAGACAGAGGTGATGTGGTATGAGTTTGGATGTGAGAAAAATTGCCGAGAAGGTAATGCGCGAAAACGGTTATGATTACACTTCACAGGGTAACGGAGATGCTGGTATAGAGAGGAGTACGCCGAGGAGGAGAAACGAAGGATTATTGCAAGCGTTGCTGACCATTATGGAAAAACTTGACGATATGTCCGATGAAACCTTTCTCCTGTTCTATATGGAGCTGACCAGAGAGTTCGAGAGGAGATTCTCAGTGGATATTCATCCCACGCTGGAAAACATAGCCATATCCCTTCTGGCTGTGGTTTCCGGAGAGGTATGAATTATCTCCTCAAAACTATACTAACTATATCTCCATCCTGAAGAATGTGAGATAGACCCACCCTCTGTCCCGGAAACTTTACACTTTTTCCCCAGACCTGCGCGTATCTGAAGTTTTTCACGAAATTTCTGTGCAATCTTTTACAGAGATCTTCAATTGTGTTTCCGGCGCGCAGTATCATGGGATGTTCCATATCCGCCTCCTTTCCCGGAGGCTTTAGAAATACCCTTATCAGATTCAATTCCCTGAACAATTTTTCCTTGAATTCTTCAATGTTTATTCCTCTCATTGCCGATATTTTGAATTCATGCTCACCGCCTTCATCCGCCTTGTTCATAACTGTTATGTAGGGAACGTACACCCTGTTACCCGCGAGGAAATCTATCAACCTGTCCATCGTTACCTTTTCCCTCAGAATTATCTCTCCGTTTATAACTCCGAATTCTCTCAGAATTTTCCGTATCGTGGATTCTTCAAGCTCCTGCTCCACGGTACTTCTTATCACTATGCCTCCAGTGGACTTTTCTTCAAGGTATATATCCGGCTCCTTTTCTCCGGGTCTAACGCCGATCTCCCTTATTTCCTCTAAAACCTCCTTTTCCATATCAATTGTATACGGGTCAAGAACGATTACTATCAAATCAACCCATCTCAGAACCTGGTATACTTCCCTCATCTTTCCCCGTAAAGAATTTTTCGTTATTCCCGGAAGGTCTATCAGCTGTATTTCCGCTCCCTTGTATTTCAGCATCGCCGGAACAGCCTTGGGCGGTTTGTAGGATGAAGCCTCTTCTTCCACGCCAGTCAAAATTTTAACCAGAGTGCTCTTTCCGGTGAAGGGTGGCCCGGTTATGGCGACGGAAGCATCGCCACTTTTCTTTATCCCCTCTGTCCTTCCCCCCGCCTTTTTCCTCTTCTGCAGTTCCTGCTTTAAACGGGCGAGTTTTGCCTTTAACCTTCCTATATGGTGCTCAGTTGCCTTATTGTACTGCGTTCTCCGTATCTCTTCCTCTATCCTTCTGATTTCCTCCTCTATGCTCATACCCCTTCCTTTAACCTTCTGTATATATTCAAAATGGCTATTCTTCTATTTTTCTTTCTCTCCGCCTCATCCTCGCCCACCATGGTCTTTTCTATATCGTACAAATCGTTTATTATGCTCTCCATTTCGGCCATGGTGGGGCTATCTCCAAGTTTGAGATTGTGCCTTTCGAGAATCTCTTTAAACATGAGGGATGCCTCATTAACATCTTCCATTCCCATTATGAAGTCGCCCATAATATGGTCAAGTATGCCTCGCGTGGAAGGATGCACGCCCTCTCCCTTCCTGTCCATGGAAACCTTCCCTATGGAAATGGCGAGAAGAGCCGCTTCATGAAACGCATATTCTACCCCGGTTCCCGTCTTGGCACTTGTCAGAAAATACGGTATACCGTATCTTTTTGAGTGCTCGGCTATTTCATCTTCATCAATTTTCATTCCCAAATCTATCTTGTTCCCTATCATAACCATTCCCATTGCATTTACCTCGGAAACCAGAGGAATCCAGTACTCCCATATACTCCGAAAAGTTTCCGGATGGGTGACATCAAACACAAGTATGCCAGCATCCGCACCTTCCACAAATCTTCTGTGGGTACTTTGATATCCCTTCTCGCCAAAAACATCCCAGACCATCATGGTAACTGAATATTCCCTGTCCCCGTAGCGAACATTCTCTATTCTTTTGGAAACATTAACACCTATCGTACTTATATATTTATCATCAAATATGTTGTAAACATATCTTCTGGCCAGCGAAGTTTTGCCCACGGCTAGGTCTCCGAGAAGTATCACCTTTTTTCTTACCCAGGCACTCTCTCCATCTACCATGCTATTCCCTATGGAAGAGGTATATAAAAAAATAGCGATGCTTGCCCGGTCAACTTACCGGCTTCTTCTCTTTTATAAATTTCTTTACGGTCTTCACACACTCCGGCGGAAGTTTATCTTCATAAAGTTCCAAAAATTTGTTGAGAAAATCCATCAGAGTTGTTATGTGAAGGATGCCATCCTCATCTGTGTCAAGTACACGCCCGTTTTGTTTGTATAGATTAAAAATTATTCAGTGATACTCTTCTAATCTCGCTTATCTTATCAAAATCCCTGTCTTCCGATAGAATCTCAGATATGTTATATTCTTTCATAACTCCAATATGGAAGGAATCTCTTGGGTCAAGCCCCCTTTGATAGATTTCCAGCGCTATTTTTGTAGTTTCATAACTTATATCCAGCCAAACCAATGGAAGTGATGTTATCAGTTGGACTGTTCTGTAAGCCACATTCCTATTAACCATCTTCTGAATAATCCACATCACTTCATCTATAACCAGCGGTGATACATAGCCCTTAATTTCTCCATTTGCTATTTTCTCAATAGCATTCCTAGCTTTTTTACCTGTCTCTGTATTGTCAATCGCTGCATAGATAAATATGTTGCTATCTATGTACATATTCATTCAGCTCCGAATCTTTCTCCCAGTATCTTTTTTATTTCTTCCATCTTTACTTTCCTTCCATACTTGTTTGCAATCTCTCTGAATCCCTCCACTATATCGCCTATCTCGTTCCCTTCTAACGGTATACGCACCTTTATTATCCTTATTACTTCCATACTCCTCCTATCACCTCCCGGTATTTAAACATTCTGTTATTCATTTTTATTTTCTTCACTCTCTTTTACCCATGCCCATCTATATGGGCGCCATATCCTTTTCTTGCATTTTGGACAGTATAGGGGAACACCGTATTCAAATTCATAACCACAGCGTGGACAGCTCTTTATAGGCACCCTCTTTCGTATATAGCCCTTTTTCTTGTGGCTATATAGCCAGATTTCGCCTATGATTCCAATTATTATAGGAATTAGAAGCCCCATGCGCGAAAAGCTCTTGGGTCATTCCAAGGAATTCCCAAGAAAAATATTTCTATTAGTGTTATATCAACTACTGCTATTAGAGAAATAATGCCCACCGCAAGAGTAAATATAAAAAGTTGCTTTAGTGTCAGCTTTTCCCTGAATCTTCTGCTAATTAGCAGGATTGCCATAGGTATTGCAAGGAACGTACAAATTATTACTGAATAAAATAAAAAGCCAAGAATCCAATATGAGAGTGTGTCCATTAAAACATCACCTCACGCTTAGACTCTTTCGGCTCTGGAACCCACTTCTCCCCGTCGTAGTATTCCTCCCTATACCCCGTGGTGTAGAATTTCCTCTTTAACTTGATCTCTGGATTTATTTTGCGCAATTCTTTCCATATCTCTATGCCTATCCTCTCAAGCTCCTCCGGCGTGCACCACTTGCGAAAAGCACGAGCAATACCTATCCAAAATAAACCTGTAGTATCTTTAGTTTTAAAAACAATAATTGGCGCAGAGAACTTCCAGTACTGTAATAATATTTCTGTTATATTCGTTACTCTCTTTCTGAATTTCACTTTGTAACCTCCTTGATATTCTAATTCGCTATCCACAAGCCATAAAATTTCATCCTTATGAAATCCTAACCTAAGCGCTGTTAAGGAGAATACCAAGAACAGGATGAGGGCGATTATCAAGCATCCTATTAAAACTTCCATAAAATTTTCATGACCGGGGCCTATTGATAGGAGATAAGCCAATATGAAACTTACTATAGTCAGTATGGAGAATATAAATAGAGGATATGAGAATGCATCTATCAATTTGTGCTCCACTTTTACTAGTAGCTTTCTTTCATTCGTAGCATCATCTATTGCTGCATCACTTCCCGTCAACATTTTAAATCCTCCTTTGTATCAAGTATGACCATCGTAATGCGGGAAAGTAAGAGTGTTCGGTGAGATCCCCCGAGCTCTTTATCTTCACGATTTCCACCACTCACGAAATTTAAGAAATATACTGCATAGTAGTATATAAATTTTTCACAAAATTGGATTTTGGTGGTAGGTCAAATACGGATTTTCCTTTGAGCATGCGGAGGCGCTGACCGAACGAAAAATAAAAATAAATCATTTCCCGATGGTTAGGGCGTGTCCAAAAATTGAGGAGGGAAATATTTAGTGATGAATTAATACAATTATTCGGATAAGAGATGTTGGAGGTTAAGGTAAGAAAGGAGGAAGGGGTTATAAGATTTTGTTGATATCAAAATA